>Ga0118677_10008849_pt1 | contig 15965 bp, 7 predicted proteins | sample AliMusrvi5mmetaG_FD_86154 | JGI IMG/M metagenome (GOLD analysis project Ga0118677, IMG submission 86154) | reverse complement strand
GTCCGACTGGATGGACGTGTATACGAGGCAGGTGCCCAACGGGAAATACGTGGTGAAGCTGCATTTTGCGGAGACCTTTGACGGCATCACCGGACCGGGTGAGCGCGTGTTTTCATTCAACGTCCAGGGGCGCGAGTTCAAGGACTTCGACGTCTGGGTCAAAGCCGGCGGGGCTTTGAAGGCCTACGTAGAGACGGTCCCCGTCGAAGTCACGGACGGCAAGATCAAGGTCACGTTCACTCCCAAGGTCGAGAACCCGCAAATCAATGCGATTGAGATCATCTCGCAATCAGGGGGCGACACCAGCGCGGTCACTCCCGTGCCTTCCACTCCCGCGGACATTACACCCGCTCCAACGGCGCCTGCGGGGCCTACGGTCCTGCAAATCGACGCGGGCAAAGTCACCGGCAAGGTCAGCCCCATGCTTTACGGGCTGATGACCGAGGAAATCAATTTCGCCTATGAAGGCGGCCTCTACGGGGAACTGATCCGTAACCGCTCCTTCAAGGCGGATGCGGTTGTCCCACAGGTCACCCCCGATACTTACGAGGTCGGGAAATACCTTCCTGTTACTTTCAAATCCGACACCAAGCCCAGGTTCTGGACTGTGGTGGGCGGTGCCTCGATGGTTCTGGATACGGAGAGCCCTCTGAACGAATTCCTGAACGTCAGCCTCAAGCTCGACGCTTCGGCAGCCTCCACGGCTTCTCCAGCCGGCGTTGCCAACGGCGGTTACTGGGGTATTCCCGTGAAGCCGGAGACCACCTATCGCTTGTCTTTTTTTGCGAAGGCAGCGGCGGGTTTCAATGGTGCGGTGACCGCGAGCATTGAAAGCGCCGATGGCAAGACCACCTTCGCCAGCGCTGACATCTCGGGTCTGACTGCCGAGTGGAAGAAGTTCGAGACCAAACTGAAGACTGAGAACGTCCCGGCCTCCAAGGAAAACGTCTTCAAACTCACCACCAAGACCCCGGGAACGCTGTGGCTGCAAAATGTGTCGCTCTTCCCGCCCACTTACAAGAATCGCGAGAACGGAAACCGGGCCGATCTAATGGAATTGCTGGCGGCCATGAAGCCCAAATTTCTCCGATTCCCCGGCGGCAATTATCTTGAGGGCAACGGCTTCAATCAGCGTTTTAACTGGAAGGAAACCATAGGCCCCGTGGAACAGCGCCCTGGCCATCCCAGTCCCTGGGGTTACTGGTCCACCGACGGCTTCGGGCTGCTCGAATTCGCTGGGTGGTGCGAGGATCTTGACATGGAACCGCTGCTCGGCGTCTTCGCCGGCTACTGCCTCGGCCGGGGTGGCCTCATCGGAGCTGGCCCGAAACTGGAACCCTACGTTCAAGAAGCGCTGGAGGAAATCGAGTATCTCATCGGGGACGCTCAAACCACAAAATGGGGCGCACAGCGCGCCAAGGATGGGCATCCCCAGCCCTTCAAGATGCAATATGTGGAGATCGGGAACGAAGATTGGTTTGACCGCACCGGCCCTGACCGCAGTTCGACCTACGACGGACGGTTCGCCCAGTTCTACGACGCCATCAAGAAGAAGTATCCGCAACTGAAGGCCATTTCCTCGTGCGGTTATGAACAAGCCCAATCCCTGTGGGTTAAGAGCCGCACGCCGGATTTGGTGGACGAACACTATTACCGTAATATGGAAGAAATGGTGGCACAGTCCTTGAAATACGACACGTATTCGCGGACGAATGAGTCGAAGATCTTCTGCGGCGAATGGGCCACACGCGTCGGATCACCCACACCGAATATGTCCGGGGCCCTCGGCGACGCGGCGTGGATGGCCTGCATGGAGCGCAATTCGGACATCGTTCTCCTGTCCTGCTATGCCCCGCTGCTCGTCAACGTCAGCCAGTTGACCGGCCCGGGCCGGTCGATGCAATGGAGCTCGGACCTGATCGGCTACGACGCACTGACGAGCTACGGTTCGCCCTCGTATTATGCCCAGATGATGTTCAGCACGATGCACGGCGACGAGATTCTCGCGACCGATTCGCAGAATATCCCGACCCGCGCATGGCAGCCGCGGGGACCTCGCGGAGGCGGCGCCGCTCCTTCACCGCGGCAACTCCGGCAGATCTTCTTTGATGCGACCCGGGACAGCCGGAGCGGAGTCATTTATCTCAAGGTCGCGAATGTAGGCGGGACCGCACACCGAATAAATGTTCAAATCAACGGCGCCCAAAAGATTGACCCTGCAGGCGAAGCGGTAGTTTTGGCTGCCAGCGCCCTGGACGGCACGAACTCCCTCGAACAACCCCAACAGATTGTTCCCCGCACTGAAAAGGCGGACAACTTGAGCGCCGATTTCACGCGGGAATTCCCGGCCTATTCCATCACCGTTCTCAAATTGATGGCGAAGTGATCTGGCGGATGGTGGAGCTTGAGAAACGGTGCTTTTCATGAAGAAGTCAATGCTGCGTCGTTTCTTCCTGTCCACGCTGCTGGCCGGCAGCACGCTGTTTAGCCTCGCGGCTAGCTTGGATTCTTCCGGGCCGGCTCTTGCGGCGACCAAACATTGGACTGCCGACAATGGAAACGGCACCTACTCGAACCCCCTGTTCTACGAGGAGTTTGAAGACCCCGACATCATCCGCGTCGGCGAAGACTATTACCTTGCTGGCACCACCATGCACATGAACCCTGCGGTTCAGATCATGCATTCCAAGGATCTAGTGAACTGGGAACTGGTTGGCTACTGCCTGGACCGCCTGGACCTTGGCCCGGCGTTTCGGTTGGAGGGTGGGACCATCTACGGCCGGGGCATCTGGGCACCTTGCATCCGCTATCACCAAGGGACGTTTTATATCTTCTCGAACGTCAACGGCGTGGGCCTCCAGGTCTTTCGCTCCAAGTCCATCAATGGTCCATGGGAGCGCAACCAATTGCCAGGCAGGCACGACCTGTCCGTCCTTTTCGATGACGACGGCAAGATCTACATCATCTTCGGCGGCAGCAGCCCGTATCCGATCGAAGAGCTCACGGCGGACCTCAGGGCCTTCGTCCCCGGTGCCCGGCACCAATTGGTCGGCAGGATGGGTGAGGGCCACCACCTCTATAAGATCAATGGCAAGTATGTTGATGTCTCCGCCATTCCCGGTGGAACGGTGGACCAGATGGTGGCCATTGCCGATTCCATTGACGGCCCTTGGAAGATTGAGCGGATGGTTCAAGGCGAGTCGCTCGGCGTGACGGCTGCGACGCCCCTGCGTGCCCAGCCCGATGATCGTGGACTCTGGCTGCATCAGGGTGGCATTGTTGACACCCCTGCAGGCGAATGGTGGGGCGTGATCATGTCCGACCATGGCAGTGCTGGTCGAATGGTGGCCTTGGTCCCCATCACTTGGGACAACGGCTTCCCGCTCATCGGCCTGCCAGGCAATTTCCGCAAAGCCCCCAATACCTGGGTCAAGCCCAACACGGGCTTTACCCAGGAACCCAAACCGGCGTTCATCCACGACGACAATTTCGACGGCCCCAAGCTCAATCCGCACTGGCAGTGGAATCATGCTCCTGATGATTCCAGGTGGTCCATCAACGAGAAGCTCGGCGTGCTGCGCCTCCATTCCCTGCCCGCTACTGATTTCTATTCCGCTCGCAACAGCCTCTGCCAGCGGCCGCCTGGACCTGAGTCTATTATGACGGTCGCGCTGGACACGTCGGGGCTGGCAGTGGGAGATACCGCGGGCTTGGCGCTGCTGAGTTCTCCCTATGCCTGGATTGGCGTAGTGAAGACCGCCAAGGGCACGACGCTGCAAATGCTCGATACCACCGGCAGCCGCGGCGGACGCCGAGATGGCCCCGCTGCCCCGGCCAATCTCCCGACCTTGGGACCGACCAATCCCCCAAGTCACCTATGGTTGCGCGTCGCGTGCGACTTTGACACCGACGCGGCCGTCTTCAGTTGGAGTGCCGATGGCAAGGCGTTCACGCCTCTGCGCAAACCCTTCACCATGACCTTCCAACTTCGGACCTTCCAAGGCGTTCGTCCCTCCCTGTTCAACTTCAACGCCTCGGGCCAGCCCGGCGGCTACGCCGACTTCGACAACTACACCGTCGAGGAGCCTCGTGCCCGTGGCATTGAACGCACGATTCCCATGGGCAAGACCATTACGCTGACCAGCGGCGCCGATGGCAGCTTCCTGGCCGCCGATACGCAGAACCACGAACTGGTGAATGTCGCGGCCGATACGACGGGCACTCTCCTTCAAAATACGAAGTTCCAGTGCATCGATCTGGGGAAGGGCCGTGTAGCGCTCAAGGCGGTCAACGGCTGGTTCGTTTCCGCCGTCGGAGATCGCGTCTTGTTGAAAGACCTGGCGGGGAAAGCGCCGGGGGATGGGGAATCCTACCAATGGGTCAACTTGATGCGCGGCGACACCATGCTCATGTCGCTGACCAATCATCGTTACCTGGCCACCAAACCGAACCAGCCTGGACCGGTGACTGTTGCCGCCGCCGGCCCGACCCCTGCCCGCAAGGGAGGCGAGTGTTTCAAATGGCAAATGGTCGAATGAGACGCAATTCGCCACACCGATGCGCTGAACTTGGGGGTGCAGGTACCACGGATCACAGACATGCCAATCTTCGCAAGCCACGCCCCAGCCCAGGATCCTTGCAAGGTCCCGCCAGGTTTTGGACTGCGGTGGCTGCCCGTCCTCTGTAGCGGTACTGCGGAGGGTGGACAGCACTGCAGAGGGTGGAGCGGGGAACAGGGCTGACACCGCTTTCTATCTGCCACCAAAAGCGCAAATTCCTGTCAGGCTATTTCTTAGGCCCCGGCGGCAGCCGTCGCCTGCCCTGCCTTTCCGCTTTCAGGTGGCTTTGAGTTCGGATGAGGGTGGCATGAGGGTGGCTTCGGGTCGCGACATGAAGTTGCAGAGTTCACTGCTTAATATGGATAGTTCGTAATTAAGCCCTGCGTTTCGCCGCGGGTATCCCCTGGCTATCAACACGCTTTGGGGTGGCCTTGAGGTGGCTTTGGCCGGGTTTGAGGGGGGGAGCTGGCCTTTCAGGTTTCGGGAGTGCGGCGAAAGCCCGAAGTGGCTCCGGCGGTGGAGCGGGGGCGGCATGGAAAAGGCAAAGTGCCATGTTGATTAGCCCGATGGGCCCTTCGAGGATGCCAAAACTGTAGCCGATTGCCAGACCATCGGCTGGGTCGATGCTGACGAGTGCTTTTTCGATTAACGATCTCAGTCATCGACCGTCTATCATGCGCCCATGAAAGCTACTTTGGAATTGGCCGTGGTCGATGCACAAGTGCAGCGCGACAGGCGGTGTTGCTCCTGGCCGTATGCACCAACTTTGAAGTTATGCAAGAATTCCTGATCCGTTTGAGCTCTGAATTGCGCGATATAGAGTGGAATGAGAATCAGAGATTACTGCCACGATGAAGATTGAAGTTGAAATGAGAAGGGGTTTCTTGCGGAACTCCTTTACCCACGAAATTGTATGAATCACCACCTTTCGGTCGATGAGGTACTCGCCGCCGCCCTGGCGTTGACCAACGCCAGCGCGCGGTCCGCTTATCTGGACCGCGTTTGTGCCGGGAATCTAACTCTCCGGCAGGAGGTGGAGAGTTTGTTGGCCGCCGCCCAACGTGCTGGCACTTTCCTCGAATCTCCCGCCACCGATGCGGTCGAAGTACTGCGGGAAGCCCAGGATGCGGCTGGGAGCCTGCCGACCGAGAAGGCGGGCAGCCACATCGGGCGCTACAAGCTGCTGGAGCAGATCGGTGAGGGCGGGTTCGGCGTCGTCTGGATGGCCGAACAGGAGGAGCCGGTGCGACGCCGGGTGGCTCTCAAGATCATCAAGCTCGGCATGGACACCAAGGAAGTGGTGGCACGTTTCCAGGCCGAGCGTCAGGCGCTGGCAATGATGGATCATCCAAATATCGCTCGCGTCTTCGACGGCGGAGCTTCAGACACGGGGCGGCCTTACTTCGTGATGGAGCTGGTGAAGGGTATTCCCATCACGACATTCTGTGACGAGCGGAAGCTTTCCACGCGTGAGCGGCTCGAATTGTTCATACAGGTCTGCCACGCCGTGCAGCACGCGCACCAGAAAGGCGTCATTCATCGTGACCTCAAGCCGTCGAACGTGCTGGTCACGGTGCAGGACGACCGGTCGGTGCCGAAAGTGATTGATTTCGGGGTGGCCAAGGCGACGCAGGCACGGCTGACGGAGAAGACACTGTTTACCCGCTTCAGCCAGTGGATCGGCACCCCGGCTTACATGAGCCCGGAGCAGGCGGGTTTGGGCAGTCTCGACGTGGACACGCGAAGCGACGTGTATTCGCTGGGTGTGCTGCTCTACGAACTGCTCACGGGTCGAACGCCCTTCGACACGCAGAAGCTGCTGTCGTCCGGTTACGACGCCGTCATGCGGACAATCCGCGAGGACGATCCGCCTAAGTCGAGCACCCGGCTGAGCACGCTCAACGAGGAAGAACTTGGTACCGTGGCCGCGCGACGGGGCGCCGAGCCGGCCAGCCTGAACCGCCTAATGCGGGGCGATCTGGATTGGGTCGTGATGAAGGCAATGGAGAAGGACCGTGCGCGACGATATGAGACCTCCAACGCTTTGGCTCAGGACCTTCAGAGGTATCTTGGCGAAGAACCCGTCCAGGCTCGACCGCCCAGCAGCCTCTACCGGCTAGAGAAAATGGTTCGTCGGAACAAACTCTTATTCGTGACCGGAGGTCTGGTAAGCGCCTCCTTGGTCATCGGGTTGGGCATCTCGACGCTCCTCTTCTTCAAAGAGAAAACGGCTCGCGAGCGAGCGGTATCGGCCGAACAACGGGCCGAAGATGCCCGCGCACAAGAAGCTCTACAGAGGCAAAAGGCGGCTGCTAAAGCACAAGAGAGCCTTGGCCGCTTGGTTCGCCTGCAGAACGCCAACGGTATTGGTTCTATGGACAAAGACGATCTGGCAGCGTCGCTTCCCTGGTTTGCCGAGGCGCTCAGTATTGAACAGGGGCAACCCGAGCGAGAAAGCTTACAGCGCATCCGCCTTGGCTCAGTGCTCCAGGAGTGCCCCAAGATGGTTCAGATGTGGTTTCATGGAGGCCCGTTGACTTCTGCCCATTTCAGTCGGAATGGCCGGTTGGTCATAACCGCCAGCCGTGACCACACCGCGCGGATATGGGACGTGAGCAGCGGAAGGCCCGTTGGAAGCGTTCTTCAGCACAAAGGCATCGTCCGGCAGGCGGTCTTCAGCCACGATAGCCGACGGGCGGTCACCGCTAGCGAGGACGGAACCGCCAGAATCTGGGATGTGGATACCGGGCAGCCCGTTGCCCAGCCTCTGGCGCACCGAGGCCCCGTTGTGAGTGCGGTCTTCAGCCCCAATGGGAAGATGGTGGCGACGGCCAGCGAAGATCACACGGTCCAGTTATGGGATGCTAAATCCGGCAAAATACTCGGCGCTCTCGCGGATCACGGTGATGCCGTCCGTCAGACCGCCTTTAGCCCCGATAGTGGGTTGCTGGCTACGGGCTGCGATGACAGCAAAGTACGGATCTGGCAAACCAGCACCGAGAGCAGACCTACCCCAATCATCCTACTCCATAGTGGTCCCATCACGGCCTTGGAGTTCAATCAGGCGGGCAATCAGCTTTTGGCTTCTTCGCTCGATGGTTCCGTCAGGACCGTTAGCATGGAGCCGCACTACCCATGGGTGCATCCTGTGATCAACCACACTGGGCCGGTGCTGCACAGTTCATTCAGCCCCAACTGCCGAAACATTGTTGCGGCTTGTGGTACAGGTGCGGCTCGAGTGTACGACGTCCTCTCCGGTCAACCCAAGAGCCCTGAACTCCTACACCGGGGCGCCGTCCATTGGGCGGAGTTTGATGCCGAGGGCCGGCGGGTCGTCACCGCCAGCGCGGATCATACTGCCGGTGTTTGGGAGGCCACCACCGGCCAATTGGCCGTCCGGCTCCGTCACGGAGGGGCAGTAAGAATGGGAGAGTTTAGTCCGGATGGCCTGTTCGTGCTTACTGCCAGCGATGATTACACCGCCAGAATCTGGCGCCTGCCCGAAAGTCGGGCGCTTTATCGGAGAGTACAGAACGAGCCGCCAGTTTGGCACTTCCTAGTGGGGCCGGACGGCTCAACCAGAGTCGTCCGAGACGAACGGCAGACGGAGGTTGCCGCTATCGGTGGCCTCATTCCTGGGGGCTCGTCCAGTCGGCGAATCCAACACGCCGCAACGATTCGCGACGCCGTACTCAGCGAGGATGGTCGCCGGTTGGCCACTGCCAGCGACGATCAAACGGCGCGCGTGTGGTCCGTGGAGACAGGCCAACCCGTCAGTCCTGCGCTGGAACACCGCGCTCCAGTCTGGCGAGTGGCTTTCAGTCGAAACGGGCGCTTGCTGGCTACCGCCACCGCCGAGCGCCACATCCGAGTCTGGGATGCGGCCAGCGGTGAACCTTTGACTCCCAACCTCCGCCAGGACGGTCCAATCACAAGTCTCGTCTTCATTGCCGATGGCAAGGAGCTCTTGGCGGGCAGTGAAGGCGGCCCGCCGCAGACCTGGAATTTGACTCCGGCTGAGTTGTCTGCGCAGGATTTGGCGGGTTTGGCGGAGTTGCTCGCTGGGCGACGGTTGGACGACACCAAAACCAGTTTGGAGCCCTCCTCAGCGGCTTCTCTGAGCAATCTCTGGGAATCGGTGGGGAAGAAATATCTCGCAGGTTTTGTGGTCTCGGCCACCACACGGCCTTCAGTGGCAGGGCCCTCCCTCCCCGGACAAAAACCCACCTCCAGTCCAAGCCCACAGGGAGCCCGCGAAGAGCCAAAGGCCACCTACCTGGCCAAGAGGCCCAGCCCAACCTCCCCAACCTCCGCGTCAGCCCAGTTTCCAGCTCGCGATTCGCGCGCGGGCCGGGATCAAATCGATCTCACACGCTTTTACAACGCGTCGTTAACGCAAGGCTGGCAAACTCCTGACGAAGCGAAGGCTGCGAATGATTTATCAGAACTGCCACGCGGCCTGGTCGAACTCGGCGGCGTCAGCTTCGATGTCCGGGGCATCGTGCAGGTTTCCGGCCAATGCATGAAGGCGCAGGGCGGCCGTTACCCGGAGGAAGTCAAGGGGATCCCGGTGGGGCGAAATTGTGCTCAAATTCAGTTCTTACACGGCACCGGCTGGAGCACCAAGGACGGCACCGAAATCGGCGCTTACGTGATCCACTATGCGGACGGCCAGCGCCGCGTGCTCCCAATTATCTATGGGGAAGACGTTCGTGATTGGTTTTTCTTCCAGTCTCTGCCCGTAGATTCCAGCCGCGCGCGCATCGCCTGGCTCGGCGCTAATCCAAAAACCCGGGAAAACGGAAACGCCCGACTTCAACTGTTCCTGAGGCCCTGGACGAATCCAACGCCCGAAAGCGAGATAACGAGCATCGACCTCGTTTCGGCTATGAGTCCGGCTGCTCCATTCCTCATTGCGATCACGGTCAGTGACCTGCCTGCAAGGGGTGGGGCGTCTGCGCCGGTGGAGCAAGCGAAAATGGTGGAGACGGCGCTTGGCTTCAATCGCGCAATTGAAGTGGCTACGACGGAGGGTAAATACCAGCAGGCCCTGATCCTGCTCCAAAACCGCTTGCAGAGCGAACGGGCCGAGTTGGGTGCAACCAACATCCAGACACTCCAGACATTGCGGCGTTTGGTTGACCTGTCCGGCTCCGTCGCGGATTGGGACAACTGCGTCGAGCACGCACAAATGCTAATCAAGCTCTCCGGCTATGACTCAATCGTGGCACGGGGTTGCGCCGTAGCCGCCCTGCTGGCCGGGGATGAACGAACTTACCGCCAGGTATGTGAGCGCATGCTTGCGGAGAGCAGGACCACCGAAAATCCTATCACGGCCGAACAAACGGCAAAGGTGTGCTTGCTCGCGCCTGGAGCTCCGGCCGACCTCCGTCCGGCGTTGCACTTGGCTGAGCTGGCGGTCAAGTCGCAAACGAACAATCTCTGGTTCAGGTTGGTCCAGGGGATGGGTGAGTTCCGTGCCGACCATCCTGAAGCGGCGATCCCTTGGCTGGAGCCAGTCCGGGCAGGCGACGAAGTAAACGCAGCGAGCCTGGCAGGATATGTCATTGGCATGGCGCACCATCGTTTGAAGGACCTGGAAAAAGCTCGAATGGCGCTCGCCGCCGCCAACGCCAAGCTCGATGGCTTGCTCCAGCAGGGGATTCTGACAGAGCCGGGCATGGAGCAGTGGTGGTTCGACGCGGCTGCCGCTCTGGCCCTGCGAGCGGAGGCAGAAAGAACGGTTTTGGGGAAACTGGTTTCGCTCTCACCCACCGTCTCCTCATTTGCCGCTGCTCGAAAAGCTTGGTGGATTCGGCAGATCAAAGCCGAACCGATGCCCGATGTGGGGCGCCTGCTGGCACTGGCCGACAAGTATCTTGAGGAGGCCGGGCCCTGTTTTGACAATACCAACGGTAACGCCTTGGCTGCCCGCGAAGCGCTCGGCTGTCTTCAAAACATCTGGCAGCAGTGGGAAAAGGACGGGCAGAGCAAGGATCGGCCGATCGTGTGGTCCGTGCGGCAGGACCTGACCCGTGCGGCCTTCTGGGCCGGAGACTATGACCAGGCGAGGGAGTATGCTCAGGACTGGCTCAAAGCCTCGGAGTATCTGGAGAAAGAGCCGCCGCCTGCGACCAACAACGAACGATTGGTTCGAAAACAGGAGCAGGGCCAGGCAATCCACGATGCCAACATGATCCTGGGCGAGATCGCTCTCAGCGAAGGGAAGGTCAAAGACGCAGCGCAGTTCCTCATCGAGGCCGGCAAAGCCACCGATGGCAAGACTCTGACTTCGTATGGTCCCGACCTCGCGCTCTCCAATGACTTGTTAGACAAAGGCGAGCGTCAGGCGGTTTTGACTTTCTTCGAGGAATGCCGTGCCTTCTGGAAGATCGGCGATGATCGTCTTTCCCTGTGGACCAAGGCTGTCCAGGCCGGTCAGAAACCAGAGTTCGGTCCGGGTTTCAACTTCCATTTCAAGCGCGTGCAGCGTTCAGACGCCCCAAAGCGCCAATGAAGACATCGAGCCAGACCAACGTTAACATCTGCGATACCTGATTATGCCCACTAGCTCCTGCCCCGTCAAACCACCCTCGCAAACGACCTCTCCTTCGGTCTCGTTGGCTGGCGGGGTCAATCCACCAAGCCATGGGCTTAGCGGCGCGCGCTCAGCCCTGATGCTTCTGATTCTGATCAACCTCTTCAACTACATCGACCGCTACGTGCTGGCCGCTGTGGTGCCTCGTCTTAAGCAATCGTTCTTCGGCGCCAACGGGACCAGTAGTAATGCGTCGCTCGATTCCCTGCTGGCTTGGTGTCAACTGCACCTGGGTTTCAAACCGGAGAACGCGCTGATCGGCGTGCTCTCCACAGCGTTCATGGTCAGCTACATGGTCGGGGCGCCGGTGTTTGGACGACTGGCGGAACGGCGCTCGCGCTGGATGCTCATTGGAGTAGGCGTGCTGCTGTGGACCCTGGCCAGCGGCGGGTCTGGGTTGGCAACCACCTTTGGCATGTTGCTGCTCACCCGGTGCTTTGTCGGCATTGGCGAAGCCGCCTATGGGCCGGTGGCACCCACGGTCATCTCTGATTTCTATCCGGTGAAAGTCCGCGGACAGGTGCTGGCCTGGTTTTACATGGCCATTCCGGTCGCGAGCGCGCTGGGCTATGTGATCGGCGGATCGGTCGCCAAGTCCGGCCTCGGGGCTTGGGGCGAAGGCGTCCTCGGATTCAAAGCGGAAAGCTGGCGCTGGGCGTTCTACTTGGTCGTGCCGCCGGGGATCCTGCTGGGGCTTTGGAGTTTCTTCATGCGCGAACCTCCGCGCGGTCAGGCCGATTTGGCGCATCCGGTCGATACCGGGCGTTCCCGCTCGCGCGACTACCAGATCCTGCTAAGGACACCCTCTTATGTGCTTTGCACGCTGGGCATGGCAGCCATGACGTTCGCCATGGGTGGAATCGCGTTCTGGATGCCCGATTACCTGCAGACCCGTTCCGGTGCGGGCGGTTCCTCAACGATCGCCTTCGGTGTGGTCACCGTCCTGTCCGGGTTGTCGGCGACGTTGCTGGGTGGCTGGGCGGGCGACAAGCTGCGCGCCCGCTTCCCCGGTTCCTATTTCATGGTGTCGGGCGTGGCAATGCTGGTGGGTTTCCCCCTGTTCCTCGCCGTTTTGAGAGCGCCGTTTCCGTTGGCCTGGGTTCTCATCTTCTTCGCCTGCTTTTCCCTGTTCTTCAGCACGGGCCCAACCAATACCATTCTCGCAAATGTCACGCATCCGGCAATGCGCGCGACTGGCTTCGCGTTGAATATTTTCACCATCCACGCGCTGGGCGACGTCATTTCACCCGTCATCATTGGCATCCTGAGCGACCGTTACAGCATGAACGTGGCTTTCCTGATGGTGGGTTTGATGTTTCTCGTGGCGGGCGTGCTGTGGTTGTGCGGCGTCCGACACCTGGAACGCGACACACAACTGGCGTCGGAGCGATTAAACCAAACCAGCAACTAGTGATTGCTTGCAGTAATAAGCGATATGAAAGCGGCAGGGGACAGCCGCAGTCCACAACCTGGCGGACTCTTGCAGTGCCTCCGAATACGCGGCAGCGTCTTGGACTGCGGCTGTCCTCTGCCGCTTTTCGGCGTATCTCGAACTTCTGCAATGATCTTGAAAGGGCGACCTTGACCAGCGAAGCGGTAAGCGCGCTGGAGTCCAGGTGGGCGGCCAATCCGAAGGACGAGCCCTCGCTAATCCGTTTGCTAGAATAGACTCTGACGGATTTCAAGAGCCACGTGCTCCCAACTACCACTCCTATGACAACACTAAATCAAACCGGCCTCGAGGAACTCCTATTCCGCAGATCGAAAATGATCCGTCAGGCCATCACCGTAATCCAAACCCTCACAGTGATCCTCGCCGCACACTGGGCCACCGCCCAGCCGTCGCCGGTGGCTGCCAGTACCAACCTCGCGGTTTCCAACGAGGACGTGACGGTCTTCATGCGGTCCTTTCAGAAGGATCCCGCGGCTTCGTTCAAGATTTCAACGAATCCTAAGCGAGTGCCCCTCTTGCTTGCGGCCACCCAACGAGAGCCCGCTGGCCCTTGGGTGCACTTCCTCCAGGGATTCTGTTTCGGTAGCGAACATGCTACAGCCTGGAGGTTGCCGTCCTCCGAACGCTCCGAAGTCTATTCGCAGGCCATCGAGTACCTGACCGCCGCCAGGAGCACGGTGGCCAAGGCTTTCGCAGCCGAGCCACAGAATCGAGGATTGAAGGACAACCTGGGCACGCTCGATGCAGGTCTTGCTCTGGCTTACGTGGAGTCAGGCACGCGGGCCAAGGAGGTTCTCACGATCGCCGAGGCTTTGCTGGCGTCGAATACCGTGACCAACTGGAATTACGGCAACCTCACTTACGACATGCATTCGCTTTTGGGCCGCATCGCCCTTCGTGAAGGGGATGTGGCCGGCGCCAAACGCCAGCTTGCGGCATCAGGCAAGACTCCCGGGTCACCCCAGCTCGACTCCTTTGGGCCCGACTTCGTGCTCGCGCGGGAGTTGCTTCAGAGAGGAGAGCAGGCCGTGGTGATAGAGCACTTGGACAACGTCGCCCTGTTTTGGGCGAACCCGGATAACCGTTCGTCGTTAACAAAGGAGCATCAGAAGAAGATTGCGGCTTGGAAAGAAACAATTCGTGCGGGTCGGAATCCCGACGACCACCAATGGCAGGCCGCGCGGGTGCCATCTGTTGATTCGACGCCCGTAGACGAAACCGCTCTCCGGAACGCCCGACGCCAAGCCTGCGTTAAGCAGCTAAACCAGATCGTGGCGGCAAAACAGACTTGGGCCTTGGACAAGGCGAAGGAGGAAGGCGCCACTCCGACACTCGCGGACTTGACGAGCTATCTGGAGGGCGGAAAACCCCGAAATTGCCCGGACGGCGGCAGCTACGTAATTGGCAAGATCAGCGAGAATCCGCGTTGCTCAGTGCCCGGGCACGAACTTCCCAAGCGCCCAAATTGAACGCGTAAATATGAAAGTCCCACGGCTCACTATCCACAAGGTAGGTCTCTATGCATGCACCCTGCTAGCCATTGTGCTCTCGGTACTGTGGTGGTTCATGGGTTTGTCCATGGCAAGTGCGGGGGTCGACGGTGGCTCCAGTATTTTCCTATGAATCGACACAATCAGAAGATTATCTACCTTCCACAAAATGAAACGCCCAGGTCTCTGGCGCGGACTCCAGTCAACCAAAAGAAAGACGTCCAAATGAAGCTTGTATTCGTCATAATGAGCGCTACCCTCGTCACGGCCTGCTTCATTGGCAGCCATCTTACCATTTCCAATTGCTGTGCGGCTGAGTCCTCCAGCAGCGATTCGCCGGTGGTTACCACGGTGCTGGAGAAAAGGATTAAGGCAGCCGACGTCGGCCTTCAATGCGACGTAAATCAGAAGCCCCTGTTCCCCCAAAAGACTTCGTCCGCCGGTTCTCCGAACAACCCTCTGGATGAGCTGGCAGCCCGAATCGAAAGAGAGGTTTCGGAAGATTACCTCGAGCAGAACCACCTTAAGGCCACGGATCAGGAGATCCATGAATTTCAGCAGTTTCAAGAACGGTCTATGGCTCGGGACCGAATCCGACGCCAAAAGGAGTTGGCTGAGTTGGACAAGGAACTTCAAGACGCGAACCTCAGCCCAAAAGAAAGGGAACAAGCAGAGAAAACCCGGGCAAGGCTCATAAAGTCGGCCGCCCGTGACAAGAAGCTGGCCGAAGCAGGTTCTGTGACAGCGGCGGAATGGCGGGAGATTGCGGGGCCGTGGATCGAAGGGTGGAAAATCAACCAATCCATCTATAAAAAGTATGGCGGTGCGGTGGACATGACGAAATTTGGTCCTAACCCGGTTGAGGCAAGAAAACGGCTGTTGGAGGATTATCAGAAACAAGGCAAAATCCTGATCCACGACGTCAATTTGAGGCGTGAGTTCTGGGAGCGAATGGGCGCACCGCCGAACCTGCCGGCAAAACCGAATGAAATCGATTTCACGCCCTACTGGAAAAAACCTCTGCCGAAGGAACAGGAATAATATGCACGAGGGACTGGTGTCTCAACCCGCTTGGATTGACCGGTCTTTCGGTATTCCTATGCGGCCTTCCTAGGGAAACCCACAGATTCATGGTGGGAGGCGCCAATATGAACATCATCGTACAAACAATCACGAAGACGGTTGGATGGATCTGTAGAGTTCTAGGAATCTGGACGTTTTTTGCCTGTCTGATGGCCGTTTGTGCAGCCGGACAAGCACCTGCGACCTTGCTAATACCCGTCGCGCTGTACGTCTTTGGGAGTTGGTTAGTTGAAGGGAATAAACTGTTCACGTTTAGGTGGAAATAGGAGCATGAAACCGATCCCCTGGGACAGAAAGAGAAAGAGCTGGCGCGCTGGGACGGATACTGGAACAAATCTGCCGTTTGCGGGCAACCCGTCCTGTCTCATGGTTAGCAAACCCGTTGTTCTTTGTCGTGCATGGTACATACAGGCGTGGAACGGATTCGGGCCGCTCTTGGTCGCCGCACTGGTGCTTTGTGCTTCCACGGCGGGCCGTGGTTGGGCTGCAACCGATGTCGCCTCATCCAACCGTCCGCCTCGGCTGGTTGTGGCGGTGCTGCCGTTTGAAAACGCGACCGGCGACGCTGCCTTGGATGATTGGCGGCAGGTTTTGCCCGCGCTGGTGCGATCATGCCTGGGTGGTGCGGAATTCACGAGTGTCCCCGGATGGAAGAAGATTCAGCCTTCCTTGGTGCGCGCCGGCTGGATAGACGTGAAGGCCGTTGATGCCGCGCTGGCCTGCCAGGTGGCGCGCGAGTTGAAGGCCAACTTCGCAGTTTGGGGCAGCTTTCGACGCCAGAC
>Ga0118677_10008847_pt1 | contig 15968 bp, 14 predicted proteins | sample AliMusrvi5mmetaG_FD_86154 | JGI IMG/M metagenome (GOLD analysis project Ga0118677, IMG submission 86154) | reverse complement strand
TTGTCCATGGTAAACCCGTTGATTTTCAGGCATGTTGGAACCCGTTCGCTGCGTTTTCCGGATAATTCCGCACCCGCGGGATTCGTCCGGCATCAAATCCAACATCCAGTAGCCCATGAAAATCCTGGCCAAACCAAGCATTCCATTCGTCATGACAAACTTCATTCCTGCAAAATGGCGACCCGTCGGTTGGGTCCTCCGCCATCCTGCCCACCTCCACCACCACGGCCACGGATCTTCTATCGCCGCGCCGCCTCCACCGCCGACACCACCCAGACGTTCGAATACAGCGATAATCTAACAGGATGGAACCCCGTTGCCATTCCGGGTGGCACCGGTGTGGTGGTCACGGATATCGGGGGTGGCATTGATGAAGTGGTCGTCACCGTGCCGAGAGGACCCAACACAACGCTCTTCGGCCGCCTCGCGGTGACGAAGCCGTAGTAGTAGTAGTAGTAGTAGTAGTAGCGGACGGGTGTCATGGCGCAAGGTCTGCTGCAGATATTGGCCATTCCATATCCAAGCACGGTCTGGCGGCGTTTCGGATCGTGGCTGCGCACAATCCGCCCGGGGGTGGCGCCGTCCGAGCAGGTCGTGGCGCTCGCCCTGCGCGAAAGCCTGCCGGAATATATCCTACAAAGGAAAATGGGAACCACTTATTTCACTGATTATACTGATTTGGAATAAGTTATGCTGCCGTGCCCACTCGCCCAGGAGGTGAAGCATCTAACTATAGTTCTCCACTAGGATACGCATGCCAGACATCTGTGGCCATTGAGGAAGAGTTTTTTAACAGGAGGAAACAGAGTTTTTTGAAAAGGAGGAGATGATGAGCCCTTCGGTCCTCCGTTCTCTCTGTTTTCTCCTGTTCAATTCATTTCGGTTTTTAGGTTTATCGCAGGTTTCCGCGGAAACAATCCGTTGGCGAAAATCATTTCAGAAAACCCCGATATTGACAGTGCCGAAGGTTTCCGCCTAGCATCCTGAGAGGGAACTCCCCACTCTTGAGTAAACAGACAAAATCAAGTTAACCGGACACCCGCCATTTCAATCATGAAAACATTCATCATCGCATTCCTGCTTGCCAATATGCTGGCCCTGGCCGGCACCGAGGACGCCGCACGCGGCATCATCCGGCGCGTGGTCCCGCAACACGCCGGCGAGTTTGTCGTCGAAACCATTCCCGCTGAGGATGGCCGGGATGTCTTCGAGGTTGAATCCAAGTCCGGGAAGATCGTCTTGCGTGGCAATACCGGCGTCGCGATCGCTTCGGCGCTCAACCACTACCTGAAAACCGTCGCTCACTGCCACCTCTCCTGGTGCGGCGACCAACTCAACCTGCCTGCGATCCTGCCCGCGGTGCCTGACAAGATCCGGATCGTCAATCCGCACCGTTACCGGGTGATGTTCAACTACTGCACCCTCAGCTATTCGTGTGCGTGGTGGGACTGGCCGCGTTGGGAACGGGAACTCGATTTCCTCGCCATGAATGGCATCAACACCCCGCTCGGCGTCATCGGACTCGAAGGCGTTTGGTACAACACCCTGACAAAACACGGCTTTACCGACGACGAGGCCCGCGCGTTTCTCGTCGGTCCGACGTTTTCCGCCTGGCAGTGGATGACGAACATCGAAGGTCACGGCGGCCCGCTGCCCAAGCACTGGATCGACGAACGCGTCAAGCTTGGGCAACAATGGATGACCCGTGCCCGCGAACTCGGCATGACTCCGATCCAGCAGGGTTTTTCCGGCAACGTCCCGCGCCTGCTCAAACAGAAACATCCTGAAGCCGCCATCGCCCTGCTGCAAGGTTGGTGCGGCTTTGAAGGCTCCGCCCAGCTTGACCCGACCGACCCGCTGTTCCAAACCCTCGGCAAGGCGTTCCTTGAGGAGAACATCAAACTCTTCGGCAACAGCCATCTCTGGGCCGCCGACCCGTTCCATGAAAGCTCGCCGCCCAAGCCCGGAACCGAATATCTGGAGGCGGTTGGCAAGTCGATCCATGCCTTGTTGAAAGCCACCGATCCCCAGGCGGTGTGGGCGATGCAGGCATGGTCGATCCGCAAGGAAATCGCCTGCGCCGTGCCCAAGCGCGAGTTGTTAGTGCTGGATCTCGGCGGTGGCAGCGATGGTTTCTGGGGGCATGACTTCGTCAAAGGCCAACTCCACAACTTCGGCGGACGGATCAACCTGCACGGCGATCTACAGGCTGTGGCCCGCAATCCGTTTGCGGCCACGGCCGGGAAGAATCCGCAATGTGTCGGAATGGGCCTGTTCCCCGAAGCCATCATCCAAAACCCGGTCTTCTATGATTGTGTTTTTGATATGATCTGGCGGAAGGGTCCGGTTGAAATCGAGGGTTGGCTCAAGGACTATGCCACCCGCCGCTACGGTGCCGCTTCGGACAATGCCGACAAGGCCTGGCAAATCCTCCTCAATGACGGCCCCTACCGCAGCGGCACCAGCGGCGTGGAATCCAGTTCCATGATCGCGGCGCGCCCCGCGCTGGTAACCAAGAAGTCCGGCCCCAACGACGGCTTCTGCGTGCCGTATCCGCCGCTGAAACTCATTGAAGCGGCCGGTCTGCTGCTCCGGGATTCCGACACGTTGGGAAAATCCGTTAGCTATCAATATGACATGGTCGATCTCACCCGGCAGATCCTCTCCAATTACGCCCAAACCCTCCATCAGCAGATCCGCCTCGCCTACCTCCGCAAGGACAAGGCGTCCTTCACCGCCCGCACCGCCGAATTCCATCAACTGCTGATCGATGTGGACGAATTGCTGGCATCGCGGGTTGAATTCCTCTTCGGCAAATGGCTGGCCGACGCCCGGTCATTCGGGGTCACCCCGGAGGAGTCGCAGCAATATGCCTGGAACGCCGCCATGCTGGTCACCATTTGGGGGCCGGCCACCGACAAGGCGGGTGAAAGCATCGATATCTTCGATTACTCGTGGCGCGAATGGTCGGGACTCATCAAGGAATACTATCTGCCGCGTTGGCGGAGATTCCATGCCATGCTTGCCCAATCGATCGACAAGGGTGACTACCGCGATCCGGCCTCACAGGTTTGCGGGCGTGAATCGTTGCGCGCCAATCCATTCTACTCGGATCTAGCCGATTGGGAAATCTCCTTCACCCGCAACCCGCCGCTGGCCCTGCCGTCCAAACCGCAGGGCGATTCCATCGCACTCGCCAAGCGGATGATCGCCAAATATCGTGAGGTTCTCGCAACGGCCTGCACACCGGAATATCAGAGACAACTTGCGGCAGATCTCGCCGATGTCTTCACCCAATTGCCGGCGGGTATCACCAAAATCGGTCGCTGGCAATCCAATGAGATCACCACAGCCGGCAAGGAACTCACCCTCGACCTCACCAAGGCGATCAAGGATGAAGGCGACTATGAAATCACATTCACCTATCAGTCCGGCGCCCAGCGGCTGGAAATCGAATGGGTCGCCCTGACAGTCAATGGCAAGGAGATCATGCGCGACACCCATGAGGCATGGGCGGGGGATCCGGTCAAAAACAACACCTACCAACTCAAACCCGGAGCCATGGTCTTCAACGGAACATATGCCATCCGCGCCAAAGTCAAAACAGCCGGCGGCAACGACTCCAACGGCGTCATCACCCTGAGGAAAAGATCCCCATGAATCTCGCAACCCCCATTTTCCCGCCCTCCGGTCCGGCCACCGGCTTTCCCAACAGCCTCGCCCGATAGCAGATTCTTAACAGTTCAGTTAGCGGGTGCCGGGCTGGAACTCATAATCACTCGCCGGCTTGCTGTAAAATCTCCGCCACGATGTTGTCTGCCAGCCAATAGCCATTGGCCCGCATCTGATTGATTGCAGGGCGCACGTTGCCGATAAGGGCGGCGCGTTTGGCCTCCACCAGCAATCGACCCGTGCCGATGACCGCGATGCCGTAAACTTGGCGGGCGATTTTCCGCCCCTTGCGTTCGTCCATCAAAACCAATGAGGCGGAGACATGAACGGCCAGGGAAATGGTAGCCGCCTCGCCCTGATCCAGCACGGATGTCAGCCATGGATCGATGCGGGGAGAAATTCTTGTGGCCTGTAACCATGGCATCGTTGAAAACATGTCGGCTCCTGCCGCGGTGCCGCCACCGGCTTCCACCTCCGCTTTCACTTCTCCGGCAACCAGAACCGAGCCAAACAGATCCCTTAACAGCCCCAAGGACCCGATGCCAGCCAAGGCGATGAGCGGACCCGCATTGCACACCACCGGGTTCATATGCGGGGTGGCAGCGGGGTGGCAAACTCCGCTGCCAACTCGGTCGCGTCCCAGTTCACGCTATCGACGCCCCATTGCCGGCAGCCGAGCAGAAAATCGCGACGGGTCACGCCCGCAAACCGGGCGGCTTGACCGCTCGTGAAGCGGCCAACCTCGTACAACTTCACCGCCGCCGCCATTTTCGTGTCTTGGGCAAAATGGACCGCATCCGTCCCCATCGCAGCCAGCCAGGTATCGGGATATTCAAGAGTGATCGCATTCACGACAAGGAGCCTAGCGCGATTGAGCCACTTTGTCAAACCGGCGGTTTCAGGTCGCGGCGAATCTTTCTTTCCACTTTTTGCGCAATGCTTCAAGCGTGGTTGGAACCAGTCCTCGCATGGTAACATTTGCATGGTTCGGTTGTGTTATCGGGCGGGATTTGCGCATGGAGAGACTCATGGGAATCGAATATTCGGGCGCGGCATTGCTGGTTGTCCGCGATCGCTGCGATCCTTGCCGCTACAGTGGTCCGGGGGCGGGACGCCACCGGCACGGTCTGCCGCGGGACGCGACAGCCACGTTCGGGATCTGCGGTCGTCTATTCCAGCCCTATCAAATATGTGAGCTGAGGCGCTTATTGATGGACTCTGCCGCGCACGACGGTCACAGACCGCCGCTACAGACGGCTAGCTCTCGAAATAGGTATAGCCGGCGAGGCCTTCGCGGTAGAGGTCGAGGATTTCGCGGCGTTCCTTGGGGGAGCGATCTTGGGCAATCAATGAACAAATTTCTGATGGAAACGGCAATATTCCAGATTATTCTTTTTTTCTTGACATGGCTAGAATGTAAGCCGACAATCCGCGTGTGATCAAGGAAATCCTCCAACCCCGCCCCGATGTTCTCGCTGGCCGTCTTCACGGTGTCATCGACTTGGAACGCGTCACCGACGCCAAGAAGAAGGCATTGGAATCAAGAGCAAAAGAATTTTTTGACTCCACTTTCGTTTCGGGCGAACTGCGGAGACTGATCGAAGGGCTTCATCAGCGCTTGACGTCGGACGAAGCGGGTGTCGGCCTGTTTCTCGCCGAAGGGCCGAAGGGCGTGGGGAAATCCCATGCATTGCTTGTTCCTCTGCACCTGATTCGCAGCGGATCTGACTTGAAATCGTGGCTGGCCGCAAATGCTCTCGACTTTTCAGTTCCAGACAATGCCCGGGTCATTTGGCGGAAGTTCACCGATTTTCCGCTCGAATCGCTATGGGGTGTGATTGGGGCGGAGATCGGAGCAGGCTTTCGGGTGGATCAACCGCCCAGCATTGAGGAATTCCGGTCAGCGGTTGGCGACAAGAAACTCATCCTGATCCTCGACGAACTCGAGAGCGGCATCCGCTCCATTTCCGATCCGGCATTGCGGCAGCGGAATCTGAACTTTCTCCAGATGATCTCCGAGGAAGCCAATCGTGCGGAATCGAATGTCGCGCTCATTGCCTCTGTTTATGACGGCAGTCAGGAACCGGGGCAAACGCTGAAGCGGGTTTCGCGCGTGGAGCTGAGGTTTCAGAACTCATCCGACCGACGGAAAATCCTGTTCCATCGGCTTTTCGCCAAGTCACCAATCGACCCATCGCCCGAGATCGACAACATCATCCAAAGCTACCTGAACACATGGCAGCGTTTTGGAATTGAGCTTCCCGCAGGCTACGCGGAGCAAATGCGCGAGTCTTATCCGTTCTCGCCGGAACTTCTCGATGTCGCGTTGGTTAGAATCCGCCAGTCAAAGGGCGGATTCCAAGGCACGCGCGGGGTGCTTGGTTTCCTGGCGGCACTGGTCCGGGCAAGATCGGCGTCCACCCACCTGATCACCCTGGCGGATGCCAGCTTGCTAGATTCCGAGATGCGCAGTTGGCTTGCCGACCTCGATCCCTCGCAAAATCTGGTCAACTGCGCGGAGTCGAACCTCAAGGAGTTGCAGCACCTGCCCTTCGCGGACCGTATCACGGCGGCAGTGCTGCTAGCGAGCCTGGCGCCTTCCCCGAAAGAGCCGGGAATTCTCGAAAGCGAACTCGCGCGCCAGGTCATTGCCCCGGATGGCGACTACAACCAATTCACCTTGGCACTCAATACATTCCGGACTTTTGGCTCTTACTTCCATGAGCGCCACGGCAGTCTTTATTTTGACACCAAGGAGAACGCCTATTCCAAGGTGCGCTACCGGGCGATCAGCATTGACGATGACGAAGCGTGGGATCAGGTGATCGATTGGTGGCGGAACGAGATCCTTCGGGACCGGGAAGCGGTTTTCTTTTCATCCGTGGAGAGTTGCCAACTTCAACTCAAGTCACGTCCGAGAAAAGACACCCACCTCGTAATCGCTCCTTCACGCCTTGCCGTTGCCGACATCCACGGCCTTTTTTGGGGGCTGGAGGTGCCCCGAAACACCGTGGTTCTGATCGAACCTCGTGACGAGAAAGTGAATCTTCGTACGAACGCCAATCTGTTAAAGCATGGGAAGGAAGCGATTGCCGCGGATCTTCTGGTGCCGGGAGCCGATTCCGCGGAAAAACGTGCCGAGTTTCAGGACATCATCAAAGACAACAGACGCTTCGCTGTGGATCATCTCAAGAAAACCAACTTCGCATTTGTGCAGGTTGTCCGCTATGGATCGACGCCAGCCGATTTCGATGCGCAGCGGGAACCGATACCATCCGCCGCATCTGGCGAGCAAATTCTCGATCATCTCCGCCGCACACTTTTCCCCAGCACGCTTTTGTCCGAACACCTGGCCGGTCGAATCCAAGACCTGCTCGGCAAGAAAACGTCCGTCGTGGAAAACGAATACCGTCAAACCTTGGGATTTCCCATGGTTTTGAGCAGCACCGGATTCCGCGAGGCCGTGCTCAGCCTCGTCGAGCAAGGTAGCGTCGCAGGCTTGAGTTATCCGGCGTGGCCAAGCCCCGGCCGATATTGCGGAGTTCGCCCACCCTCGGATGACCGGCTCGGCGAAGCGACGCTGATCCCGCCATTCGACCAGCCCGACCTTGCCCGGCCGCGGGCGAACACGACCCAGCAAGCCACAACCACACAACCGGACCAGAGCGACCCATCAGGATCCGGTCCGCCGCATCAACCGACGTGGCCCCCGTTCGGATCATCACCCGCCCCTGGCGACCTGACGCTTCAGACAACCTTTCTTACTTCGCGACTGGCCGTACGGCAAGAGGTCGCGCGGCTGTTGGAAGATCACAGCACCCGGAAGGCATCGCGCGTCCGGTTCGCAATCACTTTTGATGAGCGCCATACGGAAATGTCCACGCTTCCCTCAATGATTCGTGGCTCCTTGTCTGGCAACGGGCGATTTTCCGGCGAAGCCTCGTTGGGGTTCGATGGCAGCTTTACCAAACCTCAGATTGAGGAAATGGTCGAACGCCTTCCCGATTTTTCACCGGGTTCCTGCCGTGTCACGGTGACCCTCCCAACCGCCAATCCCTGATCCACGCCGACGATGTCCATTCCCGTGTTTCCCATCGAAGCCCTGCTGGCTGAAGACCGACTTCCTGGCATCACCGAGTGGCTCACGACCCAGGTGTTTTCGCCGGCACGCTACGCGGCGATGTCTCCTGCCGACTATCTCCGCGAAGGGGAAGCCGCTGTCTGCCAGCTTGAGGAAATCATCACCACCGGAGCGCCGAAGGTCTGGGATGAACTCGCCGCCTCCATCCATTCGGCCCCATCGCCCCGTTCATGGCTCGGCCTGGACAAGGATCTGCCGTCTAACGAAAACCGCGCCGTGGTGGTCTTCGACGGTCTTTCCCTACGTGAACTGCCGCTACTGCTCGCCCAAGCCCATGCCAGCGGATTCCGCATCAAGGAAAACAGGATCATCGCCACCTGTGTGCCGACAGAAACCAAGTCGTTCGTGGAAGACCGGGTCATCGGCAAGTACATGAGTCCGTCCCAACTGCCGGGCCGGTCGGAATTCGCCTCACACAACACCGATGCCTTTTACCTCGAACAAACGAACACGCGGGACCGCTACCCCGCCGGGCGCAGCCTGCTCCTCTGGTCCACTTACCCCGACCGGCTCTTTGGCAACGATGACGCCCGCTTCGAGGACCTCTTCGCCACATTCCATGAGCATCACATCCCGACGCTCTGGAAAAACACCGTCCAATCGATCCCATCAGGCCTTCCCATCATCGTCACCGCCGATCACGGCTACATTTTTTTCGGGGCCAATCTGGAATCCAGCCGCGCCTCCGATGCTCCTTCGCTGCTGGAACAATCACGCAGCCGGCGTTTCCCCGAGGAGAAGGAATTCCCGGATCCTCATCCCGACCTCCAGCTCTTTCCCGCCGAGAGACTCGCCTTGCTCCGGGGTCGCATTCGCACCCGTGCCCAAGGTGGCGGTTCCCGCCGCCTTTACCAGCACGACGGATTCTCCCTGCTGGAAGTCCTCGTCCCTTGGCTCGAACTCGAACCCCGCTGAACCATCATGAAAGTCAAAATCGGAACCCAACTTGAGGACGATGTCTTCCAGGACCTCAAGGTGGCTGCCGCCCGCGACAAGAAACCCATCAGCGAGCTGCTCCAGGTCGCCGTGGTATCTTACCTGCACCAACGGAACGGTCCGCCGGGGCGGAAAAACGGTCTCACCCGGTTCCTTGAGAAGCCTCCGCTTGGCATCAGCGATGGGGATCTCCGTGAAATCCTGGAACCCGATTCCGACAACTCATGAATCTTGCCAGCATTTTCCCCGGATCGGTGGTCTTCATCGACACCAACATCCTGATCTACAGCCGGACCGGCAAATCCCAGGAATGTGCCCGGTTTCTGGCGGAATGCGCGTCGGGAAATGTCATGGCCTACACCTCGACGGTCGTGCTCGCCGAATTCACCCACCGCATGATGATGATCGAGTGCAAGGAGATGGGCCTCACGTCTGCCAACCCGGCCAAGGCCATGCGTGAGCAGCCCGCTCTGGTGCGGAATCTGTCCATTTACGCGGACGACGTCCGCCAGTTGCTCGGAGGTGGCATTACCATCGAACCGGCGCTTCCCCAGGACTTCCTGGTGGCACTCGAACTCCAGGCCCAATTCGGATTGTTGACCGCCGATTCCCTCAATCTCGCCATCGCCCGCCGCCTCGGCATCAACGAAATCGCCACTTCAGGAAAAAAGTTTGACAATATCCAAGGGTTGATTGTTTATAAATCTTAATGAATTTTTTATTGATTATGAATGAGTTGGATTGTCTGTTGTTTTCTTGGTTCGGCGTCTTGCGCAAAGAAAGATCGACTTTTTGCCTTGAACAGCCTTTCTTCCGATGCTTTCATTTTTCCCGGACTTATTCGGGATCAACAACGTATCGGTTTTCTAAAGCACGTTTTTGGACATATCCGCCACTCCAACCATCAAAGCCATCAGCACTTGGCAAAGTAGAACCCCGCCATGACTGCAACCAAAATCCGGCCCAAGAAATCAGCAAAGACCATCGACCCCAAGCTCCTCGAAACCGCCAAGCAGGCGATCAAAAACACCGATTGGGACGCCTATTGGCGCCGGGTGGACGAGGGCGTAGCACGGGACGTGGAGGCCTATGCCAATGCCCGCGCCAGATCCCGGGAGGAATTCGATCGCCTAGTGCTCCGCTAGCACGCGGCCAGACAAGCTCGCATTTTCCGGGCAGCCCCGTCATTGGACGGAGCTGCCCGTTTCATTTTTGCACATGATCAAGAAACTACGAATCATTCCGGTGGCGGATCCTGCCTTCATGGATGAAGTGAACCGCATTGCCCTGCCGTTCGAGGGCAACCGCGGTCCCTTTGGCAGGACTTTGCACGCCCTTGCTACGGCACCCTGGAGCGCGGTCACTGCGATTTTCGAATACGATTATGTGGACCGGGACTATCAGGACGAGTTCGCCGCCTTCTATTGCAAGGCATTCAAAACCTACCCATCCCGGTGCACCCGCTTGCATTTCTTCTCTTGCGCGATTTCGCCGCGCATCCAACAGAACTTCGGGCGCTACAGCAGGCAATATCTTGGGTTCATCGTGATCCGCCCGACCGACCTTCAGCGCATGGGACGCACCTTGCTTGTGCCACCGATTTCCGATCCCGACCGCGAGTTCATTCATTGCACGGCCCCGTTCGGGGCGCATCTTTTTGGAGATGGGTTTGTCATTCAGGGAATGCCGTTTGTGCAGCAGGACACGCAGGTGGGTGCCTGTGCCCAGGCATCCCTGTGGATGGTAGCCCGCTACATGGCGGTGTGCTTTGGTCACCGCGAGTTTCTGCCATCCGAGATCAACCACCTCGCCAAAGCCAAGAGCGCCAATGGCCGCGCATTGCCCGCTGAATTCGGGCTCACCGGCACGCAGATGCTCGATTCACTCGAAGGCATGGGATTTTTCGCTTGGGGTCAATCCATGTTCGGACTCGCTGATTGTTCCCGCCACATTGAGGCCGCGTTTCCGGTCAACCCCCTTGACACACCGGATGAGCAGCAAGCCCAACTGGAACGCCAACTCAGCGCCAAACTGGCGGACATCACCTACCGTTACATCGAGAGCGGCTTGCCTGTCATCCTGGCGACACAGGATCATGCCCTGGTTGCCATCGGCCACACCTATGATCCGTCTGCCAGTGGTGTGGTTGCCATTCAACGAATTCCAGAGTGGATCGTCCACAATGACAATACCGGTCCCTACATTCGCATGCCACTCTTCCAGGAGCCGCCGAACATTCTGTCGTTTGCCAAGGTTCGCGCCATCATTGTGGTGGCACCGCGGGAAGTAACCCTGCGCGGTGAGGAGGCCGAGGCCATGGCCATGCGGAGCATCGAGAGCCTGCTTGGCCAAAATACCGGCCATCCCACCATTTCAACCTGGCGTGATTCCTTCAAAGCCATGCGTTCGGACCTCGCCGATTGCATCGACCTGCTCGAATACCGCACTTTCCTTGCACCTTCCGTCGGGTTTCAGGCTCAGTTGAAACGTGATATTCAGGCAAAGCGATTTCACCGACCTCTGGGCGAGAAAATTCTGCGTCTCGACATGCCCCGTTACGTCTGGGTCACTGAGATCAGTTCGCCGCGTCTCCTCAACCACCCAGACCGCCAGCAGCGGCATTGCCTGGGCCGTGTCATCGTGGACAGCACCGCGCCGGCAAAAACACGCGGTCAAATGGTCGTCCACTTCTGTGACTTCGTGCAGTTTCTGGACCGCCAGGACCCACTCAAGGTCGAGGCCGATTTCTTCCCGCATTCCACCCCCTTCCGCCACAAGATCACCTCATGAAACGCGCCATCGAAGAAGACTTCCCGATTGTCGAGATCAACCGGCTGGCCGTGCCGGAGCGGAATTCGTTCAAGCCGATCTATCAGATGCACAAATGGTTCGCGCGGCGGGCCTCGTGTGTGTTCCGGGCGATTCTTCTGGGTGCGCTCAAGCCTGCTGGCACCGACATCATGGCGGAGTTCTACAAGGACCACTCCAATGACCCGGATACCCGCGGCAAGGCGGTGCTCGATCCCTTCATGGGCGGCGGCACCACCGTCGTCGAAGCCCTCCGGCTGGGCTGCAAGGTGGTGGGCATCGATCTGAATCCCGTCGCATGGTTCATCGTGAAGACGGAGGTCGAGCCGGTGGATCTGCAGGAACTTGATGCCGCGTTCGAGCGCCTCGCCAACCGCACTGTGCCATGGTCCGGCAAACCGCTCCGCCAGACGTTGCTCGATCTTTACAAGACGGCGGTGCCTTGGGTGGCGGAACCGCGCTCCGATCTTCCGCAGTCCGACACGATCTATACCTTCTGGGTCAAATCCGCCGTTTGCACCAGCCCGACGTGCCGCAAACAGGTGCCGCTCTTCTCGGACTATATCGTCGCGGCCAAGAGTCCCAGCATCCGCTACCATCCCGACTGCCTCTGCCCACATTGCCGGAAATCGTTCGATTGGGAGATCGAGCCGGCCGCCCTGACAGCGGACCCGCGGGGAATGCTGCACAGTCCGCGCCATTCGAACGGCAAGGGAACGGCCCGCTGGACCTACGCCCATCCCGACGGCGGCATCTATGTGGCGCAGGGCAGCTCGGACGGCAGCCAGGCCGCCGTGCGCTGGGGCATGCTTCCAAAGGGCCATGTGTGTTGCCCGCATTGCTATGAGGTGATCAAGGTCCAGGCCGCTACCGATGATGGAAAGCAAAGCAAAAACCGGAAACCGCAGCGGAAGAAGGTGCCTTTGACCGTACTTCTCTGCCCGAAAAGCGAGGACGTTTTCCAATGGCGCGGCGAACTGCCTGACAACGCCACCATCACCAGCCCGGCTGGCCATGCATTCCAGCCGCATGTCGGCAACGTCACCGGAAAGGGCAAGTTCATCTGCCCGCATTGTGGCACCAACGATGCTATCATCACATCGATCCGCACGTTGCCGGACGATCAACCGCTGCCGCTGCACGCTTATGGCATTCAAGCCTACGCCGCATGCTGTGATCCGGCCAACGAACCGCTCCGCCGCGATGCCCACCGCGATCTGTTCGAGGTGGCATCGGAGACCTCCGACAAGGACGTTGATGATGAGGAAGCCGATGAAATTGCGGATCGAACGTATTCCGGCCCCTGGCTTCCACCCACCCACAACCTGGTCTGGAAACAGAGCGGCAAGTTCTATGTGCGGCACGCTCCTGCGGATCAAGCGATATGCTCGCAAGCCGAGACATGGTGGAATCAGCATCGGGACGGGTTGCCTTATCCAAAGAGCGAAGTGCCTGCGGGACAGGAGACGGATCGTTTGCACGAACACCACTATCGCCACTGGCACCAAATGTTCACGCCAAGACAACTACTGGCGCTAGGATCATTGTTTCAGTGTTCGTTCTCTGAGTCAGATCAACGTATACGAGAGCAGATCATTCTTTGTGCCTCCGCAACATTAGACACAAACAACGTGTTTTGCCGGTACATGGCGAGTCGTGATTCCGCTGGAGGGCAAACAGTTCAGGGTATTTTTGCTCGACATGACTACCAACCCAAAATGACCGTTTGTGAGCAAAACGTGTGGGGCCTTGCAGCCGGCGGCATGGGCAGTTTTCTGCGGCGGTATTGGCAAAGCCGACAAGGCATTCGATTCGCGAATGCAACCACCGACGTGGAATACATCCAAGATGGACAAAAGCGAGTTAGGTTGGTTCATCCATCGGACCCGGTCTATTTTGACTCTTTCAAAGTCCAGCCCGTCACTTTATTAGCCCAATCAAGCAAGGAATTAAAAGGTCATGTTTCGGATAGTTCGTTCGATATTGTAATAACTGATCCTCCGTACTCTGATAATGTTAACTACGCAGAACTTTCGGATTTTTATTATTCGTGGCTCAGATTGGGACTCAAAGTTGAATACCCGCAGTTTTCTCCTGAACGAGTTCCAAAAACTGACGAGGTTGTAAAAAACAAGTATCGCGGCAAATCGGATATCGAATTTGGCCAAGACCTTCAGAAGGTTTTTGCGGAAGCATTCCGCCTTCTGAAGGACGATGGGTTGATGGCGTTTACGTTTCACCATGCAGAAGATTCTGCTTGGCAAGCTCTACTGGATGCCGTTCTCGAATCAGGCTTCCAGATTGAAGCAATCTATCCTGTGCATTCAGAGGGAGAATCTTCCTTGCACCTCATGGACAACGAGGCGATCGCGTATGACCTCATCCATGTTTGTCGCAAGCGGAGCGCGGAGGATGTGCGGATGAAGCGCAGTTGGGCCGGGTTGCGGCAGATCGTGCGGCAGAAGGCGCGGGAGGAAGTCGCACGCATCGAGTCGGGTCGTTATGGTGGCCAGCGGCTGCCGGACCCGGATGTCCGGATGGTGTTGATCGGCAAGTGTCTGGAAGTGTATTCCCGGCATTACGGCGCGGTTCTGGATTGGGACGGCCAGCCATTCCCGCTTAAAGCCGCGCTGCAGGACATCCGCGTGATGGTCGAGCAGATCGTCAGCAAGGAAAACCCGTTGCCGGCCGAACTGGAGGCCACGGATGCCTTCACCCAGGTTTGGTTGCTCGCGCTTTGTGACAAGCGCGAGGTTTCCGTGGACAGCATCAGCAAGCTGACACGCGGGGTTTTCGAGGTCAGCGATCTCACCGCTCACAAGCCGCCGCTGCTGCGCAAGGGACGTCTTAAAGGCGGCCGCACCTATGAGATCCTCACCCCGAGCGAACGACTCGCAGGACTCATGGATCTCATCAAAGCCGCGGCACCCAGGTTCGAGCAGGAATCCCTGCCGGGACTGGAAGCGACGATCAAAGTGGCGGACGGACCGAATCTGGTGGATGTCCTGCATCTGCTGCTGGCCCATGCCGAGCAGGGTGAGCGCCTCGACCTGTTGGTGAACCGCTTCGGCGGCCAGCGCGAGGGCATCCGGGCGGCGCTGGAATACCTCAACACCCGCGATCCTAACCGCTGGGGCGGCGCCTGTGCCAAGTTGCTGCCATTCTACACGGAGGAATGGATGGGCAAGTTATTCGCCGCCGCCAACCCCAAATAGCCCTGACACTTATGGCCGGATACCTCGTTTTCCATACCACCGCTCCCGTGAAATTGAACCCCGTCCATTTGGGACTGTTCGACCTGATCCGCGAGTTCGGGCAGGACCCGTTTCCCTTCTCAAGGGCCCAAGGCCTGACACTTGCCGGACTGGATGACCTGCTGAACCTGCTCGATCAAAAGGAAGGGCTGAATGAAACCAAAGACCTGGAGTTCATGCGCGGCATGCGGCGACGGCTCGGTTCCTGTGCCGGCGAGGTCAGCCGCCTGGGACTCATTCATGTGCCGCTGCACATGAAGTTGGATCTGGGCGCCGAAGGCCGGCTTTACGCCACCTATAACAAACTGAACCAACGGATTCCGCTCTGGCAGCTCTTTGGTTCCAACCCGTCGATCCGGGAATCAGGGGGTCATCGCTTGTACGAATTCGGAGAAAGCCTGTCATGAAGTCCGTTCCGCTCTATCGGAAAAAACTGAAAGTGAACGACCGCGTCCGGGTCACCGGCCGGTGGGAACTCGGCGTGGGCGAGATTTGCCGGCTCCGTGAGGACGACAGCTTTTATGTCGCGGAAGTCATCTTCGAGGACCGCCAGGGCCGGCGGGTGGAAACGCTGCCGGTGAGCCGTCTCGAACCGGCCCTCTCGCCGTGGGAGAAGCTGGCGCAAGGCAAATTCGACAACCCGAAGGACTTCCTGCTGCGCCAGCTCGCGTGGCAGTTCGCACTTGGCAACACCGGCGGTGAACTCACCAACTCCCGCACCCAACTCCTGCCCCACCAAATCCTGCTCACCCACGATGTGGTGAAAATGACGCGGCGGCGATTGTTAGTGGCGGATGAGGTCGGCCTCGGCAAGACCATCGAAACAGGCATGATCATCCGGGAACTCGTGGCGCGTGGCGAGGCTCGCAGTGGAGACGACTACGGGCCAAATACCGCACTCGCCCAGGAGTAAAGCGAATGAATGCTGAATCATTTACTCGATCAAGGCCCGGGAAGTTGTTTATCAGAATTCTGGCGGCAGTGATGGAGAGTCGATTCAGGTACCGATTCTTTAATCCAGCGCAGATCCTGCAAGGTATCGATAATCTGCGTGGACAGGCTGTCCTGGAGATTGGTTGCGGTACGGGATTTTTTACGATACCGGCGGCCAGGTTGATCGGCGATCAGGGATCCCTCGTAGCGATGGACCTATTGTC
>Ga0118677_10008845_pt1 | contig 15969 bp, 14 predicted proteins | sample AliMusrvi5mmetaG_FD_86154 | JGI IMG/M metagenome (GOLD analysis project Ga0118677, IMG submission 86154) | reverse complement strand
AGTTCAGCCTTAACGGACACCACACTAGACAACCTGTGCAATCATTCAGTACCATCGGCAGACTGAAGCGTGTCACCGCAAGCGTGATCGCGGTTCTCTGTTTTTTTGCGGGCACCGTCGGAAACGGGTTTGGCCAGCAGGCTCAGAATGGAGGGCAGGGAATGCAGGAGGTCATTCCGCTCTGGAGCCGGGGAGTGCCCGGTGCTCTGGGCACGTTGGAGCAGGATTCCCCAAGGATGCTGGTTTACCTGCCCAGAAAAGAGATTGCGATGAAGACGGCAATCGTCCTTTGCCAGGGTGGCAGCTACGGTGGTTACTATGAAGGGCAGGGAGAACCATTCGCACGCTGGCTTAACGAACATGGGATTGCCGTTTTTTTGCTCAAATACCGGCTTGGTTCTGTAGGATACCGTTACCCTGCCCAACTCAATGATTTGAGCCGGGCCGTACGGATCGCCCGGAGCCGGGCTGAAGAGTGGGGAGTGAAGCAGACGAGGATCGGAGTCATGGGTTTCTCCGCAGGAGGACATCTTGTTTCCAGCTTGTGCGTCCGCTTTGACGCAGGTGATCCAGCGGCCACCGATCCCATTGATCGCCACAGCTGTCGTCCGGATTTCGCAGTACTCTGCTATCCTGTCATCAGCATGCTGACCAAGCCCCATGGCGGGTCGCTTGGTAATCTTTTGGGCAACAACCCCTCTGCGGAACTTCTGCAGCAGGCATCAAGCGAATTAAATGTCCGCTCGGATACGCCGCCCTGTTTTGTCTGGCACACCGTTGAGGATACGTTGGTGCCGCCGGACCACAGCCTCCTGTTTGCTGCTGCACTGTTAAAAGCAAAAGTGCCATGCGAACTGCATCTCTATGAAAAAGGGCCCCATGGAACGGGCCTGATGGGGACAAACCATCCTTGGATGAATGATCTACTCCATTGGCTGCGTGAGCGCGATAGCCTGGTCAGGTAACACACATCCACCTCCATCGGAGGGCGGGTTCACTCTCGGTCCCCATGGGTCAGGTGTTCTGAGGTTACTGACCGCCGGAGAGTTGCGCTCGGGCGTAGAAGTCCCCGAAAATAGCATCCCGATCGACTTCCCGGGCGATTTGAATCGACCTCCGTCCTGATGACGGTCCCCAGGTTACCTCGTCGGTCAGCAGCGGGCTCGGGGCTTCCTCGGTCGTTAACCAACCATTATTGAGCACCCAGGCGGTCGCTGCGATGTCCCAGATGGGCTTGGACCAGCCCGGACGATTTCCGGGTGAATAGGTGGCTACAATCTCTGTCAGGTACTTCCCGAGCTTGCTGAATGGAGCGAGTTGCCCTTCCAACTCACAAACGGTGGTCAGCATGTGAGACGCCACCGGCTTACACGGAATCAAGACGAGCGGGGCAGGGGAATCAAGGATAATGCGGGAGGCAGGCATATCCTGTTCCAAATTGAACTCACGGGTGTTGGGCCAGTACGGGGCATGCCCACCCAACCAGATGATGACAATCCGTTTGGCGATGCGCGGTTCCACCAGGAGTGCCGAAGCGACGTTGGTTGGCGCGGCGATCGCAACGACGTGGAGCTTTTCTTCGTTGGTAGCCATGGCCCGCTCGATCAGATCCGCAACCGCGTCACTCTGAACCGGGGTTTTGGAATCAGGCAGATATCCCGTGCTTCCGCGGAATACCGGAGGCCGTGCTTTGGGATTCACGAGATCGATTACGCGGTGGATTTCCTCGTAACTCTTCTCCATGCCGTCCGCCGGACTTTTGGAACGGGAAGGGATAAAGAAGGGGGCTGCGTAAACGGCCTCCAAGGATATGAGTTCGGGAGCGAGCAGCAGGTGAGCCAGGGCAAACTGGTCATCGACTTCATTATAGGTGTCAGTGTCGAGAACGACCCGCCGCAGAACAGTGTTTGGAGATGGCATTGGAGGGGAGAATTGTGAGTTTCGCAGCGGATAAAATCAAAGATTAATGAAAGAAGGGAGTTGTGCGAATCAGAGATTCGAAGGCCAGGGGCGTCACCAATCTGCCGCAGCCACAATGGCCGCGCGGACTTCAGGCGTAATAAGCCAGGGTTGCCGAAGAACGAGAGCGTTAGTGAGCGTCACGCCGATGACGGGATGTCAACCAAGCATTTCCCTCTCGGATTTTCCCTGAACCGCCGCATAATGTGATCCTCAATTGCATGGAGATCGACTTTGAAAACTTCATAAACTTACGCTTGCCCGGAGGATTTGTCCTCACGGACGTGACTGAGATTGCCGAAGTGATGATTGACCCGGTTGGGAGGCCGGCAGTCGCGAAAACGATCATCGAAGGCAGGGAGATCTGGATTATCCTGAGTGCTGGCATGAGCGACTTGGAGCAGTCGATTTCGATTTATCACGAGGTTTTGGAGGGATTGACCGTCGCCATGGATCGCCCTCCGCGAAGTGTCGAGAACTTCCTTGAGCACGATTTCGAGGCAGCAGCGGCAAGCGCTCATGCGCAATTCGGCTTTGCCACAGCCGAAAAGGTGGTAAACTTCCTTCAGATGTTTGGATTCCAATGAACAGCGATTTGCCATTCAATTTTGAACTGCTGAAGCTGGAAAACGGCACCCGGCTCCTTCGCGTGATCGATCCGCGAACTGTGACGTGCCTGGAGCGAGCCGTTCGCTCCGATATCCCCGTGGTGCGCCAAAAGAATCTTCTGAGAAACGCCTTGCAGTCCCTGCTGGAAAGAGAACTCAAAGAGGCTGCACCTGCGGCGTAAATTGCTCTCTCCTCACGCCATCAAGGTCTTGCCCTCAAGGAGCATTTCCTTGGCTTGGATTTGGAGGATTTCGGCTACGGAGAAGCCGGTGATGAATAAACCTTGCGCCATGCTGTTCGCGGGGTGTCAAATTCTGTAGAGATCGAAACGATCTATTATGTTTAGTAAGACCTGACATGGTTTTCTAAAAATCACCCCTCTTGTTCGCGACACTTGCCGCTGTGGCAGCGATTTGCATCATTCCCTGTAGTGCCGGATATGCTCAAGCTCCGGCGTCTCCCCAATCCCCCGCCGCACCAAAACCCTCGCCGCAAGCCAGATCATACAGCAGCCCCCTTGATCCCTGGCGGGCCTGCGATCATCTGCTGCCTGAAGCGAAGAAATGCAACCCGATTGCCCTGCATGCGTGCTTTTTGGCTGCTTATGTGCGTGTGAGTGACCCGTATCTTGGCGGGGAAGATCTTGAAATGATGTATGACTGCATGCAGCAACTTGTGCAGACGCTTGGTGACGCATCTTTTGCGCAAATCCTTGCTATGGAACGCCCAGAGGTTCAGGCGGCGGTTGGATGCTTTTTCGATGTCCGCATGCTGAAAGGCGAGTGGAAGGATAAGGGGGTGAAAGGAGCGCCAAAAACACTTCAATTAATCCAATCTGCTCCCCATATTGATTTTCCTCTTAGTCAATCCGAGAAGGATGAGGATCACGCTCTCCTACTGCAAAAGTTTATTCGATACGAAAAGAAGCATCATTGGAACGAGTACGACATGTGGAAATAGCGAAGGGTGGATTTTCCCCTTTTACAATTCCAGCGCACACAGATTTACTGGGGAGCATGAAACTTCAAATGCTTGGCACCAGCGGAATCGAGATCACCCGGCTTGCGTATGGTTGTATGCGGATCGCAAGCGGGTGGAACACCACACAGGGCGATACCGATAGCCTCAAGAAAGGCATTCAAGCGATCGAGACGGCAGTGGATGCCGGTTACACGTTCTTCGACCATGCCGACATCTACGGCGACACCGCGTGCGAAAGCATTTTCGGGCGCGCGCTCGAGAAGCATCCGGATTGGCGCGGCCGCTTGGTGGTGGCGACGAAGTGCGGGATCCGGTTCGAGGACGAACCGAATCCCGGCCAGCCGCACCGCTACGACTTTTCGTATGAACACATCCTGGCCTCGGTCGAGGAATCGCTCGGGCGCTTGCGCGTGCCGCGGATCGACCTGCTCATGCTCCACCGGCCGGATTTTCTGGCGGATCCGGCGGCGATCGCGCGGGCGTTCACGGAGCTGCGCGCGGCCGGGAAAGTGCGGGAATTCGGGGTGAGCAACTTCCGTCCGTCGCTCCTCTCCGCGGTGCAAAGCGCGCTGCCGTTTGCCCTCCAGGTGAACCAGGTCGAGATCCATCCGCTGCGGCTGGATTCCTTCACGGACGGGACGCTGGACCAATGCCTCGAGCGCGCGATCACACCGATGGCCTGGAGCCCGCTGGCGCAGGGTCGTGTTGGCACGGGGCAGGAACCCAAACCGGATGCACCGAACCGGGAGCACCATCTGGCCATTCTCGCGGCGCTCGACAAGGCGGCGGCGCAGTTCGGCTGCGACCGGTCAGTCATCGCCCTCGCATGGCTGCTGCGGCATCCGTCCGGGATTGTGCCGGTCGTGGGAAGCGTGAACCCGGCGAACATCAAAAACGCGGCGCGCGCCACGGAAATCGAGATGGACCGGGACACATGGTATCGGATCCTGCTGGCGGCCCGCGGGGTCAAGCTGCCTTAGTTTTTAAGATACATCTCCATCCGGCAATCGAACCCGGACATGTCCACGAGACGGCGGGATTCCAGATTGAGTTGCGGATGAGGAAGCTCGGCCCGCAGCGGGTTGACGAAGACCAGCCGTCCGCCGGGCTTCAGGGCGACGGATGCGACGGCAAAAAGATCAGCGATCAACTGGCGCAGGTCGGGGATCGGGACGCGCATGCCCAACGGGGGGTTCGTGATGATGAGGCTCACGCGACCGGCTTCGAGCCCCTCGATGGATTCGTGTTCGCGGAAATCGCAGCAGGCGAATTGCGCGTCCGCCGGCGCGATTCCGGCCGCGGCGATATTCTTCTGCGCGACGGCGATTGCCTCCGCGCTGAGATCCGTCCCGAAAAGGCGGCGCACCCCGCCGCGCAGCGCGCATTCGACCAGCTCGACACCCGAGCCGCAAAAGGGGTCCCAGACAATTTCCCCATCCATTTTCCCAGCGAGCCGGGCCATGCTGGCGGCAAGCGGCGGATGGGACGCCGCGGGGATATCCTGCAGGCGGTAGGCGAATCTCGGGTCGGGGATCAAACGCGGACGCAGTTCCGCCATTTCTCCCCGCGCGGTGGAATGGACATCCATCGCCCAGAGCGCGCTGCGGGGGTCGTTGAGGATTTCCGGGCACAACGCATACACGCGGTTCGCGAGCTCCCGCACCGCCGCGCGCTGGTGGCCTTTGGACACAAAGTCGATCCGGTAGCGCGCGATCCCTTCGGTGAATGCCCGGAACAGGCGGAGCGCCGTGGGCGAAGCCGCCAGCTCCGCCAGCTCGCCCGCCGGTGCCTCACCCAGACAAAATCCTGCCGTGCCGAAGCATCTCAGCTTGTAAACATCGGCCAGGGAGAACGGAACCACGGGCGCAACCACAACCAGCCCGTCCGATCCGTCGAGAACCCGGAATTTGCCGCGTGCGGACGCCTCCACTTCGTCGCGCACCAGGCCCTCGAGGCCCCGGCGGCCGCGAAGGTTGATCGTCACTCCCGAGAGGTCTTCCAGCATCCGGTCCATCCGGATGCTGCCAGGGCTCCCGCTCCTCGCCACGGCCGCGCGAGCCTTCTGCTCGGTCTGCGGGAGTAGTCCTCGCGCCGCGGCCAGCGTCTGCTCGCCGCTGATTTTGTCGAGCGCTTCGGCCAGGAATTTTCTCTCGCGGGCGATGTCCGTATTCTTGAGCAGATCGAGCAGGCCGGATTCTTCCTCCCGGCCCGCGCCCACTTTCGGCAGGGCGTTCATGGCATACCGGCGGACTTTTTCGGAGGGATCGCCGAGCAATTTCCGCAGCCAGCCGCGCACCTCGTCCGCCAGTTCTTTCGGGCCGGACTCCGAAAAAACGACCCCGACCGCGCGGACCACGGCAACCCGCCCGGCGCGTTCGGCCGGGGTGGCGCTATCGAATGCGGGCACCTCTTCGCCCCACAATTTTTCCCACGGCAGCCCCCGCAACCGCCGGTAAAGCTCCTTGCCCGCATTTTGTTTTTCGCTCTTCATTCCGGACGGGCATTTTTCGCCTTCCCGAAGATTGTTCGCGGAAACTCCCGCTGCCGTCAATCCGGCAGCACGTGCCCGGATTCCGGGTAAGGGAAGGAAAGGCGTAGCGGAATTCTGAAAGAATTTCGTTCCCGATATTCTCTCCGCCTGAATAAATGGCGTGGTGGCGCGTTTCTCTTTTCAAGCACACGTTATGAAATCCTCATCGCCCAGCCCCGCATCGGTTCAGTGTTTTCAAAATCAACCGGACGCGCCGATGGGACATTCAACCCATCCCGCTTGGCCGAAAACCCGCGTATCGTTCCTTGTTATGAATGCCCGGCAATTATTTCCCCGACCCCATCTGCTCGCGGCAAGCCTGGTTGCCTTGGCCGCCATTTTTGCCTCCCCGCTGCACGCGCAGGTTGAGAGCCAGCCGATTCCCTCGCCGGTTCAGTCCGGCGCACAAAAGTTGAGCGCGGAGGAACTGGGCCATCTTCTCGCCCCGGTTGCGCTTTATCCGGACGCGCTGATCGCTCTTGTTCTCCCCGCTTCGACGGTGCCAGCGGATGTCGTTCTGGGCGCGCGGTATTTGAAATCCGGCGGCGATCCCGCGCAGGTCGAAAAACAGCCGTGGGACGAGAGCGTGAAGTCGCTCGCCCGGTATCCGGACGTGCTCGCGTGGATGGACGCGAACCTGGAATGGACGTCCTCGCTGGGCGAGGCGTTTGTCGAGCAGCCCGCCGACGTGATGAACGCGGTTCAGGCCTTGCGCGAGCAGGCCAAAGCCGCCGGCAATCTGGTGGACACGCCCCAGCAAAAGGTGGTTGACGAGGACAGTTCCATCCGCATCGTGCCGGCCGATCCCGAGGTGATCTATGTCCCCCAATACGATCCCCAGGTCGTTTATGTTTACTCGTCCGTGGTCGTTTTTGGCCCCGGCTTTTTTGTCGGCCCGTGGTTGTGCTACGACTTCGATTGGCGCCGCCGCTGCTTCTACCATGGCCACTGGCGCGGATGGAACCAGCACAACCAGTGGGGCCACGAGCCCATTGGCAACGGGGCGGGAGCCCATGTCATGAACATCGACATGACCAACGCCAATCCCTGGCAGCCGAGCGCGGGCGCCCGCCGCCAAATATCCCAACGCCAAGCCAACAACAACGGCAACGCCCGCTATGTGAACGCGCGTCCCGGCACAGCCAGCACGCCGACAGCACAGCCGGGATTTTATAACCCCGCCTTGAAGACTGCTCTGCCGCAACCGTCGAAATTCGAGAGGTTCCCCATCGGGCACCGACCCGACCAGGCTCCCGTCCGAACCGCAACCCCCGCGAACAACCCGCCTGCGAATGTCGCTCCTTCCCCTAAAAATGTCCGCGCTATTCCGGAAGCTTCGCCGGCACGCCCGACTCGCACCGTCCCATCCACCGCGCCCCAAGTGCCCGGCCAAATCAACAGCCCCGGACTGCCGGGCGGAACAAACGAACCCCGGCACCCCAAACAGCCGGACCGCTTCACGCCAGAAACTCCGGCTCCCGGGGACATTCGAGGACCGGAATCCCCAGCAACCGCACCCGTGATCCAGCCGGGCCGTTCCGAGCCACCCCGCGTTGCCCCTCCACGCGCCACGATGCCTGCGGCAATCGAGCCGACACAAGCGGCTCCCGTGATCCAGCAGCCCCCGCAAATCCAGGAACGGCAGCAGTTCCAACCACAGGAACGGCCCCAACGCCAGCAGGTGCAGGAACCGCCATCGCCACCGCGCGGGCAGGTCCAGCAACCGGACAGACCCCAGCAACGCCAGCCCCTCCAGGAAACCGTGAACGCCCCGGCCGTGCAGCAGCACCCGGCCCCCGACGTCTCACCGCAGGCCCAAGGACGGCCGGTTCCAGCCAAGAAAAAACCCGAAGAAAAAAAGGCGGAGTAGAACGCTCATTTGCTGCGTAGAAACATGCCGTGGCATGGGCATCCTGCCCATGTCTTGCTAGATTGTTACGCATGGGCAGGATGCCCATGCCACGGGAGTTGGGCGACGGGACGCCATGGAGATTATGGTTTCTTCTGAGCAGGCCTGATTCTGTGCCGCTGCACTTCGGGATCGAGCAAGCGACGCCTTGAATCGAGGCTTGCCACCGGTGGCGCGAGAGCCATACGATTTCTGGCTGGGCAGACCATGAAAATCCTCGCTTCCAGCTTCAAACTCCGCGCCAACGCTCCAGAGGGCCGAATGCGAATTCCCATCAACTACTGCACAACACCATGGACGTGACTTTCGACATCACCCGCACCGGCGGGCAGCTCGGGCCGGTCAAATTCCGGCTCGGACGCCAAATCGTTGAGCCGTTCTCCATCGCTCCGTGGTGCGACGAACCTGGGGCTGACAAGCTCATTCCCCTGCTCCGCGGATTGCGGGGAGATTTTTTCTGCGCGCCGTTTGGTGACGGGCCAGCGTGGCGCGGCGAGGCGCACCCGCCCCACGGCGAGTCCGCCAACGCCACATGGAAAGTAGTGCATCCATCGGAACCCGGGCGCCTTGTCGCCACGCTGCGGACGCGAGTCCGGGCCGGCAAGATCACCAAGATCATCGAAGCGCGCGAAGGCGAGACCAACCTTTACCAGAGCCACCTGCTGGAGGGTTTCCAAGGCGGGATGTGTCTCGGACACCACGCCATGCTCGACTTCACCCGCAACGGACCGGGCATTATCTCCACGAGCAAACTGCGTCTCGCGCAAGTCCTCCCGGCCCCGTTTGAAAACCCCGTCCAAGGCGGCTACTCCTCGCTCAAGCAAGGCGCATGGTTCCGCCACCTCGACAGCGTGCCCATGGCCTGCGGCGGGAAGGCCGATCTCACCCGCTACCCCGCCCGTGAAGGATTCGAGGACCTCGTCATGCTGCACCACAAGGACGCGGACGATTTCGCGTGGGCCGCCGTCGTTTTTCCGGATAAAAAATTCGTCTGGTTCTCCTTGAAAAATCCCGCGCACCTCGCCTCGACGGTGCTGTGGCACTCGAACGGCGGGCGCCACTACGCCCCCTGGAGCGGACGCCATCGCGGCGTGCTCGGTGTCGAGGACGTCACCGCCTATTTCCACCTCGGGCTCGCCGCATCGCTGGCGGACAACCCGTGGAAGGAAAAGGGCGTGCCCACGTCGATCTCCCTCACCCGAAGCAAGAGCACCCGCATCCCCTACATCATGGGCATCGCCCCGCTGGCCCTCGGTTTCGATTCCGTCCGCTCCATCCAGCGCACGGCCACCGGTATCCGCCTCGGATCCGGGAGCGGCGCGCACATCGATCACTCCGTCGATACCACGTTCATCCAATAACCAACCAACCACCCGATCCCGCCCATGAGCACCACCATGAAAAAATACGCCGATTTCCTTCACAACATCCGCGGTAAAATCCTTCTCGGCTGCGACGGCTTCGTTGACGAAACCTATGAGATTGTCGAAGTCAGGAAGAGCCAGGCCGAGTTCACCCCGATGAAAAACCTCAGGCAATTCGGCGAACTGCTCGTCGAGCGTGCAGACGGCGGAGTCGGCGTGGAGCTCGTGCCGAAGCGCCGTTGCGAGGGCGGGTTCGGCATCAACACGGGGCGGGTGGCCGCATGTTTGGGCCTGAAGCCGTGCTTGCCCGGCCTTTACGGCGGCCAGACGATCGACCCGGCTTATGAGGGGTTCAAGGATATCTGCGATCTGGTTTCTCTCGGCGATCCCGCGTTGACGATCGCTTTGGAGTTCAGCGACGGGAAGGTTTTGATGAGCAATCTCGAGGCGGTCTCCAGCCTGACTTGGGAAGACTTTAAAAACCACTTCGGAGAAGAAAAACTCAAAGAACTGTTCTCCGGCGTCGATATTTTGGGGCTGGGCTACTGGTCGTGCACCGCAAATTTTGACAGTATCTTCCAGGGCTTTATGGAACAGTATGAAGCCAGCACTCCGCCGCGCCGGATGTTCTTCGACTTCGCCGACATCAAGAAAAAGTCCAGCGAATCTTTCATCAAAAGCCTCGAGCTGATCAAATCCTTCAACAGCAAGATCCCCATGACGTTCAGCCTGAACGAACACGAGGTGCTGGAATTATGTTCGAGGGTGGGAGTCGAGCGCCCGGAACTGACGCCGGCGGCGATCGCATCCGCGTTGGCCGTCGCCCGGGAAAAGATCGGCTTCGATGAACTGGTTGTCCACACGCCGGAGTTTGCCGCCGCATCCAGCGCGGCGGAAGGTGAAGCGTACGCGTTCCAAGCCCGCCAAACAAATGTCGTCCGACTGGCTGGCGCAGGAGACAGCTTCAACGGCGGGTTCCTCTGCGCATCGCTCGGGGATCTGCCGCTCAAAGAACGCCTCGTCGTCGCCAATGCGGTGACCGCCTTCTTCGTCACCCACGCCACCGGCCCCACCAAGGAAGAACTCCTCGCCCAAATTGAAAAAGCCTCGGACAAGTGACCGCGGCTCCCGCGGTTGTCCCGGCTTCGATCCAACCGGCGGGGGGAGCTACTCCCATCCATGAACACATTCTCCCCCTTCACATTCGGCAGCATGTCGCTGGGCCGGACCCCGGCCGACATCACGAACGATCTGGCCGTTGCGCGCCGGGCCCTCGAGGCGGGGGTTTGGTTTCATTCGAGCCCGACCTACAACCAGGGCTTCACATTCATGGTGCTCCGCCAGGCTTTCGACGAGGACCGCTCGCGGGTGCCGCGGATGGTGATCAAGGTCCGGGACGCCTCGGTGCCGCTCATGCGATTCGAAGTCGAGGACAGTTGCCGCCGCCTCGGGCTCGACGGCATCGATGTGGCGCAGCTCGTTTCCATGGATCCCGCACCCGGCAACCTCGTGGACCAACTGCGGGGAGACGGCGGCCCGCTGGCGGATGAACTCGCTTCGCTCCGAGCGCGCGGGCTGGTCCGGCAGGCGGTGCTCTTCCTGAACCCGCAGAATTCCGATGCCGCTGTCGAGGCGATGAAGAGCGGGCTGGTCGAGGGGGTCATCCTGTATTGGAACGCCTGCCAGCGCGACTGCAGCGACACGGCATGGGCCGCGATCCGGGCAAAACAAATCCCGGCGCTTGCCCTGCGCACGCTGGGCGGCGGGCCATCCGACGAACGGAGCCGCACAAAATCCGCCGCGCTCGCCGAACTAATCGCCGCCTCCGGCTGCCGGGACGCCACGGAATTCAACCTGCGCCTCGCCGCCAGCGAGCCCGCGATCCGGACCACGATCGGCGGCACCGCCTCGCTCCCGCATCTGGAAGATTATTTGAATGCCGCCGACAGACCCAAGCCATTGCCCGCCGAGGTCCTGCAAAGGGTCATGCAATTGCAGGCCGGCTGAACAGGCGGATGAGGTTGGACGATCTGTCCCTGTTCTTCAGACACCAATTTTCTTGCACTGATGTGCTTGGAGAACAAAATCGCTCTATGAAACGCCATGGACGAAGTCTGCACTTCGGTGCCGCATTTGTTGGAATTATACAACACGCTGCATTTGCAGGTAAAATGCAGCGTGTTGTTCAATAATACTGTTCGCTGAAATACCAATGACTTCGCTTTACGACAACATTGGCGCGTCCTACATGGTAACGCGAGGTTCAGATGCGAGGATTGTGGATCTGCTAGTCAAGGCCATCGGCATTGACCCTCCTGGTAGCATTATCGAGATCGGTGCAGGAACAGGAAACTACGCATATGCGTTGGCAGAGTTGGGATATAAGATTACTGCACTGGAGCCATCAGATACTATGCGGGGCCAGGCAAAACCTCATCCAAGAGTGTCTTGGAAAGACGGTCTAGCAGAAAAACTACCATTTGAAGATAGTGCGTTTGATGCCGCAATAATGGTTATGGCAGCACACCATTTCAGCGATTTGACCCTAGCTTTGAGCGAAGCTTTGCGCGTGACACGTTTCGGTCGGTTGATAATGTTTACTTTTGATCCGGACCTTGATCAGAATTTTTGGCTATTCAATTACTTTCCCACGTTTCGGACCCAAATGAGGCAGACATTTCCACCACTCAACAAGATCGCGGAAATTTCCGGCTGTCGTATGACAGTTCAACGTTTTCCACTACCGAATGACCTTCGTGATCACTTCGCCGCGTCTGGCTGGAATCGTCCCGAAATTTATCTTGATCCGAAATACCGTGCAGGAATCTCTTCTTTTTTTCTCACGAATCAGCAAGAAGTGGCGAGCGGTCTTTTACGGTTGAGCGCTGATCTTGCGGATGGTAGGTGGGACGACCAATTTGGAAGACTTCGAGATCAAGCCTATTACGATGCAGGCTACGTTTGTTTGCAATTGACCGACAGCGAACCAGACAGTCCACCCAACGGCTCTCCGGGCGGGTCGTTGAAAACGCTCACCATGATTAAACCATCAACCAGCATCCACCCGCCGCTTTCAGAGAGCCGTGGGTGACTTTGGCGTTCGACAAAATAACCTTTCGCTTTTGGCGAGCGTAATAAACTCCCGCGCCAGGAGATACCCAGCCGATATTGTCGCCGTTCCATTCTTTGTGCCTGCCAGCGTTCTCGGCCAGCACTTTAAGCCCTTGGATCCATTTCCGCAGCCTTGCGTTCTGTTCCCCTAGACGATTGCGATCCGCGATGAGCATGTCGATGACGTTGATCGCGTTCGCGACTTCAACGCAGCCATGCGATGCGCTGAATCCCGTGCTGTGCCGCTCCACATGCCCGAGCGCCTTCCTCGCTTGTTCCCGCGTCCGATTCGTGGACAGCGGAAGCGAGGCTTCCAGTTCCTCCACTCTTTTTATTGCCGTGTCCGGCTCCAGCCCAAAGCGTTCAAATGTGCCTTCCCACGATTCCACCGCAGCACGAAGCACCGCGTTCTCGCGTTCTAACTCAACCTCCCGCGCCGATCTCCAGTCCGCTCCGCAGCCGCATTCGTTTTCCCCGTTGGCCTCGCAACGGCACTCGCCACCGGGAATATGCCGAACAATTTCATGCACCGAATCCTCACCCTTGAGGACTTTGGGCTTCGGCGGCGTCTTGCGTTTCTTGATCGCTGATTTTGTCATTGCGGGTCTTTCTTGGGTGAGGATTCGGTGATGAGGTCGTTCGGCAAAGAAAATGTGCTCGCGCACGCTCGACAACTGTGCAACGATGCTTCGATGACAACACGATTCACATATTGGATCGAGGCGGATGGCAAGTATCTTGGATATCTCAACGATTATCCGGATCATTGGACGCAAGGAGATAATATTCAGGATCTTAAGGATCATCTCCGGGATTTACACGAGACGTTTTCCGCAGAGGATATTCCCGGTATCAAGAAGGAATCTGAATTGGAACTCGCGTGAAGCGCCGCGATTTGATCACCAAGCTTGAGGCTGAGGAATGCGTTTTGCTGCGTCACGGAGGAAGACACGACATTTACCACAATCCGAGAACTGGAGCTTCACAACCAGTGCCAAGACATCGGGAAGTGAACGAGCTATTGGCCAAGAAAATCATCCGCGACCTCACACGGGATGATAAAAATGAAAAATAGTCGAACGGTAAAGGGTGTAGCGGAGGCGAGGCACGAGCCCTCCGACTACACCCATGGTTGAACAAGCCAGAATTTAGCAGATCGTAGGGCTATGCGTTTTGTGTTTGTCGCGTGCTTGGATCTGAGGCGGAACGGGGGGGGAAGGCAGAGCGTTTTCTCGGCGACATTGGCTTGCGGGGAGGAAGTTTGCGCCCGAAAGCAGTCGGTTGGCGGCGAGTCTTAGCGTTCGAATTCCGCTTTTGCTGCCGGTTCGCGAAATGAAGGCGTGAGGGAGCGCTTCCGTCATCCCGGCTAATCGCCCGAATAGCAAAATGCTGTTTCATCAGGAAAGAAGAGCCTGCGAACATGTTGGCGGGGCCTTGTTGGACGGGGCGAGTTGAGGCCACGGCATAAAGGACCGGTAGGCTTTGAGGACGCGGACGAGCGCCATGGGCTTGCGGCAGCAGGGACAACTTGGCGGTCCCGCTGGCTCATCGGCTTCGCTGGCCGGCGCCGTGCCGAGCAAAAGAGGCATGCCGGTTTGGAATGCGACCCGCTCGCGTTTGGCCTTGGCCGCCGGATGGAGGAACCCGTAGTAGCGGATGGAGTGCATCTTGCGGGGCAGGACGTGGCGCAGGTAGCGGCGGACGAATTCGACGCCGGGGATGGTTGACGTTTCGATGCGGTCGCCCTTTGTGCGGTTTTTCCAGCGGAAGGTGACCGACTCGGCATCGCTTTCAACGATGCGGCTGTCGGCGATGGCGGTGCGGCAGACGTAGGCCCCGAGGTATTTGATGGCGGCGGCCCCCGAGCCGAAGGGCTGGATGTTGATCCCCCAGCCGGTGCGCCACACGGCAGGGTCCGCTTCCCAATCCAAGGCCTTGAGGCGCACGCGGAACTGGTGCCGGAAGCAGGCTTGGAGGGCGGGGATGTGGACGAGGAAGTTTTCGCTTTTGCCAACGATCACCCGGCCATCGGCACCGATCCCGGCGGCGGGCACGATGACATGGAGGTGGGGATGGAAAAGGAGCTGCTGGTTCCAGGTGTGGAGGATCGCGGTGAACCCGCTTGTCGCGGCACCGAGCCATTTGGGGTTGGCCAGGCAGCCCCCCAAAGCCTGGGCCGCAGCGGCAAAGAAGATGTCGTAGGCGTCTTTGGCGGGCGGGCCGAAAAACATCCCGCGCAGTTCGGAGGGCAACGTGAAGGTGACCATGAAATACGGCGCGTTGACGCGTTTGGCCAACTCGCGCTCCACCCACTCGCGCGTGGCCTCGCGCCCGCACTGGGGACAGGCTTTGTGGTTGCAGCTGTGAAAGGCAAAGACCTCTTCCTCGCAGGGGGCGCAGGCATAGTGGTGCCCGCCCAGAGCCGGGGTGCGGCATTGGGTGATGGCGCGGATCGCACGCCACTGCACCGGAGTGAGGGAAGGTCTGCTTCGCAGATACTCGGGCAGGAAGCGGCGCAGGACCCCGATGACGCGGGGAGCCACGGCGTCTGGCCCGTCCTTAGCGGGGCAGGCCCTGGGTCATCTTCTCCACCAGGGCCAGGCTGTCCTGCTCGCTGCGGTGGGTGAGGTGCAGATAGACCATGGTGGTGTTGATCTGCTTGTGTCCGAGCAGGGCCTGAACGGTGTGGAGGCTCGCCCCGGCTTCGATGAGGTGCGTGGCGAAACTGTGGCGCAGGGTGTGGACCGTGGCATCGGGGATGCCGAGTTCTTTGCGGGCGACCACGACCAGCCGCTGCAAGGAGCCCAACGGCATCGGGCCGGTGGCGCGGCGCATGCGGGCGGCGAGCTTGTCGGGGCTGCATGGCCCGCGGCCGGCGTTGGGAAAGATCAGCACCGGGTGGCGGTGGAACTTCCAGTAGGCGCGCAGATCCTCCACCATCTCCAGCCCGAGAGGAACCATGCGGTCCTTGTTCCCCTTGCCATCGCGGATCATGAGCTTGCGCTCGTCGCCCAGAATGTCGTCCACCGTGAGCGAAAGGCATTCGGAAAGCCGCAAACCCGCGCAGTAAATCAGCTTGACCGGGATGCGGTAACGCCGCAGCCGGATCGAGCGCAGCAGGAGCGCCACCTGCTCGCGGGTGAGCACGGCGGGAAGGGCCTCGTGGTCGCGGGTGCAGATCTGCGAAAAGACCTTCCACTCCGGCCCGCCCAGCATCTCGATGAAGAAAATCCGGGCGCAAGCCACGGTCTGGCGGATGGTGTTCGGCTTCCAGCCCTTGCGGGTTTTGACGTGCAGGATGTAGTCCCGGAACTGGTCCTCGCCCAGCGTGGCCGGGTCGGCCCGGAAATGCTCGTGCAGGACCCGCATGGCCCGGTAGTAGCTGTGTTGAGCGCCGGAATAAAAGCGGGAAATCGGGGGAGTGTGATTTCGAGATCATCGCGGGGAGAGCGCGATCGGGACCCGCGCGGAAAGTGGATAGGGACCGTGCAGAGGGGCGTGGTCGC
>Ga0118677_10008844_pt1 | contig 15971 bp, 16 predicted proteins | sample AliMusrvi5mmetaG_FD_86154 | JGI IMG/M metagenome (GOLD analysis project Ga0118677, IMG submission 86154) | reverse complement strand
TATGTCGGGAATTTTCCGGTCTGGCTTGCGCCCGAACAAGTGCGCGTGCTGCCGCTCGGAGACGAACCCGGGTTGATTGAATACGCGCAACAAATCGTCGCCGAACTCCGCGCGCGCGAAGTCCGCATCGACGCCGATTTTTCCAACGACCCGATCAAGGGGAAGATCGCGAACGCCGAGCAGAAGAAAGTCCACACGATGTTGGTCATTGGCAACCGCGACCTCGAAGCCGGCGCGGTGAGTGTCCGCATCCACGGCAAAGGCAACCTCGGCGCAAAACCCCGCGAGGAAGTGGTGGCGGACATCCTGGCATCGGTCAAGGAACGGCGGGCGTAGATGGATCGGGCATTCCATGCGTGATGGGTTGCCTGCGCGAGTACAGCGAGCCTGATTTAAAAAGTGGCGCTTCGCGCGTTGGGTCCCATCGTGCATGGAATGACGCGAAATCCACCAGCCGCCTGATTCTGATCGCGACTTGCCGGGTGCGTGTCTATTCTGCCGTGCTGAATGAAAATGAATTACCTGCGTTTCATCCTTTTCGTTTTTTCACTCACCGCGTTTGCCGATGAGGGAATGTGGCTGTTCAACCAGCCGCCCCGCGCGCTAGTGAGCAGGCGCTACGGGTTTGAGGTCACCAACGGGTGGCTGGAGCATTTGCAAAAGGCGTCGGTGCGTTTCAATGTCGGAGGTTCGGGCAGTTTTGTGAGCGGAAACGGATTGATGATTACCAACCATCACGTCGGCGCGGATGCGTTGCAGAAGCTGAGCACGAAGGAGAAGAATTACTTGCACGACGGTTTTTCCGCGCGGACGCCCGCGGAGGAGATGAAGTGTCTCGACCTTGAGTTGAATGTGCTCGAGTCAATCGAGGATGTGACGACGCGCGTAAATGCGGCGATTCCAAAGGACGTCGATCCTGCCGCAGCCTACGCAGCGCGTCGTGCGGTGATTGCAGGGATCGAAAAAGAATCCCTCGATGCCACGGGTCTCCGGTCGAATGTCATCACGCTCTGGCAGGGTGGGGCGTACCAACTTTACCGTTTCAAACGTTACACCGACGTGCGACTCGTGTTCGCGCCGGAACAGCAGATCGCCTTTTATGGAGGTGACCCGGACAATTTTGAGTTTCCCCGGCACGATCTCGACATTTGCATTTTCCGCGCCTACGAAAACGGAGAGCCTGCCAGGATAAAACAGTTCCTCCGGGTTTCGCAGTCCGGCCCCAAGGCGGGCGAACTGGTCTTTGTTTCCGGACATCCGGGACACACCAGCCGGTTGTTGACCGTGGCGGAGCTTGAATATTTGCGTGACCGCGAGCTTCCCTTCCAGCTTGCCAGGCTGAAACGGCTGGAAGTTCTGCTGGGAAACTGGAGCGCGCGAAACGTCGAAAACGCGCGGCGCGCCAAGGAGGATTTTTTCGGAATCCAAAACTCGCGCAAAGCCCTGGACGGACGCCTTGCCGGGCTGCTCGATCCGGAGCTATTCCCGGCAAAGACGCGCGCGGAGGAGGAATTCAAAGCCGGGCGCCCCGTCGGCAAGGAATTCGCGCAGATGGGCGCGCCGGCGCTTGAAGCGTACAAGATAATCGCGGATGCCACCCGGGTGCTCGGTGCGCAAGCCGCGCGCAGCGCGCTTCTGGAGGGAGGGCAGGCTTTTAACAGCGAGAGTTTCCGCCTCGCGCGGACGCTGCTGCGGGCGGGTGAGGAGCGCCCCAAGCCAAACGGCGAACGTCTTCCGGAATTCACGGACTCGGAAAAAGAGTCGTTGGAATTCGCGTTGTTCTCGGAGAAACCGATTTACACGGATCTTGAAGTGTTGAAGCTCGCCGATTCGCTGACTTACATAGCGGGGCAGTTGGGGGCTGCCGATCCGCTGGTGCAAAAAGTTCTCGCGGAAAAGTCTCCCCGCGTACGAGCCGAGGAACTCGTCAACAGCACCAAAGTTCGCGATGTTGCGTTTCGAAAACAGCTCTACGAAGGAGGCGCATCCGCTGTGTCCGCCGCCGCCGATCCGATGATCGAACTGGCGCGCCTGGTGGATGCCGCCGCCCGCGCCCTGCGCAAAGTATCCGAGACGCAAGGTGAAGTGAAAGAGGAGGCACACGCGGCGATTGACCGGGCCCGCATCGCAATGTTTGGGATGACTGGCTATCCTGACGCGACCTTCACGTTGCGTCTTTCGTTTGGCGTGGTGAAAGGTTACGAGGAGGACGGACATGCGGTGCCGCCGTTTACCACCTTTGGCTCGCTTTACGCGAAGGCGGATGAAATGAATGACGCGCCGCCTTATAATTTGCCGTCTTTATGGGAAAAGAGCCGCTCCCTTCTCGATGCCGGGACGCCGTTCAATTTTGTTTGCACCTGCGATATCATCGGCGGCAATTCCGGGAGCCCGGTAGTGAACCGGAAATCGGAATTTGTCGGCATTATTTTTGACGGCAATCTTCAAAGCCTGAACTGGGACGAGGTTTATGACGACCGGCAGGGCCGTGCGCTCGCGGTCGATTCCGCCGCGATCCTGGAGGCGCTGAAAAAGGTTTACGGAATGGAAGCGCTGGTGGATGAATTGACCGGCAGCGGGCACGGGAAGGAATAAATCAAGGCCGACGGAAAAAAGTGGAGGTAAGGGGATTCGAACCCCTGGCCTCTTCATTGCGAACGACGCGCTCTACCCCGTCGTTCAGCTCCTTTTGGTGGAGGTAAGGGGATTCGAACCCCTGGCCTCTTCATTGCGAACGAAGCGCTCTACCAACTGAGCTATACCCCCAAAAAGGAAGTCAGACTGTGCTTTGGGCTTTCATTTTGGTCAATCCGAAATTTCAGCTTTTACGAGGAAGCAGGCTGACAGCTACAGTTTTTCGATTGTGGCCTCAATTGGACTGAAGCGGACCCAAAATTTTCCATCGGGGGGGCAAATCGGGGTGGGGCCGAAGGTTTCGGGAGCCTGGCTTGGCTTTCAATATTGTTGGGAATGGCTACGGCTGACGGATGCACAGCCCAAATTCTAGTTTATGGAAACTCTGCCCAACGGTTGTGATGCCGCACCCGTCGCAAGCCGCTCCCGAACAATCAAGGTCGGATGTCTGTATCCGGAGCGAAAACGATCAAGTGCATCTGACCCTGTGCCCTTCATTCGATTGTCTGGCAAATGGTTGGAACGAGCTGGATTCCGCAAGGGAGACAATGTTCAGATCAGTGTGTCGGACGGTGAACTCAGGCTTTCTTGCTGCACCGAAAAGCTTCCGGAGTCATTATTCCTGGAAAGATTTGATGAGTGAAATGCGGAATCTAGTTCTCTTGACTTGAATTTTGCCTCCAAAACAAGAGTGTTGCGACATTCCGTTAGTGCGCAGCGTTGCGCCTCCTGGATTCAGAAGACAGGCCAGCAACCCACCCGAAAACCAGCCACTCAAACTCTTTAGAAATGCCAAAATATTATCCAGGGAAATTCGAGTATCAGAAGGACTCAAAATTCGAGTGCATCAGTGTTCGCAACGCTCTTTCCTATATCGTCTTGGACCAAGACAGGGAATACACATATTTAGTCCATCCCGGGCAAGGCGGCGGATTTGTTTTTTTGACCAGCGAATTGGAAGACGGAAGGCAGCATGCGGTGCCGGTCATGCGGGTTTCACTGCGCGACACGCCAATTAAAGGTTACAAGCAGGCTCACTACCTGAGAATTCGCGAGTCTTTCGCCACCAGCAACATCACGACCAAGTGGTATGCCCTGTATGTCGAGCGGTTTGGCGGCATGGTTTCAGACCGAGAACACCTTGAGGGAGGCAAGGCACTGTGGCGAGCCTTCACCAAAATGGCTGAATCCTTCCAATTTAGGGTGTCGCTGGTTAATATCCAGACCCAGAAGGTGTTGATTGCAGATGTTACAGCAAACACCCCCGATTCCGAAATCTGGAGCACTGACAGTGCTTTGATCGACGCAGTAATGGTGATGGAAAGAGGTTGGCCGAGGCCCCTTCCGCATTGATGAAAAGGCTGTCAGCGAAAGTCTTGTTTAAATCGGTTTAATGCTCTGAAATTCAACTTCTCTTGCACCAACACTATGGAAACCAACCCATCTGGAATTGATGTCGTATGCCCTCATTGTGAAACCGAGTGGACGCTCGAACCACAGGAGGCTCGTGAGGGCGAATTTAAGTGCAGTGAGTGTAGCACAGTGTTCCCGATTTCAAGAGCAATGACCCGGAGGTATCTTCGCGATATACGCAATGACACTTCATATCCTGTTTTGCGCAGCGTTATCGACATCTCGTTTATTATCGATGCCTTGTTGGTAGTTCTTGCTGCAATTTATTTTTTAGCGACTAATATTTCAAGTGCCGGTTCTTCAAATCTTCCATTAGTGTTTGTCATCATAATTTCTGCCATAGTCTTACTTGTTTTAATGTTTGCAGCTCGCGAATCGGCATTGCTACTAATTGACGTTGCTGATGCACTGATCGAGCAAGGCGGCAGAAACTCATCGAAGGGATTTTAGCTCACGCACCATCTCAGTGGCACTGGAATAGAGGATTTGAGTCTTCTGCTGAATTCTGCGTCAATTTGGGTAATATTTAAGAATCACTTTTACTGGGTTTTAAAAACATTTTATTTACCCATCCAGTTCGATTCTCGAAGGTTATGTGAACCCATTCAGTGTCACCGTTCATTACCGGTTCGTCTAATATACGTATCATGTTGTAACCGTTAGGTAGTTTGTCTGTCACGTTATAGTTAGACCCTGGTCCGGTGCGGACATTGAGCGTGTCCCTTGCGGTAATACCAGTAACTGAATAATAAATCGGCACCGCAGCAGCTTCAGCGGGCGATAGTTGCGGGGCGTTTGGTTGAGGTGTCTCAGACGCGATTTTGTACGATTTAGAATTATTTTTGCCAAGTTGAGATTTATTTGAGGAATCTAAGTCGTTAATTGTCACAATATCTGTATCTGACTCAAAAACGTAACCGATGTTATTGGCAAACTTGCCAGAAATTACTTTTACTTTCACCAAATCTTGATTTTCTGAATCCTTTACTTTTTCAATCACCTCTAAACGAGTGAAAGGATCGAGAAGTTTAGCATCTCCCGATCTAACTAGAGCAGCTAACCCATTTTTAATGTAATTGCTTCTAGAGTTGTTTACAACATTTTTTGCTATATCTACAGATATTGGGTCAAAGCCAGCATCCGCTACCCATTTTTCCATAAGAAACGAACTAATGGAAAGATCTCTGTTATTAACAGCATTTTGTATAATATGCGCACCATCCTCTGAGTTGTTAAGCATAATGCAATTAGGATTTATTACTTGCCGATATTCTGGAGACTGAAAGAAGTTAAAAATTCCAATTGCCAATGCTATGACTAGAATGAATACAATTATAAAGAGTGACATTCCAGCGCTTTGTTTCATAACAATATTTTAGTAATCCCCCTTTTGCGAACAAGAATTATTTTTCGTATATGATCACCCTCGGCCTGGTGTTGGACAAGAAGCTGTCTGCATCGTGTTGGTCAGTTTTTCAGTTCTCGCCTCACGCACAATCTCAGTGACGCTTGAATAAGGGAGTTTGAGTCTTCTGCTGATTTCTGAGGCTCCGACCCCTTCCTCAAGCAATGCCTTCACCGAAGCCATGTGCCTGCCCCTCTTGTTGGGTCGTCCCAACTTCACGCCGCGTTGTCTCGCAGCGGCAATGCCCGCATTGACTCGCTCAGTGATCAGTTCCCGTTCGAACTGAGCCACGGCGGCAAGAATATTGACCTGCAACCGTGCTGCCGGATTCGAGTCGGATGTGTCGATTCCTTGGCTTGGACAGACAAGTGCGACGTTATGCGCCTGCAATTCGGCAATGATTTGGGCCAAATGACTAAGCGAACGGGCGAGCCGGTCGAGTTTGAAGGTCAAAACAATGTCAACCCTCCCGCGCCGAACCAGTGCGCTCAGCTCGTTTAGAGCCTTGCGGTCCTGCTTTGCTCCAGATGCCGTGTCCCTGAACCACTGGACATTTGTCCAGCGCCGCCGCTCGCAATAGTCCCGAAGGTCTGCTTCTTGGCTGTCGTGAGTTTGTCCGTCCGTGCTTACGCGCAGGTAAATCGCAATTCGTGGCTCCATGCATTAGAAGCGCTGAAAATCACCCTGAAGTTGCCCCTGTGGGCGAAATGCCGACTCCCATGCAGGCGATAAACTTTAGATTTTCAGCGGTTTTGCGAACAAGAAGCGGTTCGCGGCACTCAGCCCCTCAATCGTTGTCCTCAACGCTCACGGTTTTCCAGGAGGCTTTAACAGGCAAAATTCGTCCAATCGCCTCTGCGCTATACGCCGTGCATTGTTCATGGTCGTCAAATTCCCAATCCGCACGTCCGGCGATGCCGAATGCCATTTCGATGTTGCGGCGTGAAACTTTCATCGAGGGTTTGAGATTGTTGCCGTGAAAAATCGTGAAACGCTCCAGATCGTCGCGCCATGTCACTCGCCCACGAGGGAATCCGTCATAATAAAGATCGAGTTCTGACTTTAATCGTTGCTCGTAATTCAAACGATCCCGGCCTGCATGAGGAAAAATCTGCGGTGCCCAGGCTTTTGAGAGAATTGCGGTTACATGGGTTTCCCAATAGCAGAAATGGTCATGTTCTGGATTTTTGCCATAGGGAAACGATATGAGACGCCAGCATTTCGGCAATCTCACGACAAAGTAAATTCCCTCGGTACTGGATTTTGATGGCATAACCAAAACAATGCGAGGCCAGCGATGCTAAATTAGGACAAGTTAAATAGTCCTGACAACGCCGACGAAATTATCGCGTGATTGCCTGACTGAGGAACCAACGTATATCAGTGAAGACATCTATCAAGAATCCCATAAAAAACGATTGTATTGCAGCTGCTAGTGAAACAACAGAGTAGATAAAAGTGTAAGATGTAAACAACATTTGAGTTACATCACTGGACGGGCTTTTCTCAAGAGTTAATATCGAGTTAAGAAAAGAGAACAAACAAACAAAAAACACAACCAGATTTATCAAGCCGCAGATAAAAAAGAAAGTGCTCCAGCTGGATCGACGAGTAATGTGTAACTCTGTGTCCTGTTTCTGCTCTTGCATATTCTTTGTATTGCCTTCAATTTCCACAATTGACGCATCGACATTAAGTGTTTTGGTAACGTGAGCGATCAACTCAGCCTGGGTTTGGAATTCCAGATTAACCAGCTCTTGATGGTCTTTGATTTCGTTGCCGTCCTCATCTTCGGATATGACCGATCTGCATCTAACCATATATTCGGGGACATTTTCGTCGAGTGTTACTGCTACGCGAGCTATTGTTTTCAAAATTGGCTAGGATTTCTCATTTGATTTGTCGTTCATAAGCTGAGGAAAACTTTGGCGTGATTTGTCTAAAACACCTCTGTTATTTTTCCGCCATGAACACGAAACCGAACGGCCTCCGGCATGTCGATAATACCTTCTCTGCTGTTTGGTGAACGAATAATCCAAGGAATTCGCTCTCCTGGTGCGTAATTACGATGTTCATATCCTTGAAAATGAATGATTGTAGATACAACATCGCCTGCGATGTTCTTAATCTCGTAACTTGTGGCTTCGTGGTTCATTACGATAGATGCATCTGCTCCAGGGGCAAGGAATAGAGTGCGATCTGAATGAGATATTGCAGCATCCAAAAAGGCTTCAACGGTCTTTCGAGGAGAGTGTCCACCGGTAAAAATTGATTTCGCGCTCTCGGTCATATTGCAAGCTGGGTTCTGAATTTTGAAGATAACGAGAATCGGAATAATAACAAAAATCAAGGTTGGCAAAAAAACCTCCCAGAAAGATATTTTGGCGGGTTCACTCATATTAGTAATGTGTTTACATCTGTCAGCGACTACTGAGCAATGTTAAGATGGCTTCATGGGCTACCAATCCACCTTAAGCTTGGTGAGCCGTTTATCGGCACCCGCAAAATACAAAACCTCCCCATGAGTAATCCCATATTGATGCAGCGCAAGCATAGCGAGCACGTCACTGCAACAGCCTTCAAACACCTTCTCCATATCTCCAAGCACCCAGAACTTTACCATATCAAGTGCATCGTATTGAGGGGCATAGCCGAGAGTAGCGGCTCTAAGATTCGAAAGGGGCAACCGATGGCCAAGAGCCTTTTGAATCTCCAACATGAGATCGAAAACATGAAGGTTTGAAACATCTGCCTGCTTATAGCCCTGTAGCACCTTAAAGTCGAAATCAATTACATTGTACCCTACAACCGTATCGGCTTCATGTAAAATTGCGGATAACTCGTCGAGGTTGTGTTCTGCAAAAATCTTCAACTCATACAATTTCGGCGAATAGGTGACGGCAACGGAAACCCCAAGCTTGTCCAGCTTGTCCCAACCGCCGACAGACGCCGCCGTTCGCTGGGTTTCAACATCAAGGTAAATCAGCCGTTCCCCTGTGCGTTCATCGCGACATCCGCGATTGCACTCGGTTCGGAATCTGAAATTTAACATGTGTGGCTTCTGCTTGGATTGTTCAGTCCAACAACCAATGTAAGTGACATTGAAATATCCTCAATACACCACAGCAAATAGCGGTATTTGCGGCAAGATGAATAAATAACTCCGCTCTTTTTGTGAATCATATAATTTATTCGTGATAAATGGCTGTATGAGATGCAGGAAGACGCATTATTAGAAAATTTCTATCTATTCACAACTAAGCAATCAGCCATGCTGTCGTGCAGGGCTTGTTTTTTAGTTGTAAAAGCTGCCATAAGCCAACCAATATCGAGAATGATGGTTGAAATAAATTTACCGAAATATCGACCGCTTGCACGACCAAAGGATATACGTGCTCCAGAAATATCAGTTACTTTGATGCCGATTACTACCTTTCCAAATGTGCCCTGAAGTGAGGAACTTTCCATTGCTGCGAAGTACACCCAAACGCTACATTGGGTTAAAATAAAGCTTACAGTGAAGCCCATGCTAAAACCCGCAGAAAAGGCCTCTTGTTGGGTTAGTTGGTCGAAAATATCAATTGATGAACCAATGGCGAATCCGCAAATAAAGCAACTAACGAAATATGCGATACAGACAATAGGAATTAATATTATAATATCGACAGTGTGTGCTATAAGTCTTAGCCAGAAGCCGGAATAGTTTGTTGGAGGTGCCTCGTTTTCTGTGTTGTTAAGACGGAGAAAAGGTTCCGGGCGTGAATGCCCAACCTCCCTTATAAGCAATGTATCAGAGGAAATCGGTGAGGCGTTTGGTTGTTTTATCAGCAATAAAATTGTTACCACTATCGCCAGCGCAGTCAGAATTAAGACGCATATATAAAAACCTCGATCCTGCGATGTGGCAGTTGTGTTTTTTCGTTGATCGATTATAAGATCCTGCTGATTCGTCGCTGGCAAAGATTGAAGTGGTGTAATCTGCGGGGTGGCGGCTTGATTCTGATATATTATTTTTGGCTGCAAATACTCGCTGTTGACCCATCCCTGGTGCGACGCAACATTGACAGGGATCCACTTTGTCTCTCCATTAAAAACCGCATTTCCTGTTACTTGAACCTCTTGTTCGTTAGTTAATGTGAACAACACTTTGGAATTGGCAGAAGGGGAAGAGCGTACATTAAGAGAATCTCCGGTCGAAACTCCAAAAACAACGCAAGCGCCGCGCTTGATGCCCTCCTCAGAAACAGGAATTGCGCGTCTAACTTCGGGTTCATCCTCAGCTCTTAAAACGGAAATAGGTGATGTCAATAGCGCTAACAATGTATATAAAACGAAAAACTGCCTTCGGCGCTGCATGATTGCATTCTTGTCCACTTGTCCTCGTCCTTTTTCGCATTTCCTTCTCATCGCCCAAGTCCTTCCATTCGTTAGGATTTTAAAGAATTTTCGCAAGCGTAGGGCAATCCTTGAACTTTGCACAACTGGTAAATGCATGTTCGCAAGTTAAAAATTCTCCTTTCCGATTGTTTTATTGGCACGAGCAACAGCCCAAATCACTCCGGAAGTGACGGACTTTCAGAGGGGGGCGCTCATATGCGAGAAGTCGGGTAGCCGGAAATCAACGTAGCATCGGTTCATTCGCGACCCGTAACAATAGTGGCGTCCACTGTCAAGCGATTCGTAGGGTAAAGGTTTTTCGTGTCTGTTTCCCATTCAGTCGAGGAGGTCTGTTCCCGTGTGGCGCAAACTCTCCACCGCGAGCGAATCGCTCAAAATCTGTCTATTACGCGATTGGCGGAAGGTGCGGCTTTGTCACGACAGGGCGTGAGCTACATCGAAAAGGGGATGCGTGTTCCCTCGCTGGATACACTCTTGCGGATTGCGCGGGTGTTGGACGTTGATCTAGCGGAGATCATCAGGGATGCCAGTCGCCAAGCGTAGCTGAAAACGGTTCTTCTTGACTGCGACTGACCGCCGAATTCCGGCAAGAAAATTGCCGGAATTGCCTTTTCGCCGCCAAGCATGCATCCCAAAGGCAAAACCCTGCCGGTTCCCCTTAACAGGGAATTCCGATGCAGAATCGCTCTGCTGGCTCGAAAGAGATTGGCCAAACCTCTTTCATCGTGTCTGCCAAAAATGATTATGTAGGCGCTGGTTTCATAGTAGATTGTGTTTGGCGGTGTTTGCTGCAATGGATAAATGCCCGCTCGACTCGAATACTTACTGGTTGGTGGAGCGCATGTCTTGAATCACGCCCCGTCCGCTCTGGGTGACAAACTGCGAATTCAAGATTCCTCACCCCTGAGGGAATAGGTGCCACCCACATGGCTTTTGCTGCTAATTCATCGAAGAGACAAAGGCGGTCGCGACAACGGGGAGAACACTCCGCAACCTTGACCAGCATAACCCCTCTGCTCAAATTTTACTTAGGAATATTCCTAAGTAAAGAATCCGTGCCCCCCATTTGCACCGTGCTTCAACATCTTCAAGAAATCTCACCATTGATGTAATGCTTTAAGTTCTGAGGGCTTGAAGCTGGAAGGGCATCCATGCTCCTGAAGCTGAACCCGGTTGATACCACATGCTCCGCACAGAACAAACCGTCCTGCATAACACTTGTGCCGCTCACCGGCGAACCGTGGCTTAATTTTCCCCAGCGCAACGCCCAGCCGTGGGAAAGATCGCCCTGAGAGCGGGCTCCTCGGAGCGTAGCGGGCAACTCTGATGGAAAATGAATCGGCCTGCTATGGATTTTCTTTCCCGATTATTTTCCCAAGCAGGAAAGCGGAGAAGGCATCGACGGTCGGCTCCAGGCTGCATCCAATGTGGCAGTGCCCGTTTTCAGACCATGCGCCAAACACGCATTTGAAATCCTTACCGACAATTGCCGTAGGCTTTTCCAGGGTAAAATAATGATTCCGGCGACCTTCTGGGTAAAGGTGTCCAAAAAACCGATTCCGACAAATGTCCCCCTGGTACAGTGCGACCATGAATGCTTCTACGCAGTTTTCTGGCGGGGGCATTTCGACAACAGCACACCGCTTGCTTCCAAAGAATGACGCGTGGATGGTGATTGCATCCAAATCAAGTGGAGCCATTGAGGCACGCTCAGTGGGCGGGACGCGTTTGAAGAGGTCAGAGTAAACTTTGAGAACAAAATTCTTCGCTTCAAGTGAGGAAAGTTGGGCGACAGTGTTTTCCGGGTCACAGAAGAACCAGTGGGGCAAAGCCTGGTGGGCAAACAGGTAATGGAAAGTTGTGCTGTTCACAAACCGAGCCTGCCATCAGTTACCCGCGATGTGAAACCTTTATCCTCAGATTTCCACAACAGGTTCAAAATCCGATTTTCGGCGTATCGGAGATCATCTTAACGCCACCGCTGTAAATTTCTGCCAGCGAATAATCCGGTTGATTCGGCAGTTGAAGCCCCCTCTTCAACGCCAGATTTCCGGCTTCAACGGGGCTCAATCGCCGGAAATGCTTGTATTCTACAAGCCGCCCACTCCGAACAATCGCCGGATCGAGTTTGTCAATTTCACAGTTGATAGTGTAAATCAGGTGCAGTTGAAGAAATTCCCCAAGCAGACCGTCTGCAATGTTTAGCATGTTGGCAATGCTTCCGATATTGTCCTGCCCCCTCTGCATAAGAAGCGACTCGGCATCCTCCAAAATCACAACCTTTTTGAATTCCGTTGAGTTTTGCCTGTGCCAGAATTCGACCATTTGCGGATCGCTAAGCATCCTGGCGCAATCAATCGGCAAATAATAAAACCGGTGCGTGCGCTTCAAGCTGTGAATTAGATGCCGGATGAAGCTTGTTTTGCCGGTTCCAGGGGAGCCGCGGAGAACGGTGGCCCCCGATCCCCCCTTTTTCAGTTTTTCCTTGTACAAATTCAGCCAATCCGGGAAATCATCTCCATAATGCAAAGCCAAGTCTTCTTCTTTGGCGGCAAAGCGCCGCGATATGTCAACAGGCAACCTTCCAACACCATCGGATTTGACGACTAAAATATAGAACTTTGGCGGAATGCGCTTAGTCGGCGACTTGATATAGTAAATTTTGCGCAAGTTTTCGAATTCCGCTTGTGCCGCTTCAGGGGTTCGTGCCCAAACCGACAGAAGATCGCCCATGTCTTCATAAACTATTAGGCTGTTTTGGCTTGGGCGGAAAACCAATCTTGTCCACATTCTCTCACGCTCTTTTTGGTTTACATCCCCCCTGTACAAGTCCGAATGAAGGAGCGTTCCCCGAAGGTCGTCAACCATACGTTGCAAATCCCAATCTCCGCTTAATGACACCCGGTGCCATCCTTCTTCTTTTGAGTGCTTCAAAAGGCCGCAAAACAGGTTCAGTTCGCCCCGATCTACGCTTCTCCAGAATGGAAGCGGATCGAGTGACAATGCGGAGTTTTCATCCATACAAATTTGCGTTTTGCCCGAATACAGGTGGCCGCTAAAGCAATCCTCCCTGTGGCACGAACTATTACCGGCGACGACGCGCCTTTCGCTGACGTTTGCGGCCTGCCTCGTCGTCTCGAACCCCGCACGAGGAGAGTTTTTGTTTCGCCGCAGGGCTGTTTTGATGGGGCAAACTTGCCGGTGCCGCTTCCCCAACCTCCGGCACAGAACTCGCAATTGCCTCCACCGGCTTTTGTTCCGGCTCACTCCCGGTTGTTGCGATTACTGGTGCGGGAATTGACTCTTCTGGCCCTGCAACACTCGCGACAACTGAACCGGGTGTATTCATCGCGGTTTCCTCGGTGGTTCCAGGCGGTTCGGAGCTTGGAAGCCGCACGGTTCGGATTGTGCGCCAAAGCAATGCACCGCCAGGGATTCGAACTTGAACCTCCTCATTCCACACCTGCCTGACAGTCGCCTCGACCTCCATTCCTTTGACTTTAGTCAAAATTTTGTCTTCGGGCTTGAACGGATTCGTCATGAACCAGAATTTGGCTCACGCGCAGGACAGGCTGAACAGTGTTACGCCGCAATAGTGCCGGGGTGATTCCCGTCTGCGGTTGACTCCTTTGCTGTCCCTGTTTCAACCCTTACAACATTCATTGGCGATCCAATTTTGGCCAATTGCAGGCGCTCGTAGTCGTCGTCATCCGATCCAAAAACTTCCGTATAGGTGTCCAGAATGAGTTGACCCCCGTCCTGATGGCCCTGCCATTTCGCAATCAGTTTTCTGTCCACCCCTGCTTTCCATAACCGCATAATCAGGGACTGGCGCAAATTGCGTTGGGAGAAGCGCGGCAAACCCAGCTTTGCGCAAGCACTGCGGAGTCCCTTCTTTGCGTCTTTTACCCTCAGAACCCGAGTGCCAGCAGTGAGATTCTCGCCAGCCTGCGATTTGAGCTTTTCCAACAGCGGCATCAGATGAGCGTAGATGGGCACTGTGAACCGCCTGTCCGTTTTGTGTCTGCGAATGTTTAACCGATTATTTGGAAAATCCACATCCCCCCAAGTTAAAGATGAAGCTTCTGCCTGCCCCAATCCCGCCAGTCCGAGAAATGCAATAAAGTCGGCACTGTTTTGGGCGTGACGGGTGAACCGCTGGCTGCGAATACAATCCACGATTGATTGGAACTCCTCGACCGTGGGGATGTGTCGAGCCGGCGTTTGGGGCTTCTTCCACTTCGTCTTTACTTGCTTGAACGGCGATTCGGCAATGATTCGGTCTCTGACTGCCAACTCAAACAACTGCTTCAAGACCCCTGCGTAGCGATTGTAGCTGGTGTTCCTTAGCCGCCCCTCTTGACGCGCCAGCCATTCTTCCAAATGTGAGGGGCGAATGTTGCGAACTTCAACGTCCAGTCCGTGGGGCCAGCACTTTTCGAAATCCTGAAGAACCCCGCGAATAATGTCTCTGGTGCGTGCCGACTTGCCTTGATTTACGGCAATAAACTTCTGAACCAGTTCATGAAGGGTGGTCTTCTCAACCTCAGAGTCGATTTTTTCAAGATTGGCAACCCAATCCTTAAGCCTGCGCTCGGCAATTTTCCGATCACTGGTTTTGAGGCTACTTTCCCGCTTCTTACCCTTGATTTTCTTCACGCCATAGTAGCGCCCACTCACCGTGTGCCGGTAGAGGTAGGGGTAATTGGCGACTTTGGCGTAGTACCCGCTGTTGGTCGCCAGCTCTGAGTCCGTTGTCATTTTAGCGGTGGGGTAAGGCTGTATTATCAGTATTTGATTTTAGGCGAATTGAGCTGTGCTGCGCCGCTATGCAGGAAAAATTTGATGAATAAGCATGTCTGACGCCGGACACCCTGGACACACCGGACCCGCTAATTTTCAAATCAGACGAATCCCGCGATACGCGTATTGACGAGCCCCGTCATTTCCGGTGATTCGTGAACTTTTTAATTCCGGATGGCGCTGCAACAGTGTCTTGAAAAAGTAGTTTTCCATTTTCTCTGTCGTCTGACCGTATTTCTCACACCACTGCGTGTATCTGTCCCAGAGTGTTGATTTTGTGCACGAATAGGTGGATGCAAATTCGCAGCTTTCCCGCAAAAACGTTCCAATCGGGTCGTTTCCGCGCTCAAAGGCGTCAAGCAAGTCTTTCGATCTTGTTCCACCTTTGGGCATGTGGTTGTGCTGAATCAACCAAGCCAATCCTTCAAGCATCCAGTTCAAAATACCTGAGGATTCGTCCTCCAGCTTTTGGGGCAACTGAGGGTCGGTGACAGTCGGCTTTTGATTAAAATGAAGCATACGCATCCGACGCAATTCGGCATCTGTGCCGCCCCGGAATCTCGGCATTGTGTTGCTCAGAAAAAGCAGTTTGCAAGTGGTGCGCATTTCCTCGGGTGCTCTGTAAATTTGCCGCACATTCAGCGATTCGCCGGAGGCAAGTGTTTTGAAAAAAGCCGACTCGACCAGTTCGTCACTCTTCAACTCCGCTCCCAAATTGAGCATTTTGGATTTTAATGTTGGCGTTGCATAGCTGCCTGATTTGCTCAATTCCTCCAAACCGATTGAACTGCACAAGTCAGGTCCCAAAACGTGAGCAAGACTGTTGGCAATAGTGGACTTGCCTGTTCCTCCCGGACCAAAACATACAAGCGCCACCTGGAGTTTGCAGCTTGGGAACAAAATATACCCTGCAAACACCTGATACAAGAACCTGTCTTCACCCTCTGGAAGCATTTTGTTCAATGCCATGTCGAAGATATCCCGCTTGGCATCCGGATCGTAGTTTGCTGCAAGGTGAGCGGTGAAACAGTAATCAGGCGAATGGGACAAAATCCCAATGCTTCCATCGCCCCCAATTTTCAAAACTCCGTTATTGACGTTGATTAGAACATCGCTGCCGCAAAATTTGTATCCCCCGCAAAAGGTGTCCTTAGGCACTTGCAAGGAGGACTCCGCCAAACCGACAACTGGGGCTGTGCTGAAAATGCGGACACGGGAAGACAAACCTGAGAGGATCAAGCATTATTAAAACACAATCATACAAAGAGACAGCCGTGGATGCTCCGAGGAAAAAGCGGTTAAGCAGGGAATTTCAGCA
>Ga0118677_10008843_pt1 | contig 15973 bp, 11 predicted proteins | sample AliMusrvi5mmetaG_FD_86154 | JGI IMG/M metagenome (GOLD analysis project Ga0118677, IMG submission 86154) | reverse complement strand
CTGAACGCTTAAATACCTTTGCAGTAGAGCTATATAAGCAATTATATAAGGATAACGAAAATGTCTTTATATCCCCTGCCAGTATATATTTAGCTTTAGCTATGATATACAATGGCGCAAATGGCAAAACTGCTGATGAAATGGCTAATGTTTTGGATGCTACCGGTTTGAGCCTTGACGAATTTAATAATTTAAGCCGTGATTTACAAAATGCAATGATAGGAAACGATAAAAGTAAGTTTGAGCTGGCTAATTCCATTTGGATGCGAGATTCCTTTAAAGATGTTGTAAAACAGAGTTTTTTAGACAGAGATAAAGAATACTATGGGGCAATGGTAGCTTCGCTGGATTTTAATAAAGCAAGCTCAGTAAACACCATTAATAACTGGGTTAAAGATAATACAAAGGGTAAGATAACAAAAGCTATTGATGGTCAGATACCGCCATCCGCTGTGATGTACTTAATTAACACCATCTATTTTAAAGCAAATTGGAAAGAACCATTTGAAGCTAAAGATACACGGGATGCAAATTTCACAACACCAAACGCAACTATAAAGGTAAAAATGATGAGTCAAACAATGTCTTTAAGGTATATTGAAAACGATTTATTGCAAGGGGTTATGCTGCCATATGAAGACAACAAAACTTCTATGTTTATTTTATTGCCTAAAGAGAACCAACCTAATTTTCAAAGTGAAATTACAACAGAAAATTTAACAACATGGATAAACCAAATGAAAAGCAAAAGAGTAGCAGTGAATTTAGAATTGCCCAAAATAAACTTGGAATATGATACGAATTTAATCCCTGCATTATATGCCATGGGAATGTCTACTGCTTTTGGTGATGGAGCAGACTTTTCAAATATGGCTGATTCTGGACTTTATATTGGAGAGGCAGAGCATAAATCCTTTCTTGCTGTTGACGAAAAGGGAACAGAGGCAGCAGCCATGACGAAGGGTGTGATAGATAAATATAGTGCTATATCTTCAATGAATATGATAGTAGACCATCCATTTTTATTAGGTATTGTAGATGATAAAAGTGGTGCTGTATTATTTTTAGGCTCTATTACAGATCCGGAACAGTAAAATATAACGCTAAAGCTATATTTTATATTTCACCATCTCACAAAAGCCTGCAAAAAAATTTGCGGGCTTTCATTTTTTATGCAACTAACTAAATCATAAGAATATAATGTATTAAATACTTAAATTACTGTTTTAAAGGGCTACTAAGCATTGTAAAGATACGGAATATTCTTTCACATACAAACCGGTTTTCGCATACTATATAACTGAACTTGAGGATTTTCATATAAATTATAGAATTCATATAAAGGAGGAACCTTATGTCTTTTTATTCTTACAGAAATGGTGACGGCGATATTTGCCCCGGCAGAATTTCCGGCGAATGCACCCGCGGCCTTTGCGAAAGAGTTTGCATTCAAGTAAAAAAGGTCTATGATTCTTGTATTCAGCAAGAGCAGCTGGATAATGTTAATGTAAAGCTCACTGATATTTGCCCAGGTAATACGAAATTCGAAGCGCCTGTAACCTTTATCAGCTGCCGCAGTACCTGCACAAAAGGCAGAATACGCGACCTATGTATTGACAGAATCTGTGACCGCCCAAATTTCGCCAGAGTGCGCTGCAAGGTAGATATTCCCGTTGAAATACTCTTTGAAGACAGCTGCGACAAAGAAGGCAGCGGCAGCGGCATAATTACAATCGCAAAAGACGTGGTGCTTTTTGTACCCGACGAATCCATTATACCTTTTACAGTAGATAATATTTGCAGCGCCATCTGCATTCAAGGCTGCTATGTTGGCGATAACACCTTCCGTCTTACCGCTTGCGTAACAATTATACTTAAGATAGTTGCTGAGGTTGAACTGCTTATTCCCGCTTATGGCTTCTGCCGCATACCTCCCTGTGAGGAGTTTGCCAGCGAAGTTTGCGACGAATTCTTCAACCTGCCAATATTCCCTCCTGCAATTAACGATTGCAACTGCAATTAATTATCATAATATACAACACAATAAAAAGGGCTGCACTAGCAGTCCTTTTATTTCAAACGAAGCAGCATTTGCTGCTTTGTTTGTTTTTACCACCATTCTGCTGTTTCACAGGGGCAGCATAGCGCAAGGCTTTAGCTAACGGGCGCAAAGGTCGCCCTTGCCAACTTATTTTGTTAGGTGGCTCATCCCTTAACAATCCCATTTTTATCTTTTGCCAGTAGTTTGAATCTGCACCAGCAGTCCTTTCCATATGTGAAATACAAAGAAACTTATTGTAAGCAAATTGTAAACATATAAGAAAGCACCTTGAAAGACACACCTATATGATATATAATTTAGTGTAATTGCGTTCGCCTTTTTATACGCTATTAGAATAATTTTATTGAATGAAGAAATGGGCTTCTCAATTATTTTAGGAGGGAAAAAATGAAAGTTTTTAGGAAATCACTATTTTGTGCACTGGCAATTGTTTTGTGCATAGCGCTGCTTGCCGGCTGCGGAAAAGTCAATACTCCAGGGGTTACAGTTGCCCCTAATGCAACTCCTGCACCTACAGCAATACCAGATGACATTGATCCAAGCACTGTGGATTATTCGACACAAACATGGGTTGCGCTGGAGATTCCGTTTGAAAGTTCAAAAACATATACAAAGCCGCTGGATGATGCTACCCTGGACGTTGTATTTACCTCTCCTAGCGGTGAGCAGATAAAAATGCCAGGCTTTTGGGATGGCAAAACCACCTGGAAGGTGCGTTTTGCGCCAACCTCATATGGCATTTGGACCTATAAAACATATTGCTCCGTTTATGATGACACCGGTTTAAATGGCAAAGAGGGTAAAATTGCTGCCAATGCCTATAAAGGCGATTTAGCAATATATAAGCATGGCTTTGTAAAAACAGAAGAAAACACAAAATATTTTATGTATGCTGATGGTACGCCTTTCTTCTATTTAGGCGACACGCATTGGAGTATGGCAACTGAACCCTTTGATAAATCAAGCGTAGCTGGCATCCCATCGCAGTTCAAATACATTATTGATAAACGTGTGGAGCAAGGCTTTACTGTTTACCAATCAGAGCCAATAGGCGCTCAATATGATTTGAGCAATGGTTTGACACAAGCAGATATAAAAGGCTTTCAGGATATGGATGCAAGGTTTAAATATATTGCTGACAAAGGGCTGGTGCATGCAAATGCAGAATTGTTCTTTGTTACTACATTGGAGAACGCTGCAAATAATGCAAAAATATACACCAACGATTATTTAGAAAAGCTTAGCCGATATTGGGTTGCACGCTTTGGTGCCTATCCAGTATTATGGACTACCGCACAGGAATGTGACAACGATAATTATTCGGAAAACGGCGACCAAAAGGTAATAACCGTTGATAATAACCCATGGAAAACTGTTGCGACAGATGTCCATAAGTACGACCCATACAGTCATCCATTAACAGCTCATCAGGAATATGCCAGCATGGACCCTGTAAAAGGTACCACCGCCACAAAATCTTCCTTTAGAGATGTTGTAGGTCACAGCTGGTATGGCGTTCAATGGACACCCGGTACCGCGGCACAGCTAAATTTCGCTATCCCTGAAGACTATTGGAATAATGGTCAAGGCAAGGTAGTCGTAAATTACGAGGGTTCTTATGACCATCTATGGACCTTGGAATTTGGAGCCAGGCAGCAAGGCTGGACAGCATATCTTAATGGTATGTTTGGACAAGGCTATGGTGCAGAAGATATTTGGCTTTACAATAGTACGTATGATATGAATGAAGATACCGTTAGAAAGGATTATACAGTTACTATAGAGGATAAGAAAACCAAATGGGATGTCAGTATAAACTTCCCTGCTGCCACGCAGCTAGGCACTTATATGCACAATTTCTTTAACTCCATTGAGTGGTGGAAGTTGGTGCCCTGCTTTGATGATAAGACTACTACACATATAGCTATGTACTCCTCCTTCTATTCTGCGGCAACAATTGATAACCAAACTTATGTTGCATATTTTTATAATACAACGCTCAATACGGGCAATCTTACAGGTCTAGAAGCAGGCAAGACCTATACCGCTAAGTGGTACAATCCACGCACAGGAGAATATACCGATATAGCATCTGATATTGCTGGTATTGGAGATAAATCCTATTGGAAAATGCCAGATAAGCCAGACGCCAGCGATTGGGTATTGCTTGCAACAATGAATTAAAAATGTATTAGGAGTAAAAATGTTTAAATTTAAAAAAATTTCGGCAACATTTCTCGTTTTCATAATGTGTATAATGGTGCTTGCAGGATGCGGAAACACAACAACTGCACAACCTACAGTAGACCCTAAGATAACCCCTGCACCTACTGAAGTGCCTCCTGATATTGACCCTAGTACTGTGGATTACACTACACAAACATGGGTTGCACTGGAGATTTCCTTTACCAGCACCAAAACATACTCAAAGCCGCTGGATGATGCTACGCTGGATGTTGTATTTACCTCTCCTAGCGGTGAGCAGATAAAAATGCCTGGCTTTTGGGATGGTAAAACCACCTGGAAGGTGCGTTTTGCGCCAACCTCGTATGGCGTTTGGACCTATAAAACATATTGCTCCGTTTATGATGACACCGGTTTAAATGGAAAAGAAGGTAAAATTGCTGCCAATGCCTATAATGGCGATTTGGCAATATATAAGCATGGTTTTGTAAAAACTGAAGAAAACGTAAAATATTTTATGTATGCTGATGGCACGCCTTTCTTCTATTTAGGCGACACACATTGGAGTATGCCCAGCGAACCCTTTGATAAATCAAGCGTAGCGGGCATCCCATCGCAGTTCAAATACATTGTTGATAAGCGTGTGGAGCAAGGCTTTACTGTTTATCAATCTGAGCCAATAGGCGCTCAATACAATTTCGATGACGGTGTAACTCAGTCAGATATAAAAGGCTTGCAGGATTTGGATGCAAGGTTTAAATATATTGCCGATAAAGGGCTGGTGCATGCAAATGCAGAATTGTTCTTTGCCAGTCAAATTACAAATAAAGTATATACCCCTGACTACTTATCAAAGCTTTGCAGATTATGGGTTGCTCGCTATGGTGCCTATCCTGTTATGTGGACTACAGCTCAAGAGGTCGATAATGACTTTTACCATGGACGTTTAGATGCACAGGGAAAAGATCCGAACCCCTATTATGATGCTCAAACAAATCCCTGGAAAACAGTTGCCACTGACGTACATCAATTCGACCCATACAGCCATCCATTAACAGCTCATCAGGAATATTCCAGTATGGATTCTTCAAAGGCTGGCGTGAATGCTTCATCCTCCTCTTTTAGAGATGTTGTCGGACATTCTTGGTTTGCTGCCCAATGGGGAGCGTCTTCTTCTTCACCAATTGGTTTTGATATTCCAAAGGACTTCTGGAATAATGGTCAAGGCAAACCTGTTGTAGCTTACGAATCTGGGTATGACCATTTATGGGTATTAGAGTTTGCTGCTCGTATGCATGGCTGGACAGCTTATCTAAATGGTATGTTTGGTCATGGCTATGGTGCAGAAGATATTTGGCTTTACAATAGTACTTATGATATGAATGAAGATACAGTTACAAAGGACTTTACCGTTACAATGGAAGATAAAAAAATCAAGTGGAATGACAGTATCAATTTACCTTCTGCAACGGAATTAGGCATTCAAATGGAAAGTTTCTTTAAATCCATAGAGTGGTGGAAACTGGTGCCATGCTTTGATGACAAGAGTGCTGAGCATGTAGCTATATATTCTGCATGGTATTGCGCGGCAACAATAGATAACCAAACTTATGTAGTATATTTTTATAATAAAACTCCAAACACAGGTAATCTTACGGGCTTAGAGGCTGGTAAAACCTATACCGCTAAATGGTATAACCCACGTACAGGTGAATATACAGATATAGCATCAGATATTTCAGGCACTGGTGATAAATCTTTTTGGAAAATGCCAGATAAGCCAGACAACAGCGATTGGGTATTGCTTGCAACAATGAATTAGAAAATATATTAGGGGCAAAAAATGTTTAAGCTTAAGAAAATCTTAACAACATTCCTCACGACAGCAACGTGCATAACGCTGCTTGCCGGGTGTGGGAATGTTAACATTCCTATTTCTACAGTTGACCCCAACATAACAACTGTACCTGCTAACACCGCCGCCCCTGCAATAACGCCCTCCCCTACAGAGCCGCCGCCAGATATTGATGCCAGCACTGTGGACTATAGTATTCCAGTTTGGAATGCTTTAGAGATTAAATTTACAAGCTCGGTTACATATGCTAATCCCTTTGACGATGCTACTTTAGATGTAGTGTTTACTTCGCCAAATGGTGAACAAATGAAAATGCCTGGTTTTTGGGATGGAGATACCACCTGGAAAGTTCGTTTTTCACCTACCATGTGCGGCGTTTGGACTTATAAAACAATTTGCTCTGACGGCTCTAATACAGGGCTTAACGGCAAGGAAGGCAAAATTGGCTGTAACGCCTATAAAGGTGAGCTTGCAATATATCAGCATGGCTTTATAAAAACGGTACCCAATACCCGTTATTTTATGTATGCTGACGGTACCCCGTTTTTCTATTTAGGCGATACACACTGGAGTATGCCAAGCGAACTATTTAATACTTCCAGTGTTGCAGGCATCCCATCACAGTTTAAATATCTTGTAGATAAGCGTGTAGAGCAAGGCTTCACCGTCTATCAATCAGAGCCTTTAGGTGCACAATACGATTTTAGTAATGGTGTAACGCAGGCAGATATAAAGGGCTTACAGGATTTGGATGCACGATTTAAATATATTGCCGATGAAGGACTGGTTCATGCAAATGCAGAATTTTTCTTTGTTCGCACACTTGCGGACAAAGCCAGTTTATTCCCGTCAGCCTATTTAGATAAATTATGCAGATTATGGGTCGCTCGCTTTGGAGCGTATCCTGTCCTTTGGACCACTGCACAGGAAAGTGACGATGATTTTTATTATGAAAGCGGCAACCAAAAGGTATTTAACGCTCAAACCAACCCCTGGAAGGGTGTAGCTGCAAAGATGTATGAGATAGATCCGTACAAGCATCCTTTAACTGCACATCAGGAGGGTGCCAGCATGACCCCTGCAAAAACTGGTATTAATGCCTCTCAATCCTCTTTTAGAGATGTTGTAGGACATACCTGGTATGGTGTTCAATGGAAATGGGACTCTGCTAATCAAATTAATTTTGCTCTACCAAAAGATTATTGGTTTAATGGTCAGGGCAAAGTAATTATAAACTATGAAAGCTTATATGATCATTTGGCAACATTGGAGTTTGGTGCCAGGCAGCAGGGCTATGTATCTTTTTTAAATGGTATGTATGGTTATGGGTATGGCGCTGAAGACATATGGCTTCTCAATAGCAATTATAAGATGGATGCCGATACCGTTATGAAAGACTATACCGTTACTATTCAAGATAAAAAAGTTAAATGGTATGACAGCATCAATTTTCCTGTTGCCACGCAGTTAGGCAAATATATGCATGATTTCTTCAACTCCATGGAATGGTGGAAGCTGGAGCCTTGCTTTGATGACCCACAGTCACAGCATATAGCTATATTTTCTGCATTTTATTCTGCTGCTACAATTGGCAATCAGACTTATGTAGTTTATCTATACAATAAAACAGCCAATGCAGGGAATATTACAGGCTTAGAGTCCGGAAAGACCTATACTGCTAAATGGTTTAATCCCCGCACTGGAGAATATACAGAAATAGCATCTGATATTGCAGGAACAGGTGATAAATCCGTATGGAAAATTCCTGACAAGCCAGATAGCAATGACTGGGTATTTCTTGCAATAATGAATTAATAGTTGTATTAGGAGCAAAAAATGTTTAAATTTAAAAAGATCCTGGCAATATTTCTCTCTTTAGTAACTTGCATAATGCTGCTTGCTGGATGCGGAAACGTAAATAATATCGAAGCTACCGTTGACCCTAATATTACTGACGCACCTGCTACAACTGCCCCAAAAATAACGCCTGCCCCTACAGAAGCGCCCCTAGATATAGACCCAAGCACAGTAGACTATACTACTCAAACTTGGGTTGCGCTGGATATTAGCTTTACAAGCTCCATTACATATACCAAGCCGCTAGACCAAGCAGATTTTGATGTAATATTCACTTCGCCCACAGGTGAGCAAATGAAAATGCCAGGCTTTTGGGATGGAGGAACTATTTGGAAGGTTCGTTTTGCTCCTACCTCATATGGCGTTTGGACTTATAAGACAATATGCTCCGACAGCTCCAATACAGGGCTTAATGGCAAACAAGGCAAAATTGGCTGTAACGTCTACAAGGGTGATTTAGCAATCTATCAGCATGGCTTTGTCAAAACTGAGGAAAATGTAAAATATTTTATGTATGCTGATGGCACGCCCTTCTTTTATTTAGGCGACACTCACTGGAGTATGCCAAGCGAACCATTTAATACATCCAGTGTTGCAGGCATTGCCTCGCAATTTAAATACATTGTAGATAAACGTGTGGCACAAGGCTTTACAGTTTATCAATCTGAGCCCATAGGTGCTCAATACAATTTTGATGACGGTGTAACACAGGCAGATATAAAAGGCTTACAGGATTTGGATGCAAGGTTTAAGTATATCGCTGATAAAGGATTGGTTCATGCAAATTCGCAATTCTTTTTTACTACGTTATTTGATTATGCTTCTCAATATTACCCCACCAGTTATTTGAATAAGCTTTGCAGATTATGGGTTGCACGTTATGCAGCATATCCTGTTATGTGGACTACCGCACAGGAATGTGACCCCAGTAGTGCGACTAATACCGCTTGGCTGGGCGTAGCAACAAAAATGCATGAGTTAGATCCATATAGCCATCCGTTAACTGCTCATCAAGTATATGCAAATATGGATTCTGTAAAAGGCTCTAATGCTACAAAATCTTCTTTTAGAAATATAGTTGGGCACAGCTGGTACGCCGTTCAATGGACACCAGGTACTGCTAGTCAGCTCGATTTTAACATTCCAAAGGACTATTGGCTTAATGGTCAGGGCAAGCCTACTGTAATATACGAGGGCTCTTATGACCATTTGTGGACGCTAGAAGACGGAGCACGACAACAGGGCTGGGCGGCTTACTTAAATGGTATGTTTGGTCAAGGCTACGGTGCAATCGATATTTGGCTTTATAATAGTACTTATGATACGGATGAGGATACAGTAAGAGGTGACTTTACTGTTACAATGGCAGATAAAAAAATCAAGTGGAATGTAAGTATAGATTTCCCAGCTGCTACTCAGTTAGGCACCTATATGCACAACTTTTTTAACTCCTTTGAGTGGTGGAAGCTTGTGCCCTGCTTTGATGATAGGGACAATAATTATATTAAGCTTTATTCTTCTATGTATTCTGCGGCTACGATTGGCAACGAGACTTATGTAGCATATTTTTATAATAAAAACACTACTACCGGAAGCCTATATGGTTTAGAACAAGGTAAGAACTATACCGCAAAGTGGTATAACCCTCGCAATGGAGAATATACCGATATAGCATCAGATATTTCCGGAATCAACGATAGTGTCACCAATAAATTATATTGGGATATACCTGACAAGCCTGATAATCAAGATTGGGTATTACTTGCAACAATGAATAAATAAGCTTAATGTGAAAAGTGGATATTGCCTCCAGTGGTGGCATTAACCACTTTTCCTTTTTTATTTTAGTCTGATTTTATAAATAGAGCAGGTAATACAAGCTTAATTTTACTTGAATAAAATGATGCTTTGGAGTATAATTAGTTAATTAAAAAACAATTATTTATTTTTGGAGGATAAAAATGAACAAAAATGTAATCAAAAGAACATACGAGCTAGCGAAGGCGGCTTATGCACAATATGGCATTGATACAGATGCCGCAATTGCGCAGCTAAATCAAATACCTATTTCTATACATTGCTGGCAGGGCGATGACGGAAAGGGCTTTGAAGTCAATGAAGTAGCGGTTTCAGGCGGAGGCATATTGGCTACAGGCAATCATCCCGGCAGAGCTGCTACAGCTGATGAACTGCGCAAGGATTTTGAGGTGGCACTTTCCCTATTACCCGGAAAATACAAATTTAATATTCATGCCAGCTATTTAGAAACAGATGGTGAAACAGTAGGCAGAGATAAAATTGAATTTAAGCATTATACAAATTGGGTTGCCTGGGCGAAAAAGCTTGAAATAGGCATTGATTTTAACCCAACATTATATGCTCACCCAATGGCAAATAGCGGCTATACCCTTTCTTCACTTGATGAAAACATTCGACTGTATTGGGTGGAGCATGTTAAACGCTCCAGAGCAATTGCAGAACAGATTGGTAAAGAGCTGGGACAACCCTGCGTTAATAATATTTGGATTCCAGATGGCGAAAAGGATAGCCCTGCTACAAGATTACAACATCGTCTGGCGCTTAAGGCTTCCCTTGACGAGATTTTTTCAATTAAGCACGATAAAAAATACCTAGTAGATGCCGTTGAATGCAAGCTCTTTGGTATTGGTTCAGAAAGCTTTGTTAGCGGCTCACATGAATTTTATCTTGCCTATGCTGTTAAAAACAATGTGCTTGCTACCTTTGACACAGGTCATTTTCATCCTACAGAGCAGGTGGCAGACAAGCTTTCTTCCTTAATTGCAATGGATGCAAAAATACTGCTCCACGTTAGCCGCGGTGTTCGCTGGGATAGTGACCACGTGGTGTTATATAATGATGAAATCACTGCTATTGCTCAAGAGATTAAGCGCTGTGATGCCTTTAATAAGATTTATATAGCGCTAGATTATTTTGATGCAAGTATTAACCGCATTGATGCATGGGTAATAGGTGCTCGTGCTACTCGCAAGGCTTTACTTTCTGCCCTGCTTGAGCCCACACAGTTACTCATTGATGCAGAGCTTGCAGGAAACAGAGGCAGACGTTTGGCATTGGCTGAGGAATTAAAGGCGCTGCCAATGTCAGCGGTTTTTGATATGCTTTGCCTGGAGAGTGATGTTGCTGTAGGCAGCGAGTGGATTGATATTGCTGATAAATATGAGCAGGAAGTACTCCTTAAGCGTGACCTGCCTGAATTTGCAAAGCAAAATTACAATGATTTAAGCGGGCTTGTGAAAATATCTCAGGCAAGCGGCACACGCTCTGATTATGTTCAGAGCGGCGGCGGAAACACCTCTGCTAAGCTTGCTAAAAACCTAATGGCTATAAAGGCTTCCGGCTATCGCATTAGCCAAATTAGTTTAACAGATGGCTTTGTAGTAGGCAATTATGCGAAGGTGAAAAACATTTTTTCAAAATCCGACCGTGGTGCAGAAAGCGAAAAGCTGACCAGCGATGCTGTGAAAGCGACTATTTTAGATATAGCTGGCTACAAAAAGCTTCGTCCCTCTGTAGAAACAGGCTTTCATGCCATACTTAAGAAATATGTTATACATACTCACCCGGTATATGCAAACCTGCTCACATGTTCACCTGACGGCAAGGCTTTGGCTGAAAAGGTTTTAAAGAACACGCCAGTGAAATATCTTTGGATGGATTACATTAATCCAGGGGCAGATTTAACCTTCCAAATTTCCGACAGCTTAAAGGCTTTCCAAGAGCAAAACGGCACCTCACCAGATGCAATATTCCTAAAAAATCATGGCTTAATCGCTACCTCAGACAGCGCAGATAAGTGCATTGCACTTCATAAGCTGGTTAATGATGCAGTTATCGATTACTTTAAACTGCCTGCTTATCCTCTTAGCGATAAGCCTATAAAAAAGCACGAAAATCACTTTAAAAGCGTAAATGCGTTCTTGTTAGATGCAAGCAAAACTTGGCTAAACGCTGATGCCCTAGAGGAATATATGCTCTATCCCGACCAATTAGTTTTTCTAAATGGAAATGTAGGCGGCGAAAATCCAAAGCTTGTTATTAAAAAGGATAAAATTACCTATCATTGCTCCTTAAACGAAGCCAGTGCCATTGAAGATGGTCTTCTCGCATTTGCTTACATTGTAGGAATGGGTAAAGAAAAGGGCATAAAAATAGAGTCTATGCCAAATTGGGGTATTGCCTTTATAAATGGCTGGGAAGCAGAAAAGTACAGAAAAGGCGCAATAAAGTAATTTAAGATTATTTATACTGTAGGTGTTGCATAATATGCAGCCATAACAAAAAATATAGGGCAGACAGCTTGTCTGCCCTATTACAATATTAAAATGGGGAGCATGAAAATGTTAGAAGAATTAAAGGACGAATTGTTTGGGGCGAACTGGATTACACTGGAGCAAGCAGAACTAACAAAGGCTAAAAATGAAATTTATTGTGCACTGTTTAAGCTCGAATTTTTTCTTTCAACGCCTATTAATCAAAATGCCAGCTGCATTATTAATATAACTGCCGTTGACCGCTATCGCTTGTATGTGAATGGTCAGCCCGTTTGTTCTGGTCCATGCAAGGGCGACCGATTTAATAGATATTATGAGACACTTGATATTTTGCACTATTTAAAAGAGGGTGAAAATCAAATACTTGCAAGAGTTGTTGTCTTTCCTACAAGGAATAGTATGACTAGAGCAACCATGAACTCCTATGCGCCTTCAATGGCTCATGGCCCTTACTCGGTAATGACTGCCGGTACACCCCCCTTGCTTTTATTGCAAGGCGGTTTATGTTGTGACGGTCAGGAGCTCGTATCCTTTTCAACTGACTGCGTAGCTTGGCAAAGTATATTTGAGAATGGTTTGTAGTTTAATAGCTGTCCGCCCTTTTATATTGCGAATCCTTTTGAAAAACAAATTCATAAAAATAAAAACTGGATGAATTTTAAAAATGAGAATTGGCCTTTGGCTTTACTCTATATTTTTCATCAAGTGCCTCAATATGGTGAAAACTCCCCCATGCTTACAAAGCAACGCCCCATTCCCCTGCTTTATGAACGCAAGAAAAGTTTTTTACGGCAAATGCCCGCCAGCAATTGCATAGACATTATTAAAGAGGGCAGCCTAAAAATCCAAGCAGGGCAAAGTATTAGTCTGGTGCTGGATGCAGGTGAACTTACAACCTCTTATGTTTTCTTTAAAACAAAGGGTGGAGATAATGCATCTATTACCTTCACCTATTCTGAGAGCTACTGGAAGGATGAACATACAAAGGGCAAAAGAGACGATTGGGAAAACGGAAGTATATTTGGCTCTAGTGACCAGTTTTATCCTGCCGGTGCAGACGAGTTTTTTCAAACTTTTTGGTTCCGCTCCTTTCGATTTATTAAAATTGATATATGCGCAGATGTACAGTCTTTAGAAATATGGCTGCCAGAACTACTGGAGACCGCTTATCCATTAGAAGTTAAAACAACCATAAAAACGGATGAGCAATGGGTAAATAATATTTGGAATTGCAGCCTGCGGACACTTCAATTATGTATGCACGAGACTCATGAGGACTGCCCAACTTACGAACAGCTGCAATATGTAATGGATACGCGCCTGCAAATGCTCTTTACCTATGTTATTTCCGGAGATTTAAGAATGGCGCGAAGAGTGCTTTGGGATTATCATTGCTCCATATTACCAAATGGCTTAACGCAATCCCGCTACCCTAGTCTGGTAACACAAGTAATCCCTACCTTTAGTATTTATTTTATATTTATGATTGAGGAATATGTTTGGCAAAGCGGAGATTCATCTATTATTAATTTATACAGAGCCAGTATGGATGGAATACTACAATACTTTGAGAACCACATTGGTTCGCTTGGCTTAGTAGAAAATCTAGGTTTTTGGGATTATTGTGATTGGGTAAAGGAATGGGGCGATATGCGTGGTATTCCCCATGCTGCTGACAAGGGACCCGCTACTGTGCATAATCTCATTTATGCGCTGGGACTTCAAAGTGCAGCCAGAATAAACATTTTATGTGATAGAGCAGAGATGTCAAAAGAATATTTAATGAGAAGCGAAAAAATTAACAGCGCAATATTAAAGCATTGCTTAGACAAAGATGGACTATTAAAAGAGGGCCCAGATTTCTTGGAATACACGCAAAACTCACAAATATTGGGCGTGCTAAGCGGACTTTTTGATAAAATGCAAGCTAAGGCTGCTTTAGAAAAATGTATAAAGGATGAAAGCATTTACAAGTGCAGTTTCCCATGGATGTTCCCACTTTTCCGTGCCTTGGAACAATGCGAAATGTATAATTTAACAGAAAAATTACTTGAGCCTTTTAAGCTAATTGAAGAATATGCACTTACCACAATGCCAGAGGAGCCAGACTTTGAGCATTCGCGAAGCGATTGTCATGCCTGGAGCTCTTTGCCGCTCTATGAAATTTCTCGCTGCTGGCTTGGAGTGCGCCCAAGTGCAATAGGCTGGGCAAGTATACTCATCAAACCTCTTCCCTGCCCTCTGGAAGAATTAAGCGGCATTGTAACCACACCAAAAGGTGATGTTTTTGTATCCTGGAGCAAAAAAAATGAGTATTTCAGCATAACCTGCGAAACACCCATTGGCGTACCTGTACATATCATATTGCCAGATGGCAGGCAACACAAGGGAAATGGCGGAAAATTTACACTATAGCTTTTCCTTCACTGAAGCCTTGCTATTTATCATCTTAAAGATAAACGAGCAAATAGCGATTGCCATTGCCATTTCAGCTATTGCAAGCATGGTCATTGCTCCTGTTTGAAGAGCTTGTGAAAACTGCTCCTGAACAAGAAAAAGCATAGTTTTATAGAGTCCCACGCCCGGCACAAGTGGTATTACTGCTGATGTAATAAAAACAGCGGCGGGCATTTTCATAATTCTTGCGGCAGTCTCGCTACACAGTGCTATTATAAAAGTACCTAAAAAGAAGCCTAAATCCGCAGAATTAATCAGCCTTAATGAAATTGCATAGACAATATAGCCTATCGTTCCAATGATTGCGCAAACTGCTATTGCTCTGCGCGGTGTTTTTAACAAAACTGCGAAAAACAATGCGGCAAAAAAACAAAAAATTGCCTCTTTTAAATAAACTATCATACCACGCCTCCCAGCATTAGCCATAGCTTGAGCATGACGCCTGCTCCTATTGCCAAAGCTACTGCAATGAGCAGTGCCTCTGCACCTCTAGAAACGCCAGAGACGAGATCACCCCTCATTGTATCTCGTATGGCATTTGTCATGGCTAGCCCCGGCAGCAAAGGCATCATAGCACCTGCAATGATACTGTTTGCATTTCCTGTATGGAAAATATTTATTGACAAGGTCGCAATTAAGGCAATAGCCATACCCCCAAATAAGCTCATCATAAAATGAAAAAGGTCTTCTCTTTTAAAGGCGGTGGAAATTGTCCAGACTGATAGACCACAAGCAAATGCTATTATAAAATCAAAAAAGCCACCTCCAAATAGCAAGGCAAAAAAGCCAGAGGACAGTCCAGCTGCACCTATGCTTACCCATCTTTTGGTCTTTTTACCGCTCTTGAGCAGCTCTTGAAGCTCTAGCTTGGCTTGCTCTAAGTCCATTGTTCCCTTTGAAATGGCTCTTGAAATATTCAATGCTTTTTCCAGTTTACTTAAATCTGTAGTGCGTTTTTTTACTCTTTTTATCGCTGTGCGGCTTTCATTGTCTATGGCAACTGTGATAAAAACGCCTGTAGGCAGAGCAAATAGCTGTACATCTGCGCCAAAAGCCTCACAGATATGCATCGCCGTTTCCTCTGCACGGTAGGTTTCACCGCCATTTTCCAATATGATATGTGATGCCAACCCTGCAACATCAATTAGAAGCTGAGGTATTTGCTCGTATTGAAGGTGTAGCTGCGAAGCAAAAAGAGGCAGACGCCGATAAGCTTTCTGCTGATTTACATCAACTCGCTATAGA
>Ga0118677_10008841_pt1 | contig 15974 bp, 18 predicted proteins | sample AliMusrvi5mmetaG_FD_86154 | JGI IMG/M metagenome (GOLD analysis project Ga0118677, IMG submission 86154) | reverse complement strand
GTATCAGGCTTTGGACCTGTGCGTCAGTCGTTCCTCATCCGGAAATCTGCTGCTGATTACGGGGGCGGGTTCCAAACTGACGGCGGCGAACATCTGGGGGCCGAAATACAACAATCCCACGAATATGATCAAAGTCGCCAATGGGGGCAACCTGACCGCGGTGGGGAACCTCACGATCGGTAGCGAAGGCAACGGCACGACGTTTCAGGTTGATCGGGTCGGATCGACGTTCACCGTAGGATCATTGAGTCTGTGGCCGGGCAACAACCGTACCGGGTGCCGGTGCCTCATTTCTGGCGGGGCGACGCCGACGAGGCCGTTCGCAGGGCCTCGCTCGCACTGGGCGCGAAGGCGACCACCGAGTCGCTGATCAAGAAGGCCCTGGCCTAACGCTGGAACCGGAACGCCGCCATCTCGGCGGGCTCCTGCTCCTCGCGGCCCGCCTGCGGGTCCGCCAAGGCAGCCGCCTTCAGGTCGGTCTTCGGGTTGATGAGGAAATCCCTGCCGCTCGTGGAGAACACCGGGGTCATGTGCACGTCGCCGATCCAGTTGAGCGGTGCGGCCTGGGGGGCAGGATCGGCCGAGGCGAGCATCAGGGTGCCCTGCCGCGACGTGTCGGCTCCCAGCGGGGAGCGCCCGATAAGGAGGATCGGCTTCATGGCCTCTGAAGGGGCATGGGCGACCGCGCTGGCAGCAACGGGGCTTACGCGTGCCTCGATTGGGGCCGAGAACGTGACGGCCTCGGGCTTCACCGAGCCACGGTCCCTCAGTCCCACGACAAGGGCGACCGCGGCCGCGGCGGCAAGGCCGGCAAACGCGGGGCCACGCCTCCAGCCGCCTGCGGCGGGGAATTCGACCACGGGTGCCGGGGCCTTGGAGTCGGCCTCGTCGCCCAGGTGCTCGGCCAGCTCCGAGCAGGCCTTCTGCATGCGGCAGTACTGGTCGTAGACCTCGCGGCGCTTGGGATTGGAGAGCACCTCGGCCTCGAGCCGGAGGGCGTCCTCGGCGCTGATCTCGTGATCGACGTAGAGGTTGAGCAGTTCGATGAATTCCCGATCGTTCATTTGAAGTCCTCGCCGAGCTTTGAGCGCAGGCTTTCGCGTGCCCTCGCAATCCGGCTTTTTACGGTTCCCACGGAGATGCCGAGTACTTCGGCGATCTCCTCATAGGATAGGTTCTTGATGTTCCGCAAGATGAGAATCTCGCGGTGTTTGGTGCCGAGTCGATCCATGCCTTTGCCGATCCGCGCAACGAACTCCCGGGTCACGGTGATGTCGTCGGGCGTCTCGACCTCTGCAGGGATCATTTCCGCCAATGTGGTCTCATTGTCGGGTCCCATGGGGGCGTCGAAAGACACGGATTTGTCGCGCTTCCTCCGCCACCAATACCAATACCGATTGCGGGCTAGGTTTGTCGCAATCTGGTAAAGCCACGTGGAGAACGCCGAGTCCCCCCTGAAATTCGCCAGGCCCCGATGGGCCCTTATAAAAGCATCTTGGGTAACCTCTTCCGCATCCTGCGGATTCCGCAGGAGCTGGTTCACCATCGAGAAGATCCGATCCCAATAGCGCGACACCATTTCGTCAAACGCCGAGGCGTCCCCGCTCTTGAAGCGGTCCACAAGCAGGCGGTCTAGCGCCACTTCATTGGCTTTGGTCGACATGCGGTCTTCCACGCTCTGACGGGCATATTTCTCGATTGTTCCCACTGAATTGAATTTGGACCTCGTATACAAACGGACAGCCCCGCGCCGGGTCAAATCCTTCGCCCCAGGCGCGGGACCATCCAATAACTCCTGACGCCTGAACCCGGGCGAAGTTCCAGCTGTTCATGGGCTTGGAGTCTATTGCCACCTTTTTGCCTTGCGAATGCCTTGGGCCGTAACCTTAAAGGCACCGACTTACCGCATGCTACCCCAAGTCGATTTCGACAGTGCTGCTGATGTCGCCGGTTTCATCAGGGCCAAACATGCGGCCCTCTTCCCGTCCGAGGACGACCGGCTCCTTCAGAGGCTGTTTCGCGACGTCGAGGATCTGTTCATGGGCAGGACGCCCGCGTATGCCGCAATCGACCTGAAGTACCACAACCTGCGCCACACGATGATGGCGACGATCTGCATGGCGCAGATCATGGAGGGCCAGCATTCGCAGGGAGGCCAGCAGCAGATTGGTCCGCGCGACTTCGCCCTGGCGATTGCCGGCGTCCTGCTGCACGACTCCGGCTACCTTAAGCTGAAGACCGACGACCAGGGGACCGGCGCGAAGTACACCTTCTGCCACATCCTCAGGAGTTGCGCCTTCGCCGCATCCTATCTGCCCCGCCTCGGCGCGACCGACGTCGAGATCGAGAACGTGCTGTCCGCGATCAACTGCACCGGGCCCAACTCGGAGATCAGCCGGCTGAAGTTCCGCGACCCGGTGAGCCGCCTGGTGGGCTGCGACCTGGCGACGGCCGACTACAGGAGTGCCGCCGACACCGTCAGCATCCTGCTCAACGACGGCACGGGCGCCTTCCCGAGCCACGTGGAATACGCCACCGGGAGCGGGCCCTTCGCACTTGCGGTCGGCGACCTCGACGGCGACGGCAAGCTCGATCTCGTGGCGGCCGACGTCGGTGGCGCATTCGCGACCGATCGCTCCGGTCAAAGGCGGATCTACCGGCCGTTCGACGCCGGCGTGGGTGGCGTCAGCGTCCTGCTTGGCAACGGCAACGGCACCTTCCAGGGGAAGACCGACTACCCCGCCGGATTGGCTTCCTCGGTGGCCATCGGCGACTTCAACGGCGATAGCAAGCCGGACCTGGCGACGGCGAATCCCTACAACTACGGCGTCGCCGTCCTGCTCTACACCCAGTTGCCCAAGGGGACGATGACCATCGATGAGGGCGCCGCCGCCACAAAGGTGCGGCTCGTGCGCATCGACTCCGCGGCTTCCTACGCCGTCGCGATGCGCTTGCGCGATGCCGGCGGCACCTGGAGCGCCTGGCAGCCCTACGCAGCGCAGACCTCCTGGACCCTGCCCGCCGGAGACGGCGCCAAGAGCGTGGACGTGCAGTACCGCAACAGCGACGGCGACTCGGCGGTCGTCAGCGCCTCCATCCTGCTCGACACGGTGGGCCCGCGCACCCAAGGCGCCAAGGTCGTCGCGCATCGCAGCAAGCGCGTGACCTTCCGCATCCGCATCAAGGACGCCAAGCCCGGGAGCCCGACGACCTCGACCGACCCGGCAATGCCGGTGACGATCAAGATCCGCAACCTGCGCGGCGTGCTCCTGCGCACGATCACGGCCACGGCGCCTTTCGCGACCAACGTGCAGGTGAAGCTCACCTGGAAGAAGTGCGACCTGCGCGCGGGCCACTACACCTTCAAGGTCTGCGCTTGCGACCTCGCCGGCAACTGGTCGGCGCGGACGCAGTTCAACACACTGATCGTGAAGTAGAGCGACGGCGCCGCCGAGCGGCCGACGAAGGCACTGGCGAGGGCGGGGGCGCGAAAGCCTCCCCGCCCCCGCCCCCGCTCGCCGGTCGGCTCTGGCGGGCATGCGCCCGCCAGACGGGCGCGTCGTGACCTCGCGCCATACCTACGCGGTCGTGGGCCGCCGGCACCTTGCATCCTTGGCGCGTGTCGAATGCCGTCGACCCTCGCGCGAAGTGGGTACGCGTTCTATAGTCGCCATGAGCACCATCATCGCCGTCCGCACGACGAGGGCAGCGGGCGGCCCGGGCGACTTGAGGGGGTTCCATGAAGAAGTTCACGCTCACTCTCTGCCTCGTACTCACCGCCGTCCTGGTGCTGCCGAGCGTCGCCAGCGCCAAGACGCCGACGCTCAAAAGCCTCGCCAAGACCGTGGCCGCGCTGCAGAAGAAGGTCAGCGCGCAGGCGACCACCATCGCCGGCCAGGGCACGAAGATCACCGCGCTCTCCAGCGACCTGCAGATGGCCAAGCAGGCCATCGCTTCCCAGGCGACGACCTTGACGAGCGCCGCCCCGCTGCTCGCCATCGCGCCCTACGTGAGCCTCAACGCCGGAGCCATGAACGGCGTCGTCGGCCCCAACGTCGTCTTCAAGGGTTGCAACGTGCACGTCATGAGCAAGACCAGCGAGACCGACGCCAGCGGCACCGGGAACCTGATCGTGGGCTGGGACGACCTGCGGCCCGCGCCCCTGCCGTCGCCGTGGCGCACCGGCTCCAACAACCTGGTCGCCGGCAATGAGCAGAACTTCACGAGCCTCGGCGGCTTCGTCGCTGGTGACTGGAACTCGGTCAGCGGATGGTACTCCAGCGTCGGTGGCGGCGCCCAGAACGCCGCCGAGGGAGCGTACACAAGTGTCAGCGGCGGCTTCCAGGGGCGCGCCATCAGCTGGGGAGCGGCGATAGGCGGCGGCAGCGGAGTCAGCCTCAACTCCGGCACGAGCTACGCCTGGCAGGCCGGCACCCTGAAGTCGCCGCCGTGAGCGACGGCCCGCGTCGGTCCAGCTGCTCACGCCCGAGCAGACTCCAGCTGCCGGCTGCGACCTTTTGGCGACCGTCGCCGCCTGATCTTGGGTGGGCGTGTCTCCGGCGCGGTCGCTTCCTGATCTCGCGCCATATCTACGCTCTCGTGAGCCGCCGGCCCCGCTGGGAGAGCGCCGCGATCTGCGCGCTGAGGCGCTGCTACACTCTCGAGTGATGCCCAGCCTCCCCACGCAGAGAGACGGCTTGCCTGCCGGCGACGGCGGGGAGCGCCCGCCGGAGCCGGCCGACGGCCTCGCAAGAGCGGTCGACTACGAGGCGCGCCACGGGGCGGGAGCGGACAGGGCTCTCGTGCTCGGCGGCGGCGGCATCTTCTTCATCGCCTGGCAGGTCGGCTACCTCATGGGCCTGCGCAAGCGCGGGGTGGACCTGGCCCAGGCCCGGATCGTGGTGGGCACGTCCGCGGGCGCGCTGGTCGCGAGCATCCTCACCGCCGGCAAGCTTCCTCTCTTCTCTCGCGAGGTCGGCGTGCTGGGCAAGCTGGCGGGCATGCTCGCGCCCTCCACCGAACTGCAGCCGAGCCAGGTGCGGGCGCTGCGCCTGTTCACGGACGCGACCGAGGCGAGCGCGGAGACCGTGCGCCACATCGGCCACGCGGCGCTGGCCGCTCAGGGCGAGCCGGCGGCAAAGCTGCGCAGGAGCGTCGGCCTGGTGCTGGGCCCGGGCGGGCGCAAGTGGCCCGCGCCCTCGCTGCACATCGTCACCGTAGACGCCTACTCCGGCGAGCGCCTGGTCGTGACCGCTGCTGCCGGCGTCTCCGCTGCCAGGGCTGCGGCGGCGAGCGCCGCGGTGCCGGGGTTGTTCGGCCCGCAGACGGTCCGCGACCGCAGGTGCATGGACGGCGGCGCGAGCGGCTCGGGGACCCACTGCGACCTCGTCGCCGGCGCGGGCCGGGCGGTGATCCTCGCGCTTGCCGCCTCGGCGCCCGCGGAGAAGGCCCGGATGACGGTGCCGGCCGGCGGCTTCGAGCGAGAGGTGCGGGCCCTCGCCGCGGCAGGGACCGAGACCCTGGTGAGAGGGCCGCGCTCCGTGGACGTGGCGGCGCTGATGTCGCCGAAGTCGGTGCCGGGGGCCCTCGCCACGGCCGACGAGCAGGCCGAGAGTGACGCAGCCGCTTTCAGGGAGTTCTGGGGCTAGAGAGCCGTGTTCGGACCTACTGGGATTGGGCGTCGGCCTCGATCATCTGTCTCATGACCCTGACGGCGACGTTGATCGGCACCGCGAACCCGATCCCCTCGTTGCCGCCCGACGCTGTCGCGATCTGCTCGTTGATGCCGATGACCTGTCCTTTGGCATTGATCAGAGGACCGCCGGAGTTGCCGGGGTTGATCGCCGCGTCGGTCTGTATGCCGCCGCGGATCGTGGCGCCGTTGGGCGACTCCAGATCGCGGTGAGTGGCCGACACGACGCCAAGGGAAAGGGAAGAGTCGAGACCGAACGGGTTGCCGATGGCCACGACCGGCTCTCCGACGTTGGCCCTTGAGGAATCACCCAAGGGGATCGGCACGAGCCTCGGCGTCTGCGCAGGGTCCACCTTGATGAGGGCCACGTCGGTCGACTCGTCCGCGCTCACGACTTTGCCTTCGACCTTCGCGCCCTGCGAGCCACGGCGATTGAAGACGACGGTGACCGTGTCCACGGCTTGGCCGCTCTCGCTGACGACGTGGGCGTTGGTCAGGATGTAGCCGTCCCTGGACACCACAAAGCCGGTGCCCAGAGCCTGGCCTCCGCCAGCCTGCGCACCGTAGGCATCGTAGGTCCCCGGGAAGTCAGTCTGGATCTGCACGACGCTGCCGACGCGCTTCTGGTAGATCTCCTGTGGGGTGAGCTTCGTGGAGAGCATGGACAGTCCGACGACCAGGAGCACGGTGACAAGCGCGACGCCTGCGATGAGAGGGATGATCACGTTCGGACGCTTCCACCAGGGCGGTTTGGCGGACAGCGGGATGACGACTTCCGGGGTCTCGCCGGACGCGGCCTCGGTGGCTTCGTCCGTCGAGACGGTGGCCTCGCGCGCGGCGTCCGTCGAGACGGTGGCCTCGGGCGCGGCGTCCGCCGAGCCGGTGGCCTCGGGCGCGGCGGCTTGTCTTTCCGGCGGCGATGCAGCCGGCACCTTCTTGCGTCGCGCGGACTTCTGTTCTGCGAGCGCCCTGGCCCCGACCCAGGCTCTCGTCCCCCCGTCAGGCCAGGCGACATGCCCGAGCCGGTCGTACTCCATCACGTCGGCAGCCGCGATGAACCCGTGATCTTCGAGAGTGAACTTGCCATTCTCGAAAGTGATCCTTCTGCCGTCCCAGCCGCAGGTGGGCCCGAACGTGGCGATCAGCATGGTCCCTCCGTGGGTAGCCCCATACCAGTATCGGCCCGGGGGTTGACGGACGATAGTCTTCGCGGCAGAACGTCGGCCTGCAGGCACGGCGTCATGGAGAGGTGCCGCGCAGAGCCATCAACCACGGGTGATCCCCAGGCCCTTCGCTCCGAGGCCGGGGGTTTCAAGGTCGCGGGAGGGCCCATCCTGCTCGACCGAGGCGAAGGTGACCAGCGTCAGGCCTCGTCGTTCGTCCGAACGACCCGCGCGCAGACTCGGTCGGTCGTCGGCGTCGGCACCCCGAGCCGCTTGCCCAGGCGCAGGATCGTGCCGCCGAACAGGCCGCCCTCGTCGGGGCCGCCGGCTTCAACGTCTCGCTGGAACGAGGTCCTCGTCTCGAAGGGGAACCCGCTCGCTCTGACCATGGCGTGCGCGACGACCTGCGGGTCGAGCGCGACGCCCTCACGTTCGGCAAGGGCGACGACTTCATCCATGATCCCGCGCGCGTCGGCGAGGAGTCGCTCATCGCCGAGCACCTCTCCGAGGCTCTTGCGCGAGGCGGCGGTGACGAGCCCGAACGCCGCGATGAACACGAACTTCTCCCACACGGCTGGGCGGGCATCGTCGCACCAGCGGTACCGGACGCGGGCGCCCCCGAGCAGTGCCAGGAAGTCCTCCGGGACGTAGCCCGGATGATCGGGATCGGCGCCGACGACGATGACCCCGTCGCCGCCTCGCTGGGTGACCTCACCCGGGCCGTCGAGGTGCGTGCCGACGAAGACGCAGGCGGGAAGCACCCGGGCCTCCGGGAGATGAGCGCGGATCCGGGCGTGGATGTCCACGCCGTTCAGCAGCGGGATGAGCGCCGTGTCTGGGTGGCAGCGCTCGGCCACCTGACGCAGCGCCGCGTCCAGGTCGTAGCTCTTGACGCACAGGAGGACGATGTCGGGAGCGGGCATGTCCTGCATGTCCCCGGAGGCGGATGCCGGCGTGCAGACGAGGCGTGCTTCAGGCGTGTTCAGAACGAGGCCGGAGCTCCTGATGGCCGCGAGATGGGCACCTCGCGCTACGAAGTGCACGTGCCACGCGGGATCCGCCTGACCGGCGAGCCACCACGCGAGCCTGCCGCCGAAGTAGCCGCCCACGCCGCCTACCCCAAAGACGCAGAGCTCCTGACTCTGGCGCGTCATGGTGGCCCGCTTTGCACCGAGAAGCGCCCTAGACCCATGTGCGCTCACGATAGCCGACGTACTGCGACCCGAACTTCTCCACAAGCACGGCTCCCTCGCGACGCGCACGCAGGATCTCGACCGGCACCGCGACGGCGGCGATAGCAAGGGTCCCCAAGCCGAGCAAGGTGACGAGGACGCCCGTGGCAAGATGCCGAGCTTCAGGCCTCAAGGAGAAGGAAGCGCCGAGCTGCTGGCGCGCCGCGATCCAGAACGGGATGCAGACCAGCGCGACGGTGAGCCCGGCGTACCAGTTGCCCTCGCGCGGCGCGGTCAGGAAGACGTGGACTGTGAAGCCCAGGAAGATCGCGATATCGAGCCAGCGGACGAGCCGAGCCACCTGGACCCCCAGAGATCCTCGCGAAGACACTCCGACGCGGAGGCGCGCCCAGTCTGCGCGAGACTGCTGCCGTGCCTGTCCGGTGCCGCACAAGACCATAGCACCTACCCCGCAAAGCTGGCAGAGCAGAACGCATCCGCGCGTGTCCTGTCTGGCACTGGCTCACATCCCGGGAAGGGACGGGCGCAACGTGTTACAGGCGGGATTTCGAGGGCAATGAAACACTATTGCGGCGGACGAGTTTCCGCCGCTCAAGGCAGAATCGAAACGGCAGGTGAAGCATGACACCTACGCTACATGCAACGGACGCAACGGTAGACGTCTCGTGGATCGTCGCCCACATCGGCGACCCCGATGTTCGGTTTGGGGAGGTCGACGTAAGCGGGGCAGCCTACGAGCAGGGCCACATCCCGGGAGCTATCCTCTGGGACGCCTACGGCGATCTGCGCGACTCGGACTATCGGCCCGTGCCGCCGCCGGTGCTGCAGCGGTTGTTCTCCCGCTCCGGCATCACGCCCGAGACAACCGTCGTCTTCTACGGGTATGCCGCCCCGCTCGGTTTCTGGCTCATGAAGGCCCACGGCCACGAAGATGTGCGGATGCTGATGGGGCCGCGCGACCAGTGGGCTGAGGCGGGCGAGAGATGGACCACTGAGGTGCCTCGGCTTGAGGCGAGTTCGCACCCGCTGCCGAGGGAAGACGCAGCCGCTTTTGCGTCCCGGGAGGCGGTCGAGGCTGCGATCGGCAAACCTGACCAGCTGATCCTCGATGTGCGCTCAGAGCCTGAGTACACGGGTGAGCGCTTCTGGCCTTCGGGGGCTACCGCGGATGCCGGGCGCCCCGGTCGCGTGCCAGGCGCCGTCAACGTCCCGATCGACCTGCTGCGTGCAGAGAGCGGGGCTCCGAGGAGCGTTGAGGACTTGCGACGTGCGTTCGACGCCGCGGGCGTCACCAGGGACAAGGCCGTGATCACCTACTGCACCATCGGCAACCGAGCCAGTGAGGCCTGGTTCGCCCTCAAGTACCAGTTGGGCTATCCGAGCGTCCGCGTCTACTACGACTCGTGGGCGGTGTGGGGCAAGCTGCAGGACGCCCCGATCGAAGCCTGAGCTCGTCAGGTCTGGCGACGCCAAGAGATCGACGTGTCGACCTACGTCCTGGCGCATGGCGCGTGGCATGGCGCACAGTGTCTATACGCCCACGCTGACCGGCCTTGGCGAGCGGTCGCATCTCGCCTCGCCAGACATAGGCCTGGAGACTCACGTCCAGGACGTCAGCCAGGTGCTTGAATATGAAGAGCTCGCCGATGTGATCCTCGTCGGCCACAGTTACGCCGGGATGGTCGTCACGGCAGTGGCGGACCAGGTTCCGCAAAGGCTCTCTTGGTCGGTGTACCTGGACGCCGTCGTCCCGCGCGGCGGGCAGTCTCTGTTCGACTGTGCCGGGCCGGAGTTCCGCAGGCGGATCGAGGAGCAAGTGAGAACTCCAGGGGATGGCTGGCTGATCCCTGCGGCGAGCGCACAGACCCTCGACCTGATCCGGGACGAAGACATCGAGTGGACCGCGCCCAGACTCGGCCCGCATCCGTAGCGGACGTTCTGCGATACCGTCGAGCTGCGACTACCCCCGCAACCGCGATGGTCCCGCGTACCTATGTCAACTGCATCGCGGGCAGAGCACGGGGTGGTCCGCGAAGCGCACAGGCCGACGGCATCGACGACTACCGGGAGCTGGCCACCGGGCACGACGCGATGATCACGCTCCCGGAGGAACTCGCGCAGCTTCTCCTTGGTCTACCGTAGGTTTGGGTCAGCCCCGCCTGGAGTGGGAGTAGGTCCGGAGCGACCGCTCTTGAGCTTACGCCAGCCGCCTGCCCTGTTGTTGGCGACGATCTGCTTGAACATGGCGACTAGTGCAGGGGCGTTGAGCCGCTCGCCCTGCCGGATCGCCACGGTCCGGGCCGTCGTGTTGCCGTGCCCTCCGGTGATGATGTGCTCCGGGTCCGGGACGATGGCGCCGTCGTAGAGGAAGACGTTGACATGGTCCTTCGCCGCCTGCAGCGCGCAGACGTTGCCCTTGAGGACAAAGTATGGGCGGTCCCTGAACTTGATCGTCTCGACCACCTCCGGGTCCGCGGCGTGGACCAGATCACGGACGTCGCGGCAGATCGCCTGCTGCCACTGCGGCAGGGCCTCGATGCAGCTGTCCACTCGCGGGTCGGTCCCGTAGGTCATGACGGATACTCAGCCTCAGGTCTCCGGGCGGTCTGGCCATATGTTCCCGCTGCCCGAGGAGTCATGCCGGTCGTGCCTCGTCAGCGGGATCGTTCCCTCATCTCGCGCCATACTTGCACTCTCGTCGGCCGCCAGCTCAGCTGGGAGAGCGCCTCCCTCGCACAGCGTACGCAGACGACGGTTATCCCCTCAAGATGCAAGCGACGAAGCAACGCACTGCAAGGTCGACCGCAACCCACTCTGCAACCCACGAAGTGGATTCGGGCCTTGGTCGCTCCGGTCCCATCGGTCGCTGCCCGTCGGGCCGACATTCTCACCCGTCGGACCATCGGATCTGCCTTGTCCTCTGGGGATAGTGGGTGCTGCGCCCGCCGAGGGACTTGACCGGGATGGCCGGCAGCCGCATGTACCAGAGTGGCAGTATGGACGCACGCGAACGGACCTGCGGGGGCACCAGCTCTGCGTCAGCCGGAGTTCAGTGCTTCTGCTTGATGACCAGAGTGGCCGAACCGATCTTCGTCGCGTTGTGGCCGACCACGTCGGTCGCCAGGACGCGGTAGGTGAAGCGGCCCTTCGTGATGCGCAGGATCTTGGCGAGGTAGGTCGAGGTCACGTTGGTCTGCCTTGCGCCGACGAAGACCGTCCTCACGACCTCGGTACCCTTCTTGATCAGGATCGTCACGACGGCATGGCTGCAGCTCGGCAGCGGGTCGTTGACGCGGAACTTGAAGTTGATCGTCGTCCACTGGATTCTCTGGCCGACGGCTGCGAAGGCCTTGGTGGTCGGAGGTCGCGTGCCAGGTCCGCGGCCGTGAGCGTCTCATCCGAGGTGCGCAGCAGCCACTTGCCGTCGAGGCGCGCAGGAGGCGGGCAAGGCCGGGCCTCGTGCGCAGCGTGCCGACGAGCTCGTCGCGCCGGCGCTGCCGTCAGGAGTCGGAGCCCGCGATCTGCTCCTCGAGGTAGCGGACGAGGTTCTCGCGGACGCGCACGTCGCGCGCCGCCGCTTCGGGGTTGTGCACGAACATGCCGCCGGAACCGCTGCAGGGGTCGCAGACGCGGCCCTTGAACGGTTCTAGCATCTCGACCAGCAGCCTGACCACGCAGCGCGCCGTGTAGAACTCACCGCCGCCCTTGCCCTCGGCGCCGGCGAAGCGCCCGAGGAAGTACTCGTAGACGCGCCCGGGGATGTCCTTGGAGCGGCTTTCGGCTTCGCCCATCGTGATGGTGCCGATGAGGTCAATGGGCTCGCCGAGCTGCGTCTTGTCGATGGTCGGGCGGGCGTAGTCTTTGCTCGGCGCGCCCTTGAGCTGCGGGTTCTCGCGCTCGATGGCCACCATGGCGTCGTCGATGAGCTTGCCGATCTCGGGCTGACGCGGGTTCGCCCGCAGGTGCTCCCAGCGCACCTCGCGCGGCACCCAGAAGACGTTCTCGGCGAGGTGGGATGGCGCCGCCATGGCCGGCTGCGCCGCAGCCTCAAGTCTTCGCCCCGGCCGGTCGATAGACGAAGAGACCGAGGGGAGGCCTGTGCGGCGAACCACACCAAGCTGGACGCGACGCTGCATCTGCGTCATCGCGCTGGGCGCAGCCGTCCTCGCGGCCGCCGCCTCGAGCGCGTCGGCCGGCCCCGCCGCCGGCCGCGCGGCACACTCGCCCACCTCCTTCTGGGTGGCGCCGGGTGGAAGCGATGCCTGGCCCGGCACGGCGGGCAAGCCTTTCGCCACCCTGCAGCGGGCGCGCGACGCGGTGCGCGCCCTGCCCGCCGGCGTGCGCCACTCTCATGACATCACCGTCTTCGTGCGCGGCGGGCAATACAGGCTCAGCCGTCCCCTCGTCCTCGAACCGCAGGATTCGGGCCGCGGCGGCCACGAGGTGGTCTACCGCGCCGCGCCCGGCGCGCATCCCGTGCTCAGTGCCTCGATGAAGGTACCCAACGGCGCCTGGTCGCCCTGGCGGGACGGCGTCTGGCGCGCGCAGGTCGGGCAGGTCGAGTCCCGGCAGTTCTACGTGGACGGCGTCCGCGCCACGCGTGCGAGGACGACCGCCTGGCCTGCCGGCTTTCGCCCCGAGTGGAACGGGGGAGGCGCCGGCAGCGGCATCGCCTTCATTCCCGCCATCGCGCAGGGTCTGACTCCCCCGGCGTGGGGCGACCCGGCCACCTGGACCAACGTCGACCGCATCGAGGCCGTGCTCCAGACCCAGTGGAAGATGATGAGCGTCCCCGTCGCCTCCGTCTCCCCGTCCTCCGGATCGACGCCCGGCCTGATCACGATGCAGCAACCCGCCTGGAAGAACGCCAACGTCTTCCTCGACGCCACCACGAACCAGCCGGGCATCTGGAGCTTCTGGCAGGTCACGTGGTTCGAGAACGCCCTGCAGTTCCTCGACCAGCCCGGCGAGTGGTACCTGGACCAGGACGCGGGCTATCTCTACTACATCCCGCGGCCCGGCGAGGACCTGCTCCACACCGCGGACGCGGAACTACCGCTCGGCCAGACCCTCGTAGCCGGTCGGGGCAGGCAAGGCCACCCCGTGACTGACCTGCGCTTCGAGGGTCTGGACTTCGCCTACGCCACGTGGCTGCAGCCGAGCGGACCCAACGGCTACGTGTCGGACCAGAGCGGCTTCCACCTCGTCGGCGAGGGCTACCAGCCGAACATCATCGGCCACGTGCAAGGAGACGTGCGGACACCCGGCAACGTCAGCTTCAGCTACGGGCGCCGCATCACGTTCCGCGGCAACGTCTTCGAGCACCTCGGCGCCGCCGCCCTGGACCTGGTGACCGGTTGCCAGGACTGTGTCGTCGAGGACAATCTCTTCACCGACGTCTCGTCCGCCGCTGTGCAGCTCGGAGGCATCTCGCCGGTCGAGGCCCACCCGACCCGTGCCGACCAGGTCACCCGTGGCAACGTCGTCCGTGACAACCTCATCAGCACGGTTGGCGTGGAGTTCGTCGATGCGGCCGGCATCTACGTGGGCTTCACGCGACACTCGCTGATCACCGGCAACACCATCGTCAACGTCCCGTGGTCCGGCATCGCGGTGGGCTGGGGGTGGGGCCTGCTGGATCCCAGCGGCTACCCCGGGATACCGGGCGCGACCGAAGCGATGTGGGGGACCTTCAGCCAGCCCACGCCCAACCGCGACTGCGTGATCCGCGACAACCGGATCGACCGGTTCCTCCAGGTGCTGTGGGATGGCGGCGCCGTCTACACCACCGGTCAGCAGGGCACCTCGGCCAAGGATGGACTGGTGATCGAGGGCAACGTGGCCTCGGGCAAGGGGATCATCGCGCGAGCTGACGGCTCGCTCGGGATCTCCGGCGGCAACACCTTCTACACCGACGGCGGCAGCCGCTACATCACGCTGCGCGGCAACGTGTCCTTCGACGACCCCGTCGGCACCATATACCTTGGACCGCCACCCAAGGCGAACGACCCCTTGCCTTACCCGAGCCTGCCGAGCGCGGGCAACTTGATGCCATACGGGAGCGACCTGGGCGGTTGCCGGACCTACGGCGACATCCGCTTCGTCGGCAACACCTGGCTCCAGGACCCGTTCCTCGAGAACGTGGGCCTGTACAACGCGCTGTACAAGGCCGCGTTGGGCTTCGCTGCGTACTCGGACCAAGGGTTCTTCGACATCGGTCAGTACACCGACGCCGAGGGCGTCTCGCACCCGACGAACCTCACTTACGTGGGCAACCGCATCATGCCGGGCTCTGCCTCCTATCTGACGCAGAGCCTCTCCCGGAGGCTCATCGCCGCCGGCGTCCAGGGCCGCCCGGCGACCATCCCCGCAGCGCTCTGGACCACCGCCGCCCGGGGGCTGTGAGCGGCCGGGCGGGGCCCGGCTGAGCTCAGCCCTTCGGCGCCCAGTAGCAGCGCTTCGGCGACTCGATGCGGCCGTCCTTCTTGAGCTCGGCCATCGCCTTGTCCACGGCCTTGCGGTCCATGCCGGACCGCTCCGCGACCGCGCCGGCGTTGAGCGGCTCACCCGCCTCCGCCATGACCTCGAGCACCTTGTCCGCATCTGCACTCATGCCGTCCCTCCCGTCAGTCCCGGTGCCGGCCGACGGCCGGCTTCACTTCTGCTGGCTCCGCACCATCCCGTACTCGATCGTCTGGAACGGGCAATGGAGTCGCGGCTCACGGGGTCGAGGTCGACCACGTGAACGTCTGGCAGGCGGCCGCCAATCTGCAGCGCCGGCACCGGCTCGGGCTTCCCTGGGGTCCCGTGAACCGCGCGCACTGGTGCTACGTCTATGGGTAGGTAGCAGCGAGAGCGGGAGCGACGCCAGTCTTGCTCCCCCGGCGTTCAGGAGGCAGGGACGATGCGGAACTGGAAGATCCTCGCGGTGCCGGTGTTGCTCGCCGTCGGCTCGGTGCTCGTGCTCGGGGGCTGCGGGACGGCCTCCTCCGGCAGCGGGTCCGCCACCGGCACGATCACTGCGATCGGCGCCGGCACCGGCAGCGCTGCGCCCGACACGGCGCAGGTCTCTCTGGGCGTGACGTTCACGGCCAAGGACCGCACGGCCGCGCAAGACGGCGCCTCAAAGAAGGCTGCCGCGATCATCGTCGCGGTCAAGGCGGCCGGCCTCGACGCCAAGGACATCCAGACCGGTCAGATCTCGCTCAATCAGGTGTTCGACACGACCGGCCAAACGGTGACCGGCTATTCGGCAACCCAGAGCATCGACGTCACGACGAAGCTGATCGACAAGGTCGGCGCGATAGTCGCGGCGGCGACCGGCGCTGGCGCCACTAACGTCTCCGGACCTCAGTTCTCGCTCGCGGACGCGAACGCGGCGCGCATCGACGCCATCGACAAGGCGATGGCGGATGCCAAGGCGCGCGCGACGGCCATGGCGAACGCGGCCGGTCGGAAGCTCGGTCCCGTCATCAGCGTGAAGGAAGTGGACGCGAACCAGTTCGCCCCACTCGCGGCCGCGTCCGGGTCTGCCAAAGGACCCGGAGCGGTGCCGCCGGTGCAGCCGGGCCTGGTCGAGGCGACGACGCAGCTGACGGTGGTCTACAGGCTCGAATAAGGTCCAGACCCGGACGGGCTTCACGCTCAGGATCCGCCTCGCGCATGCTTGTCAGCGTGCGCGAGTCGCTGGCGCCCGATATGGCGCGGAGGCGACCAAAGCGACGAACGAGACGAAGGCCGATCTCACGTCCCCTGCGTCCGCATGGTCTTCAAGGTCTTCCCGGAGCCGCCCAACGTTTGCAACCAGCGCTGCAACCCGCCGGGTCCCGGCGGGTTCGGTCCGTGATCTCGCGCTATACTTACGCTCTCGTGGGCCGCTAGCTCAGCTGGGAGAGCGCCTCCCTTGCACGGAGGAGGTCAGCGACT
>Ga0118677_10008840_pt1 | contig 15974 bp, 12 predicted proteins | sample AliMusrvi5mmetaG_FD_86154 | JGI IMG/M metagenome (GOLD analysis project Ga0118677, IMG submission 86154) | reverse complement strand
GTATCTACAAATATTTGAGTATTGACCAGGTTCCTACCGAGAGTCCAAAGGTCCAAAGGATTGATGGAGTAGTTTCTCTGTATTCTTTGTTCATATTCTACACCCAACTCTATCTTATGTGTATTTTTCTTATCCCCTCCTAGTGATACTATGTCAAAGGCACCTTCTGCTTTGCCACGATAAGACTGGTTATTGAGACTCACACCATATCCATTATATGTACGTCCCAGATCATAGTATAAATTATCCACATCCAACAGAAGACATTGCTTGCAAAGAACAATTAAGAGTTCTTTCAAAATTAGTTTCAACAGGAACAAGGCTAGCTGACTCAATATTTAGAACACTTAACGACCATAAAGATAGGAAAAACGCCCTATAAAAGTACCTACCCGCAAGTGACGGTTCAGTGGTTAAATCAAGTTTCATGCTTTTATCAAAGTTTTTGCTTGGGTTACAGTGAAGGACTTTGAAATCGCCACATGGATAATCAGTCGCTTTTCTTAGTTAAGTGGACCCCTATTTAGGCAGGTTTTTATCATCATTTACTATGATGATGCCTGTAGCTGAAGCTTTCCGATTATCGGGCGCAATGTTGCACAACAAACATTAAGTGAGCTTACCGGCTCACATCATATCCTGTATTTTATCCGCACATAACGACTGACAAAGCAACAATATTTGGCAATTTCTTGTCAAAGCCTTAAAATGATGGAGCTTAATCCGCAGGGTTGCACCCTTTGTGACACATATAACATAATCGAGGTAAACAGATGATTCCAGAGAAATTGACGGAAGTATTGAAGCATGATGGGGTGGTTGCGATTGCAACGTTGGGGCAGGATGGGCCTCATATGGTTAATACGTGGAACAGCTATGTTCGAATTACTGATGCTGAGAGGATCTTGATTCCTGTAGGGTATATGAACCGTACTGAAGCGAACATTGCGTTTAACAATCAGGTGTTGATTACACTGGGGAGCCGGAAGGTGGCTGGGAATATGGGCCCTGGGACTGGCTTTTTGATTAAGGGTAGTGCGAGTATCGAAACCTCAGGCGTTGATTTTGAGGGAACCAAGGCAAAATTTGCATGGGCTCGTGCAGTAATGGCCGTAACACCGAACTCCGTTGAACAGACTTTGTAAGTGAGGTCACCATCCCTTGCACGCTGATGCCATCGTTTAACGGGCTTCTTGAAGCATGGTATTGCGCCACTGTGTGTCTGAAGCCATGTTGCTGATGACTCCGAGTATTTTGATGTGACCGTTTGGATCTGAAATAGGGGTGAGCACAAGGAATATAATCCGGGCTCTATTGTTGGATTGTTTGTCAAACACTCCGTTTTTGCATACTCCGATAATAACGGCTGGTTGTTTCAGACCTTCGAGTCTGGCGTGGGGTATTCCAATCTCTGACCCGGCATAGGTTCCACCTTGTTTTTCACGGTCCAGTAATCTTTTCCATGCTTCCTTTTCATTGATATCGGGGCGGGCCGTGCAGCATTCATGAAGCAAAAGCCTGAAGGCTTTTGCTTGTTCCATAGTGCCATCCAGAACAACCACCTTAGCATTCATAACCAGCTCTTTCCATTCACTGTTTGGCAGTTTATCGAGCAGGGGAGTCTCCTTCTTGATGACAAGGGGCTCTTTGTTGTTCAGTGATGAAGCAGGTTCCTCTCCTTGCCTGGTATCTAAAACCGTTACACTGATATCCCGGCATTCATCTATCAATCGTTCAACAACGCTCTTTTTCCCTCTGATGCGCTGCCAGAAGGGGAGTGCTCTTCCTGAATTGCCGATAATGATGTGTCCGACCCGGTATTCCCGGGCAAACTGCAGAACTGTTTTCACGGCATCATCACCTTTATAGGTAAACACTGCTGCGCCAAGCTCCCTGGCAAGAGCCATAGTATCAGCAGCCCTCTGCTTCGATCCTGCATCCTGAACGGGTGAGCTCTCGGCAAGATTCTGCACATAGACGGCATACCAGTTTTTATTCAACCTTCCTGCAATTCTTGACGCATAGCGAATAAGTGCCTCAGAGTTCAGACTCTTTGAACTGAGGCATACCATAATCTGATCAGGGTTCGATGGAAAGTCATCAGCGATTTGAGTTCGACGTTTCAAATCTATGTGTGATGCAAGTTCACGGAGAGTCAGCTCTCGAAGCTGTTCCAGACTTTCGGGTTTGAAAAAGTCTGATACAAGAGTTCCGGGGTGTCCGGGTAAAAAAATCTTCCCCTCAATTAGTCGCTGCCTCAGGTCATCAGGGGTAACATCCACATTCACAAGCTCTTCTGCCTGCAAGAGAAGTCTGTCCGGCACACGCTCTTTCACCTTTATACCGGTGACCTGTTCTACTGTTTCATAGAGACTTTCAAGATGCTGGATGTTAAGTGTCGAGATGACATGGATACCGGCAGCAAGAATCTCCTCTACATCTTCATAACGCCTGGCATTTTTGCTCCCCGGTACATTGGTATGCTGCAGTTCATCAACCAGAACAACCGATGGCTGCCGCTGCAGAATAGCGTCAATATCCATTTCTGTAATTTCTATTCCTCTGTAGATCTGTTTATTACGGGGGATAAGTTCAAGCTTCGAAAGTAAGGATGCGAACTCCTCTCTTTCATGCGTCTCAACAAAACCGGCAACAATATCAATACCGTTCTCATGGAGACGTTCCGCTTCCTGAAGCATCGCAAGGGTTTTGCCAACCCCTGAAGAGTAGCCGAGATAAATTTTGAGCTTCCCTTTTTGCGAGCGCTGGATGAGACGCAAAAAGCTGTCGTTCCTGTTACTTTCCACGGGTTCTCCTTTGTTGAATCCGGGATAACCGGTTTGTTCATCCCGGATTCAATGATGCAATATGATACCTATTGCACCTGCCGTTAAGGCAAAAAGAAAAAAGATAAGTATTCCCAGAAACATGTAGTGATAAACGTTCACGATTTTCGATCCTCCTTATTCTCAAATACCTGCGGTTGTCAGATTATCTCTTTTCTTAAGGGAAGGGTGAAATGAAAAACAGAACCTTTAGTATAGATGCTTTCGGCGCTGACCTTGCCGCCATGAGCATCAACAATTTCTTTGACAATGGAGAGCCCGAGTCCTATTCCGCTTTTCTGCTGCTGACCGGGAACCCTGTAAAACTGTTCGAAAAGGTGCTCCATGTGTTCGGGGGATATACCCTCCCCGGTATCTTCAACGGAAAACCTTATGTTTTCATGATCCCGAACTGCGCTTATCGTCACTGTTCCGCCAGGCGACGTAAACCTCAAGGCATTCGACAACAGATTGGCAAAAACATACCGGATGCTGTCAGGATCAGCCATAACATCAGGCAGCCCTTCCGGGATGGCGTTTACAATGGTCACGCCTTGATCTTTTGCCTGGACAAGAAACGGCTCCACTCCTTCCATGCCGGCAAGTGAAGGCGAAACAGCTTGAAAGTTCAAATGAGCCATTCCTGATTCAATCCGGTTAATATCCAGCAGATCGTCAATGATCTGCACAAGGCGCTCACTTTCGTCCCGTGCGGCCAGAAGCAGATCAGCCTGCTTCTCATTCAGCAGCCCTATTCGTTCCTCAAGCAGGAGATGGATCGACATCCTCAATGATGTCAGTGGCGTTCTTAACTGATGGGAGACTGTAGAAATCACGCTTCGTTTCAGCTCCAGTTGTTCATGCTCTTTTGTAACATCCTTGAAAATCAATGCCGTTCCTGCAAAAGCGAGACTTTCATCTCCTGCCGGAATGGGAACAGCCATTGGTTGAAAAAAGTGTTCCTGATTGTCAGCAAAATGCTGGATAAAACCATTGCCATCTTCGGATTCTGCTACCGAACCCTGTCGAAGCGCTTTCTGCCACAATACAGGCAGCCATTCATCATCAAGATCTTTTACATTTACTCCCGGTTTCAATCCGAAAAAGTGTTCTGCGGATTCGGTTGAAACCTCTACCTCCCCGTCACTGTCGAGCACAGCTATTGGCGAAGGGAGCACCTTGAATACTTCCTGAGTAGCTTTTCTTGTCCGGACGAGAGCCTCCTGGTCATTTTTACGCATTTTGCGCAGTGTCGCTGCCATTTCGTTGAACGACCCTGAAAGCTGTCCGATTTCATCATTCGAGGTGGTATCAAGCACAAGATCAAGGTTGCCCTTCCGGATTTCCTCTGCCGAGGCAATGAGTTTTTTTATAGGCATAAGAATCCACCGGTGCGACTGGAAGCTGAACAAGAGGGCGATAAACGCACTGGCAATGATGGCGATCAGCACGTTGTTATGTGCGGATGCAGCCATCTTCCATGCATTATTGTTTGCCCGCTGCATATTGGACTGGTTCATTTCAAGCACTTCGCCGGAAAGCAGCTTCATGCGGTGAACGAGGGGCAGAAGATCGGAAAAATAACGGTTCTGTCTTTCTGAAAGCGACACTGTCGGGTCAGTAACCTTGGCGATTACCTTGCTGTATTCCGTGAATACTCTCTGTATCTCTATGGCTTTCTGATGTTCGCCCGGCAGGGTAATATTGCCAAGCTCGACCTGTAATGCCTTGAGGAATTCACCGGATTGCTGCCGGATATTTTCCATCCCCTGATCATAATGCCCGGAAAAGGTAAACAGCACTCCGCTGTCAATATGGTCAAGGGATTCCGACATCTGCTGACAGGCAACCACACTTCTGTAGTTCTGCCTGAGAATGACATCAATGGCACCGCCAAGTGAGTCGATCTGGCGGATAGTCACGAAACCCATTGCAGCGACAATAAGGAGCAGGCCGCCAAACCCGAGCAAAAGTTTCTGTCGTATGCTGATCATAGATATCCTTCATGCGTATATGGCTGAAAGTGCCGGCAGAGTGTTATACCTTTACCGGCAGAATCACAAAGGGAATCCCGTGAACGTAGAGGTTCTTTTGAACTGCAAACACAGTGTAATTGTGCAGCCAGCGATCCATCATGGATTCATTGGTAAACACAAGCTGTCCGCCAAAAAACACAATGTCGGGAAATTTTGCCCGTATGGCAGGAACAAGCTTGTTGACCTCATCAACGACATCTGTTCCGATTGAAAAATATGACTCGGCATAGTGCCCGTGATCTTTCATGTAGTCAACGTACTTGGACGTTTCGTTGCGGACAAAACTGCCAAGATGTTCTATTTCATCAGCCCCCTTGAAGTTGCCGGCATCTATGGACCCGATTTCAACGAAGACATAATTTTTATAGGTATTTCCAAAGAGACGGAAAACACTGAACAGTGTATGCAATCCAAGTCCGTTAAAGCCGCTTACCAGGATGGCTGCTGTTTTAGCTTTCTGATCATAAACCGGAGCGGGAGTCGTGCTGTCATGGACATCCGAGCCTGTCAGTACTGCGGCTTCAACTATAACATCGAGACGTTTCAGGATTGAAGCGGTCTTGTTGTAATGGTTTTTTATAAAAAAAGCGCCCAGAACCAGCACACCGGTTATCACCATGGTCACCCACCCGCCTTCATTAAACTTCAAAATCAGTACCGAAATCAGGATGAAGGTGGTCAACGTCAGACCAATACCGTTAATCATGAGTTTTTTGAGCCACTGCTTTTCTGTAGCGCGTTGCTCCCACCAATGCTTTACCATGCCAAGCTGTGAGAGAGTAAAGGTGATGAAAACGTTGATACTGTAAAGGACAATCAGAAAGTCAACCGAACCATTTGAGGCGAGCATCATAACGAGCGACGCAATACCCATAACGAGAATGCCCTTTTCGGTTACCAGCCTGTCGCTCAGCATGGCAAAGCGGGTCGGCAGCCATTTGTCGAGTGCCATATTGGCGAGAACCCTCGGGCCATCAAGAAAACCGGTTTGTGCTGCAATAAAAAGAAGCACTGCTTCAGAAAACAGGGTAATCCAGACAAAACCGACACCGTAAAAGCCACCCCAGGATGCCGTCAAACTCTCAAATAAAATAGCATTCATCGTTTTGCCCGGAGTATCACGGACATCAAAAAGAATGTATGCCAGCATAAGACCCATGACGGTCAGAGAAAGAGAGAGCGCCATATAGGTCATGGTTTTTTTAGCAGTGGCAACTTTCGGTTCCCGCAAGACAGGAAGTCCGTTGCTGACGGCCTCAATTCCGGTAAAGGTACCTGCACCGAGACTATAGGCTTTCAAGACAAGAAAGAGCACTCCGAACAGACCAAGGGTATGGAATGAATTGGTAAGCTCGCGTCCGGTTTCATGATAGACTACACCGAAGTTGCCCATATGGGACATCACCGCATAGACAATGACAACCGCATGGGTGAAAACAAACAGGAGGAAAACAGGTACCAGCGGCATGACAGCTTCCTTTATTCCTCGAAGGTTAAGCAGCAGCAGAATCATTACCCCGAAAACGGCAAACCAGAGTTTATAACCAATAAAACCTATGGGCAGAAAGCTGAAAATAGCGTCTGCCCCGCTGGCTATCGATATGGTGATGGTAAGGATGTAGTCGATAAGGAGTGCGCTGCCCGAAATTACACCCATCTGAGGGGAAAGCAGTTTGCTGGCAACAAGGTATCCGCCGCCCCCATGCGGGAAAAGTTCAATGATATGCGAATAACTGGAGGCGATGATAAGGATGGTGATTCCTGTACCTATAGCGACAAATATACCGAGGGTAGGATGACCCTGAAGTGCTTTAAATGCTTCTGCCGGACCGTAACAGGATGAGGAAAGACCATCAGAACCAAGCCCTACCCATGCAAGAAAAGCTGAGAGTGCAAGCTGATGAAAAATCTTGTGATCCGTAAAATCCCTTGCTCCCCCAATGAAAAATGTTTTTAACTGCCTGAATGCTTTATTAACTGCCATAATACATCTGAAAGATAGTTGTACTCCATCTGTTCCGGAAAAAAACAGCAACTCCCGCTTGCATGAATTGTAATCATGCGGTTGTCAGGTTGCATTGATTTCACCAAACTTAACAAAAGAGTGAGAAAGAGCATCTTGCGGAACACAAGGCTCATAAAAATGGCACCTTGAATTTTGCAAGGCGAAGGGAGGAGAGACTAGATTTTGTACTGTTTCCTTTTTCTCCAGAGGGTTGCCTGATCGATACCGAGGAGATCAGCCGCTTCCTGCAGTGATTTCGATGAAGCAAGAATGCGGCGAATATGGGTTTCTTCGATCACATCCAGGGTTAAGGGATCACCAAGACGTATCGGTTGAGCTTTAGTGAAAATATTTGCAGGCAGGTGTTCCTCACTTACAAGCCCGTTTGTACTCAGGATTGCAGCTCGTTCAATGACATTGCGCAACTCCCGGATATTGCCTGGCCACACATAACTCCTGAGCGCAAGCATGGCATTTTCAGCAAAACCATCGAGGCTTTTGTGGTTTTGAGCGGCAAAAAATTTCAGCATGGTTCCGGCGAGTTGCTCTATATCGTCAGGGCGGCCTCCGAGAGGTGGCAGCTCAATCTGTATCCCGTTTAGCCGGTAGAAAAGATCTTCACGAAAACGCCCCTCTCTTACTCCTGTTTCAAGCTCGGAATTTGTGGCTGCAATAATCCTGACATCGGCTTTCCGTGTCTGCTGTTCACCGGCACGCTCATACTCCCGATCCTGAATAAAACGGAGAAGTTTCGGCTGAATCGCGAGAGGAAGGACTCCTATTTCGTCAAGAAACAAGGTACCTCCTTCGCATAGAGAGACTTTCCCGGGATTATCCTTTACAGCACCGGGAAATGAACCCTTGACATAACCGAAAAGCTCTCTTTCAAGCAGATCATCATTCAGAGAGGGACATGAAATAACGGTAAACGGTTTTTCTGACCTGCGACTCCAGTTATGAATGGAGCGGGCAAAGAGGTTTTTCCCGGTCCCGCTGGGACCCTGCAGCAGGATAACGGCTTCAGTTGCTGCAACCTGACGGGCCAATGCTATGGCACGCTGCATCGACGGGTAACGTGAGGAAAGATTTTCTTCCGGCTTGCTTCGGTTAATATCCTCCTGCAATGATACAATACGCTGTTCCATCCTGCACGTCCCCGCCAGCCGTTCAATGACAAGTTCCAGCTGATCGGGTGTAAAAGGTTTCGGGATATAATCTGCTGCACCTCGCTTCATCGCTTCAACAGCGGTGTCAATGGAGGCGTAAGCGGTTATAACAACAACTTTTGTCCATGGATGTGCAGCCAGCAGAGAGTGCACCAGATCGAGTCCGTTTTCATGTCCTAAGCGCACATCAACAAACGCAACATCAAAAACCTGCAATTCCGCTTCAGCCAATGCGTCGCGGGAGCTGCTCACGGCTTTGACCTGATGTCCGCGTGATTCCATGAAAACCGTCAGGGTCTTCCGGATATTGGGTTCATCATCGACTATCAGGACATTGAGGTGGATCATTGTTATGAAAGATGTGATGAACAGTGTTTCTGTATCGTCATCGAATATACACAAGTTGACGAAGATTGACCTTGTTGCCTCGTTTCTGCTGCTGATAGAGTGTACATTGTTTGCCGCTTAGCGACCGGTCATCCGCAGCAGATCTTCCGGGTACCGGGCTCCTTGCACTGTTATCTGTGAAGCGGTGCAATCTATCTCACTCAGATCCTCCGGAGTAAGCTTGATCTCCACGGATCCTATATTCTCCTCCAGGCGTTCGGGTTTCGTTGTCCCCGGGATTGGCACAATCCATGGCTTCCGGGAAAGCAGCCAGGCGAGTGCTATCTGGGCAGGGGTAGCTTTGTTGCTTTCCGCGATCCTGCCAAGCAGATCAACCATTGCTTTATTTGCCTGCCGGGCCTCGGTTGTAAAGCGGGGCAGCCTGTTACGAAAGTCGGTGCTGTCGAACGTCGTGTTTTCGGTGATCTTACCCGTAAGGAATCCCTTGCCCAGCGGACTGTAGGGGACGAATCCAATTCCGAGCTCTTCGAGAGCCGGCAGCAGTTCCTCTTCAGGAGTTCTCCACCATAGAGAATATTCGCTCTGGACTGCGGTTACCGGTAATACGGCGTGAGCGCGTCGAATTGTCTCTACTCCAGCTTCAGACAAACCGAAGTGCTTGACCTTCCCTTCAATAATCAGCTCTTTCACAGCTCCCGCAACATCTTCGATCGGAACATCCGGGTCAACACGGTGTTGATAGAACAGATCGATCGCATCAATATTAAGTCTCTTGAGTGAGGCCTCGGCAACCTCCCTGATATGCTCCGGTCGACTATCCAGTCCGGCCCAGCCCGGTTTTCCGTCGGGATTGAGCTTGAACCCGAACTTGGTGGCAATCACCACCTGATCACGGATTGGTGAGAGCGCCTCACCGACAAGCTCTTCGTTGGTAAACGGTCCGTAAACTTCCGCAGTATCAAAGAACGTGATGCCACGATCAACTGCCGTCCGAAGCAGCGAAATCATCTCCTGCCTGTCTGCCGGCGGGCCGTAAGAAAAACTCATTCCCATGCAGCCTAATCCGAGAGCCGAAACTTCAAGGTTACTATTGCCAAGCTTGCGTTTGTTCATTTTTTCTCCTCCTGAGTTTATTCGCAGACTCACCTCATATTCACTTCGATATCCGAAGTTATGGTATTCCGACCAAAGAAATTAAGCAATTTCCGGTTTACGGCAATCCCGCCACCAGTTATGTTCCCGTTCGAAAGGGAGTTAGTTTCCCGATTTTTAGTTACGTTTAATGAAGCGATGAGTAAAGTCCGTGCAGAAAATCCGGCGTAATCACACTAAGAGAATGTTCATTATGGAATCAATCACCTTTGTATTTGCAGAACCCGGTGATGAAAGTGAAGTTATCCGGTTGCTCTCTGCATGTCAGTTGCCGATTGAAGGCATTACTCCCCATCTTCACCATTTTATTCTGGCCAGGTCACAAAGTTTAATCATCGGCGTTATCGGGCTTGAACTCTATGAAAGGGTTGCTCTCCTCCGTGCGATGGCCGTGGCATCTGATTTTCGCAGAACTGGAATCGGCACAGCTCTCTATGAAAGGATGCTTGCCCATGCACATACCCTGAACATCAGGGAGCTCTATCTATTGACGACCACGGCCGGGGATTTTTTTACCAGGCGGGGTTTTATGGTAATGGAAAGGAATCTTGCGCCGGAAGCTTTGCGCTCTTCAATTGAGTTCAGAAAGCTTTGTCCGGATTCAGCCATCTGTATGGTAAAGCAGACAGGCGGAGAGGCTGTCTGTTTTACGCATGAATTATCCGCAAAAGCTATTGATGCATGGTCACCGGTAATGCCGCAATATATAAGGCCCGATTAACCACTTTCGCACTTACCGGGCCGGTAAGTGCGATTGCATCGTCCAAGGTTTTTTATCAGTCCCATAGGTCCCATAGGTCGTATAGGCCCTATTATTCCTGCTCTTCTACTCCGGTTTCAAATGCGGAAAGAAAATAACATCTCTAATCGAGTCCTGCCCGGTAATAAGCATCACCAGACGGTCGATCCCTATGCCAAGACCTGCGCATGGCGGCATGCCATACTCGATTGCGCGAAGGAAGTCTTCATCAACAATCATGGCCTCTTCATCACCGCGCTGCCTTAAGCGCGCCTGGGATTCAAGCCTTTCACGCTGTATGACCGGATCATTCAGCTCCGAGAATGAGTTGCACACCTCTTTGCCGCCGACAATAAGCTCAAAGCGCTCAACGATTCCCGGTTGTGAGGCATGTTCCTTGGCAAGAGGCGACATTTCAGTGGGGTAATCAGTGATAAATGTTGGCTGTATAAGCTTTGGCTCAACAAATTCACCGAAAATTTCATCGATAATTTTGCCGCTGCTGATTTTCGGATCAAGCGACAGTCCTAGATCTTTTGCTGTGTATCGAAGCTCCTCTTCCGTTTTTCCCCGAATATCCTTGCCTGTGTATTCCGCAATAGCGTCAATAATGCTCAGTCGTTTGAACGGCGGTTTCAGATTGATATCGTTGCCGAGAAACGTCGTGACATCGCTCTGGTTGACTTCGAGTGCTGTCTGGTAAAAAAGCTCCTCAACCAGCTTCATCATCCAGTTGTAATCTTTGTAGGCAACGTAGAGCTCGACCTGGGTGAATTCAGGGTTATGAAAACGGTCGATTCCCTCGTTCCGGAAATCCTTTCCGAATTCAAAGACACCGTCAAACCCTCCCACGATAAGTCGTTTGAGGTAAAGTTCATTGGCAATACGCAGGTAGAGCTGCATATCGAGTGCGTTGTGGTGCGTCGTAAACGGGCGGGCAGCTGCACCACCGTAAATCGGTTGAAGGATGGGAGTTTCAACTTCAAGCCATCCCTGTTTGGCAAAAAACTGCCGCATGAACGAAACGATTGCAGAACGCTTGATAAAGGTCTCTTTAACCTCCGGATTGACAATCAGATCAACATATCTCTGACGATAGCGAAGTTCCTTGTCGCTGAAAGCGTCAAAAATAACTTTCTCACCATCAACCTCTTTTTCCTTAGCGACGGGGATCGGTCTCAGTGATTTCGTGAGCAGCTCCAGCTTTTCAGCATGGACTGAGATTTCACCGGTTCTGGTTTTAAAGGTATAACCCTTCACCCCGACAATATCACCGATATCGAGTAACTTGAAGGTGTCATAGGCGGCATCACCCACCTCATCCTTTTTCATGTATATCTGGATTCTGCCTCTTGAGTCCTGAAGATGGAAAAACGATGCTTTTCCCATCTTTCGGATGGTCATGATCCTGCCGGCAACCGATACCGGTTCCTGTATATCGTCCTGGAAATTTATGAGAATATCATGTGAAGAGCGGGTGACTTCGAACTGGCAGGGGTAAGGATTGACCCCGGCCTCAATAAGGTGCTGCCTCTCTTCAAGTCGGCGCAGCATCTGGTCATTAAGGGAGGGCTGGGCCGGCTGTTCTGCGTTGTCCTGGTTCTGTTCGTTTTCTTTAGTCATAATCTCGTGCAGCGGTGTATTCTATAGGTGAAAAAATGCGATCTGTCTGAATTGTTCCAACCATCAGGAACCCAGACGGGTTTTATACCAGACGTAGGGAATGGTGCTGATTTTCTGATAAAAAGAACGATAAGCTCTTTTTGAAAAAGCATCATAATTGTTGCTTTCGATAGCGCTTAAAATATTGCCATAATTAACGCTGCTGATGCAGACAGCAAACCTGGCCTGTTTTTCAAGCATCGGTATTCCTTTTTCTGAAGAGCGGTAGTAACCCCTTGCCCTTTCGATCTGAAACTTCATAAGATTGATGAAGTTATCATTTATTCTCTTTTGCATGAACTCTTCTTTCGAATAGTTGAACCGCCTCAGATCCTCCAGCGGAAGATAGATTCTTCCACGATCGACATCTTCACCGATATCACGCAGAATGTTGGTCAGCTGCATGGCTATGCCAAGCTCGATCGCGTGCTGCAGCGCCTGTTTATCGCGGTATCCGAAAATTTCCGAGGTCATCAGTCCTACAACCGCAGCGACCTTGTAGCAATAAACGTAGAGTTCATCAAAGGTCTCGAAGGGTTTGAACTCAATATCCATGGCAACTCCATCCATAAGATCAAGCGGGAGATCAATCGGGATTGTATAGCTTTTGAGGGTATCCTGCCAGGCCATCATGATCGGGTCATTATCATGCTTTCCGGCATAGCACGCTTTAAGCCGTGACTTCCAGCCCTCTAGCATCTTGCTGATCTCATCGCTGGTAATCAGACCCGCCTTAAGCTTGTCCTCTGCCATATCGACGACATCATCAACCGTTCTCAGCAGGGCATAGATGGCAAAAATCGGGTTCTGCTGCTTCTTAGGCAGAAACATGCTTGCAAGGTAGAAAGTTTTTGCGTGATCCCTGGAGATTTTTCTGCAGTAATTATACGCATCTTCTAACGTTATCAGCTTCTGTGATTCCTTTTCGGCATTTTTTTCATTATAGCTGTAATTCATCTGACATACGCGCTTATATTAGCCTGTTCCGGTCACCACAGCTCTGTTATCCCCTTTAAGGTATGCCGTGAAAGTAAAATATGTAACTTTTTAGGGCTTGATAACGTTAACAAAAGGAGTTGTCAAGATAAAACAATGGTTGTAATATAGCAATATGCCAAGTTACAGATCATTATACTTCAAATACTTACCTAATCAATTATTGCCCTGTTGAATATTGTTGAATCTGAAAATAAGAGGGAAAAGGCCATTCTTGTAGGTCTCTGTTCCCCCCCCGAAATACCCAGATCCCTTGTTGAGGAATATCTCGATGAACTTGCTTTTCTTGCCGATACGGCAGGTGCTGATATTGTCGATACATTCATTCAGGATAAAAAACTGCGTGATCCCGCTTACTGCATTGGAAAAGGGAAGGTTGAAGAGCTGGTTTTGTTTGTCAAGGAGAAGGAAATTGATCTTGTAATTTTTGATGACGATCTTTCACCTGCCCAGGCCAGAAATCTTGAAAAGACACTCCAGTGCAAGGTTATCGATCGCACTGCCCTGATTCTGCAGATTTTTGCCATACGGGCACAATCTGCTCAGGCAAAAATGCAGGTTGAACTTGCCCAGCTTGAGTACATGCTTCCCCGTCTTTCGGGACAGTGGACTCACTTGTCAAAACAGAAGGGAGGAATTGGCAACAAAGGTCCGGGTGAAACCCAGATTGAAACCGATCGCCGACTGGTACGCAACAGGATCTCCCTGCTGAAAAAAAAGCTGAAAGAGGTGTCGCTTCAGCACGATACCCAGACCCAGGGTCGCGAGACAGTCCCGAGAGTCTCTCTTGTAGGCTATACCAATGCCGGCAAGTCCACCCTGATGAACACTCTCTGTCCTGAGGCTCAGGCTTTTGCCGAAAACCGGTTGTTTGCCACGCTTGATACCAAAACCCGCCGTCTCGAACTCAACATCAACAAACTTGTTCTTTTATCGGATACGGTCGGTTTTATCCGCAAACTGCCGCACACTCTTGTGGAGAGTTTTAAATCAACGCTTGATGAAGTGCTTCAGGCCGATTTTCTGCTCCATATCATCGACATAAGTCATCCCGGTTTTGAGGATCAGATGCAGGTTGTGCGCGATACGCTCAAGGATATCGGTGTAATGCATGACAATATCATTGATGTATTCAACAAGATTGATGCCCTTGAAGATCCTTCGATTCTGAGGGAGATGAGTGCGAAATATCCCGATGCTGTCTTTATATCAGCTGTACGCGGACTGAATATCACTCTCCTTAAAGAGTTAATCAGTCAGCATGTTGCCCGCGATTATCAGGAACGCCACTTGAGCACGCATGTTTCCAACTATAAACTGATCAGCTATCTCTACGAACACACTGAAGTTATTGATCAGCGCTGTATCGATGAAGAGGTTGAACTGACCTTCAGGGTGCATAAACACCAGCTCAAACATATTGATGCTCTTCTTGCATCCTCACAAAAGCTCCATCATGACGCTGCAGATTTATAACACCACCAAAAGGGATATCCCTGAACAGCTGCTTGAAAAAGCAGTGAGCCTGGTACTGAAGAATGAGGGCTGTACTGTTGAGTCCATTGTCGGGGTCTATTGCGGCAATAAAATGATGCAACGCATTAACCGTGAGTTTTTGCAGCATGATTATCCTACCGATACCATTACGTTCCGTTACAACAAGGGGAGCGATATCGATGGCGAGTTTTATATCTCGCTTGATGTTGTCAAAGAAAATGCTGCCAGATTCATGGTGGATTTTCAGCAGGAACTTTTGCGGGTTACCTTTCATTCAGCACTTCATCTCATCGGATATGACGATCAGTCTTCTGATGATCGAAAACTGATAGAGGAAAAAGAAGCCTTCTACCTCCGCATTTTCAGTGCGGAAAACTCATAATCTATTTTGAACCCATGCAAAGCAACCATGATGTTCAGGAAGTTCAACGCCGGAAGCCCTCACTCTGGATACGTTTTCTTTTGATCATGAATTTTCTTGTTATTGCATCGCTTGCCGGAGGGATTTTTTGGACCCGCTACGAGGGAGAGCAGAAGCAGCAGGAGCTTACAGAGCATGCAGAAATTCGTTATATTGACATTCAGCGTCAGGATCTGAAGCTTTTCACCCTTCCTCTGGCCTGGTCAGTGCGCAAAGAGCTGATGCGGTTTAATTATGACCAGATTGATGAGTATTTTAACGAGCTGATCAAAAGAAAAGGGTTCGCCCTTGTCATGCTTGTTGACCCCTCAGGTATCATCAAGGTCTCTACCGATCGCAAGCTTCAGGGAGGTTCTTTTTCCCGATCCTATCCCGGGATGAACCTTGGTACATCGGAGCTGATGTCCTATCCGATGCAAAAGGGAACAAGCATGTTTCTTGTTCCGGTTATGGGACTCAGTGAGAAGATTGGAACCATTGCTGTTCTATACAGTTATCAGGAATATTAGCATCCCTGAAGCGGTGTTGTTTTTTTTCTTTCGAAGGGTATCCAGTTAACCATAAAATAGTTACCATTATGCGAAAAGTTGTTTCTCCGCTTCTGTTCGTTCTCATTGGTTTGCTGACGCTTGGTGCGTGTAGCAGCAAAAAGAGTGAGACCGGTTCGTCTCCGGCATCCGGTATAAACGTAGGCTCAATTTTGCCGGTTTTACAGCCGTTCGAAGGTGTTCTTACCATGCAGACCACTATTCCTGAAGCCGGGTCCACTGAAACAAAACTTTTTATTGCAAAACAGGGGGTACGTACCGAAAGCACCTCACACATGAAAAACATGCCTTCGGACATACAGATGGTTATAATTTCTCCTTCCGAAACCCCGAATCTTGTCTATCTCATCAATACAGCACAAAAATCTTATACGGTTATCGATACCGATGCCATGAAAAAGGAGATGGCCGGAACGGAAAAGCTTGATGGGTATAACAATGCGAAAATTGAAAATCTCGGAAAGGAAACTGTCAATGGCTACAACTGTTCTCATGTTCGAATCACTCATGGAGAGTCAGTGATGGAGATGTGGGTTTCCAAAGAGATTCTTGATTATTTTACCTATGCTAGGATGCAGA
>Ga0118677_10008839_pt1 | contig 15975 bp, 18 predicted proteins | sample AliMusrvi5mmetaG_FD_86154 | JGI IMG/M metagenome (GOLD analysis project Ga0118677, IMG submission 86154) | reverse complement strand
ACATAGTTCCTCTGCGCGGCCTATACCACACCGCCCCAAAATTAATTTTCTTAAAGGCCCCTGACCGTTGGTGATGTTAAAGCTCACCAATGAAGTTAAGACACCGTTGGTCGTCACCTTAAAAACTGTTCCATCATTATTGGTGCCACCGCTGGTAGTTGTGCCGTAGAAAAAGCCATCATTTCCAAGTGTCAACCCGCCAGACAACGGTTGAGATCCGTTGGCGCTATTAAAATTAGTCAGTGTGGTAAATTGGACGGTTTGCGCTTCCGCCAAGTTTGCCAAAGCAAACATGAAAACAAAGCAAAGCAAAAAGTCGGGACAGGCTGTCAGCTTGTCAAAGTCGTTAGGTATCATCTCATTGCGGGCGCGGGCGCGGGCTAAAGTAAATCTCGCGCTTGGTCTTGTTAGTCCATCGGAGGCGGGGCAAGCGCTGCCATTGGTTAGGCACGCGGCGCGGCCATGGTCAAGCGGGCCGGAGTGGCGTGCGGCGATAGATCATAGGTGCGGCGGTGGCGCTGCGGCTGAGCGTGCAACGTGGGCCGCTGCTGCGGCTGCGGCGCGGGCGGACGCGGCGGACGCGGCGCGGGACGCTCGGGCATTGGCTGAGCGCTTGGCGTTTGCCACTGAGGCGGCGGAGGCGCGGGCGCTTGGCAATCGTGCGGCGCTGGCCCGCTTGCGTCGGCTGGCGGAGGTTGGCGGCGCGGGCGTTGTCGATACTGGCGGGCGCTTGGTGGTGGATACTGCAATCGGTGCGGCGGCAATGGTAGCGGCCCCCATGGCGGCAATCGGACACGGGGACACGGGCAAGCGGGCCGCTATCGTCGAGGCGGGCGCGGCGGCCAAGCGTTCACTCGGCCAAGGTTGGCACACTGAGCAAGCAAAGCAGGCGCAAGCGGGCTTGCGCGGATTGCTGGCGGCTGAGACTTGGGCGCGGGCGGTTGCCTTGCTGCGGGATGGTTTGTTAGGACGTGCATCGGCGCGGGCCGCCCGGATCGGTCTCGCCACTGGTCGTCGCTGGCTTAGGCGCAATTCTCGGCGTGAGGCGCTCACGCTGGCGGAGGTTGGCGGCGCGGCGGGGGTGGATGACAAGCAAGCGGGCGCGGATTGGCTCGGCGAGTTGCAAAGCATATCGGCTGCGGTGCATCTGCGGGCCGCCGCGTATGGGGTGGCCATGGTAGCGGCTCCGCTTGCGCCTTGTCGGGCGCTTGTGGCGCGTGGCTATTCCGGCGGCCTTGTCGAGTCGCTCCGCTTGTCAGTGTTAGGGCGCGGGCGGCGCTTGGATTGCTTGCCCGTTGTCGAGTGGACAAAGAACGGGCGGCAAGTTCGTGAGGATTCAATCGGCATCATCGGGCGCGGCTGCGCTTGGGTATGGGCGGCCCGCCAAGCGGGGCGTGACATGCACGCGGCCCGCTATGGGCGCGGCGGGCGTGATGGGCGCGAGGTGGCTGCGGATTGGCGGATCACGGGCAGCGTGCAAGCGCTTCGTTGTGTTGTCGCTCCGACTCGCCGCCCGTCGATTGTGCAAGCGGCGCGTGATGCACTGGCAATCAACTTGCAGGCCGCCCGCTTGGGCGTGCAACGGGCGCGGGTTGCGCGTGATGCTGCGGCCACTAGTGCGGATCTTGAATCGGCGGGCGGGATTCTCGGCGTGCGCGTGCGGGATTTGAGGCACGCGGCAAAGCGGGCGCGGGCGCTTGGGCGTGCATTGCGCGGCGCGTCGGCGGATTGCTCCGCTTTCGATTCGTGGCTAGCGGTAGGCAAGGGCGGCGCTGTCGTCATGTCTGCGGCGGGCCGCAAGTTGGGGCAACGGCTGCGGGCGGACATGGTTCATTGCGCTTGGCTTCCCAAGCAGGCGCGGGCCGCTAGCAAGCGGGCGCGGTTTGCTGGTGATGAGGTGGCGGAGGTTGCCACTATTTGCCCGTATGCTGCGGGATTGTCCGTTATGGACTAGCGGCGCGGCGCGGTGAATTGCAGGCGGGCGGCGAGCAATCGCCGCCCGCTTTTTGTTTACCTAGCAAGCGGCGCGGGGTGGCTTAAGTCACGCGCTGGCTTGTGTTTGTATAGCGGCCCACTGCGGCCCACTGCGGCCCGCTGGCGGCCCACTGCGGCCACTGGCGGCGCGGGGTGGCTTAAGTCACGCGCTGGCCGCTCATTTGTGAAGCGGCCCACTGCGGCCACTGCGGCCACTGGCGGCGCGGGGTGGCTTAAGTCACGCGCTGGCCGCTCATTTGTGAAGCGGCCCACTGCGGCCACTGCGGCCCACTGCGGCCACTGGCGGCGCGGGGTGGCTTAAGTCACGCGCTGGCCGTTCATTTGTGAAGCGGCCCACTGCGGCCACTGGCGGCCCACTGCGGCCCGCTGGCGGCGCGGGGTGGCTTAAGTCACGCGCTGGCCGCTCATTTGTGAAGCGGCCCACTGCGGCCACTGGCGGCCCACTGCGGCCCGCTGGCGGCGCGGGGTGGCGGCCCACTGCGGCCCGGCCCACTGCGGCCCACGAAGTCCCGCTCCAATAGGGCCTCGAAACCTGGGGCCAGGGAAAGGCGATACCGCCGTTCCCCGACAATTTTCCGTCTGAACGCTCTAGTCTGAACGTTCAGACACTCCGCCTGCCGAAAGCGCCGCGCCGCTTTCCCAGGTGTATCCGATGGCGCGGCTGTGTTTGTTCGATGGGCCGCTAGGGTCCGATTTTCGGTCTGAATGTTGTCTGAACATTCAGACATTCCCCCGCTGGTAGCGCGCTGGCTGGCGGGGCGATTCTAACAGCGCTTTTCCCCCTAGCAAAACATCGAAAACATGAAAACACTGAATTATGACACGCTCGTTGCCTCCACCAAGGAAGCCCGCGACTCGGAACTCAAGACCGCGTTCAATCGCGCCGTAGTCCTCAAGGACGAAAGCAAGGTTGTCCAGAAACAAGCCGCGAAGATCCTGGTGGCGATGATTGCCGCCGGCGACTGCCAAGGCGGCGAAATCCGCAAGCACGCGATCAGCCTGCTGGCCGTGGACATCCGCGAAACCTGCCAGGACGTTTACGGGCTGGTCAACGTGTTCCAGGCGGTGGTCGATGGCACCATCGAAATCACCGAAAAGGAATACGACGAACTCGACCAGTCGAAACTCGCGCTGCTGTCCCCGTTCCTCACGAAAGCGGAACTCAAGGACAAGCTCGAAGATGCGGTGAAAGCTGCGAAAACCGGCACGGCGAAAGACATCCGCGGCCTCAAGCCGAAAGCGGATAAGAAGGAACCCGAAGCGGAAAAGCCGCAGGCCACCGAAATCCCCGTTGGATTCGTGGCCACCGATATTGCGCCCGGTGAGGCGCTGGTGAAATCCCGGCAATTCCGGGCACGCCTGATGGCCGATTTCAAGCAGGCCATCGAAACCACGGACGAAACCACGCTCTCGGAGATGCTGAGCCTTTTCGGCAAGGCGTATTACTCCGCCTGCGAAGCCCTCGGCGATGATCCGCTGGACTTCATCGCCGAAATCGCGGCCCGCAATGCCGCCCCGGCGGAAGCCACGGTCGTCGAAACGCCCGTTGCCGAGATCGGCGATGCCGTCGCCGCCTAAGTCTGAACGTTCAGACACCCCGACTGATGAGGCCCCGTTGCAAGGGCCGAAACCCCGTGAGGGGTCTCGGAAGCAATTCCCACGCGGTTCCCGGACCGGGCATCCCCCGATGCCACGAAAAAACCGGGCGAAACCCGCGCGGCCACGGGTCAAAAGGCCGCCGCTACTTTTCCGTAGCCTCAAACCATGAAGCCGCGATTACGCAACTAGCCGGGCCGACGCCCGGAGGTCCCCCGGACGTTGGGACGAAACGCCCGCCGCGTGTAGCGCCAGCACTGGCGGCCCGCAAGGTGCCGCGAAAGATGCCGCGTAATGCCACGCACACCGTCTCCGCCGGATCGTCGCGCCGCGTTCGAGCGAAACGCCACGGAGAACCCCCCAGGACTTTCCGCCCCCGTTGAGTGGCCGAAGCCTAACGCAAGTTGGCAGGTGCCGCCGATGGGCGCGGAGGTCCGACCCCCTTCCCGCCGTTGTCTGAACGTTCAGACATGCCACTGAATTTCACCCCAACCTCCATGAAACGCCGCATCGTTTCCCTGCTGAACATACCGCCCGGCTATGCCACCGACGAAAAAATCGCCTGGTGCGCCGGGGCGGCCTTCGCCGTTGCCATGGCCGCGTGCCTGCTGCGTGCGCTGGTCATCGACATCATGGCCCAGCTCTAACCGTCTGAACGTTCAGACATGCCACTTTCCCGGCTAGGGGATCGCACCGTGCCCAACGGTTTTTCCTGCTTTGTCCGAAGGGCGCGGTGCGATTTCCCGGAATTTTCCACCCAACCCCAACCCCACCGAAACATGCAACACCACGATTGGATTCACTACTTTACCATCTTCATGATCTTTTTCGCCATTCCCGGCGGCTTGCTTTACGGGATCGGCCTGATCATCTGGAACTCGTGGCACCTCTACCTGGACCTTTCCGGGCGGAACCGCCTCGAAAGGATGCGCGGCGATTTCCGCCTCGAATACGCCGCGTGGAAACGCGCCGAGCGCGAACACGACGGCTGCGCCTACATCCACCGCGATAACGCCGAGCTGGCCCATGCCTCGCTCAAAAATCTGGGTGTCTGAACGTTCAGACATGCCACGCACCTTACCTGCGCCCTAATGCGCTCACGGCATGACCCGTGGATTCCGGCGGGAACCGGAACAGGCTTTCCATTCCACCAACACCCCACCCCATGAAAAACATCGCCATCCTCGTCTTTCTCGTCGGGCGCTTCGAGCCCCCGCAAATCTGGCGTCTCGAAGTGCCGGCCATGCCGCCCGCCGATGCCGCCGAACTCGCCTTCAAGCTCTCCAACGCGCCGCCGGAGTTTCTCGCCGCCGATGAGGCCGAAATCATGCGGAAATTCCCCCGCACCCGCCTCCGCTCGATCTCCGTGGGCGACATCCTCATCATCCAGGATGCCGACAAGCCCGAAGTCCACCACTACGCCACCGTGGAAGGCTGCGGCCACAAGTTCCACCGTCTGAACGTTCGGACTTCCACCATCCGCCTCAGTTGCACCGCCGTCGCCCTCACCCCTGTAATGCCATGAAAACGCCCGTATCACACCACCAAATCAACCAACATTCACGACCATGAAAAGCATGTATTCAAAGTTTCCAGGCACCTGTAGCCGCTGCAAGGCACCGTTTCCCAAGGGGACGTTTATCAATATCATCGCCCGCGGCGTTGCCGCTCATCATTCCTGCCCGTGTGACGCACCGGACGCGCAGCGCGGCAATTGCTGGGAGTGTGGAGCCGAGGGAGCGAAGTTCCGCAACTGGGGCGCAGCAACGCCGATGCGCTGTGATGCTTGCGAGGCCAAGTTTCGCGCAATCGACAACGCCAAGCCCTACAATCGCCGCGACAATTCGAGCCACGAAGACTCCTGTTGCGGGGATCTCGCCTATGAAGACGCCTGCGCCGCCGCGTGCGGCCCCGGACTGTAATCACCGAGGCCGATAGCTTTTTCGTCGCCGCCTCAGAAGTTGAACCCGTCTGAACGTTCAGACAATTCCACCCCCAAATGCCATGACGCTCAATTACCTCACCGCTCCATTGTTTCCACGGCAGGACGCCCACGGGCGATCCTACGTCATCTACAATGGCCGCCGCTACCTGGTTCCCGCCAACGGCCACAATCCCGAAATGGAACCCTGCTGCAACTGGTGGTTCCACGAGCGCCACCGCCTCGCCATTCCCGCCAGTTTCCAGCGCTACGCCGCCAAGCGCCCGCCCCACACCCGTTACGAGGGGCCGCGGGATCACGACGGGGGCTCGGACATCATCACGATTCCCGCCGAAAGCCTGGCCGCCGCCACGATGATCGCCGCCGTGCTGGGCCTGCGGGTCTTCGGCTGGGACATCGAGAACCGCGACGGCCGCGATTGCACGGGCCAGACCTTCTCCAGCCCCGCCGACACCTTCGTCGTATGCCGGGATTCCGGCGAGCACCGCCGCGTGCGCGAAACCACCTATGGCTTCCGCGTCCAATGGTTCACCGATGTCTGAACGTTCAGACATTTTCTAACAACAACAAACACCCCACACCCCACCATGGATTACAAGATCGTCGAATGGGAAGACAACGGCTATCACGACAGTTACTTCTACGGCGTGCTGTTTGATGATGCCACCGGCAAAATGGAATCCGTCATGATCGGGGCAACGGCCTTCGCCGGAAGCTCGCAGACATGGCGGGATGCCGTCCTGCCCACCCCGGAAATCGTGGAACGCTGCCGCCTGCTGCTGGCGGATCACATCTTCGCCGTCATCCGCGAGGCCGAGCACATCGACGTGCTCACCCCCTCCGATGCCCAACCGGGCGACGCCCTGGTGCTGCTGGAAGCCCACACCCGCCAGATCAAGGCCCCCGTCCCCTGCGAGCGGTGCTGCGGGAAAGGCCACTGGCAGAATCCCCGTGATGCCACCGACCGCCGCCCCTGCTTCGCCTGTAAGGGCAAGGGCACGGTGCCCAAGGGCGATCCCCTCAAGGATGCCAGCGGTAGGATCGTGCGCCAGACTATTCCTGCCGGAACCCGTCTCACCGTGATTGCCGTCACCGCCTTCGGCCGGTTTTTCCGCAAAGGCTATAACAAGCCGGGCCGCGAGAACCGCAGCGTCACCGGCCGCACCGATGCCGGGGAAGTCATCAATATCCCGATGAAAAAACTCCGCCTCGCCAAGGAACCCATGTCCGATGCCGACCTCCGCGAAAGGGCCGTCGAACTATCCCACCACCACGCCTATGGCTCCATGTTCGGCTGCCGCGCCTGGCTCTCCGCCAACTATGCCGCCGCAGTTGCCAAGGCCGCCAAAGCCGCTGCCTGACTCGGAGTGCGGGCTTCAGCCTGCGTGTCAGACATCAGGTGCATCAGTCATCGGGGAAGACGCAAGCGTCCGTCCGCTTATGACCCATAACTCACGCACCTATGGCTCCACCCTCTCCCTAACAACACCATGAAAACAAACAACACCATGACCCTGCCCAAGCGGCTCCTCGATGCCGCATCCACCGATCCCACCCGCACCGTTCTCAACGGTGCTCTCATCGATGCCGAGCACCGCTCGGTCGTCGTCTGCAATGGCCGCGTCCTGGCCATTCATCCCATTCCCGGCGATGCCCCGGTCAAGCCCGGATATATCACGCCGCAGAAATGGAAAGCGGCCAAAGCCAGAAATGCCAAGGAAATGACCCTCGATTTCACCGCCGGCACGCTCAATGGCGAAGCCCTCGATGAGCCCGATGTCAATGGCAACTACCCGGCCTACCGCCAGATCAACCCGACCTTCGATGCCTGCTACCGCACCAAGGTCAATCCCTCACTCATCGCGTCGCTTGCCGCGTCGCTGGGTTGCGTCGGCGGCGACCGCGACGGCCTCGCCTTCGAGTTCGACGAAAACGCCGCATCCCCCATCCGCATCACCTACAAGGACGCCAAGGCCGTTCTCATGCCCATGGGGCTGGATGGCGAGGGCGGCCTGCGCGTCGCCTCTGGCAAGTCCGCCGATGCCATGCGCAAGGAGATTGAGCAACTCAAGGAAGCCCTGTCTGAACGTTCAGACAACCTCGCAGCCAGCGGCGACGCTTCACCCGCCGACGCCGCGCTTATCGAGTCGCTCAAATCCGAGCTGCACGAGGCACGGGCACAAGTCCGTCAGCTTGAAGCACAGCTCACCACCCGTCCTAACTCTACTCTTCCACAGACAACGCACAACGGACAACGGACAACTCCTCCTCCCGCCCCGCCCGTCAAGCAACTTGACGGCAAGCCATCCGGAAAGGCCGCTACGAAAGTCCCCAAGGCACCCGTCCAACCCGCCACCGAGCGTCCCACCCTCACCCGCAATGCCGAGCGCGACGGTATAGAACTTCGCTTCAACGGCAAGCCCGACGATGCCACGCGCGAAACCATGAAAACCCGCGGTTGGCGCTGGTTGCCTGGTCAGCCTGGTCAGCCTTGGGCCAGAAAGTACACCGAGGAGGAATGGCTCTTCGCCAATTCGTTAGCCACCGGCAGCGCCTTCACTCCGATGCCGGAGCCGGTGGCGCACGCTTCTAGCGTGCTTCCTCCCGCATCTTGCGGGAGCGTCTTCAATGCACCTGCCGATCCCGTCCCACACATCAGCCAATGGACCCGCTCCACCATCCTGCCGGCGCAGTCCACCACTCCCGCCACGCCCGCCGTTCCATCCCGCGTCCGCCGCATCACACTGCCTGAGTTCTGAGCGTCTGAACATTCAGACGGCAGCCCCAACGACGGGTCGGACAAGCCACGCTTGTCCGGCCCGTCTTCGCTTCCCGACTTCACCCCGAACCGCCATGATCGAGATCACAAAATACGGTGGCCGTAACTGGGCCATCTACTTCAACGGCGAACTCCTCGCCGTCACTGTCTATAAGAAAGGCGCTTTGGCCATTGCCGCCACCTTGCGCGGCTTCCTCGCCAAGGAAACCCCGGCGGCGCTTCACGCCGTCTGACAAGGAGCGTGGGCGTCTCCGCCCACGAGTCTGAATGTTCAGACAACTACCAATGAACTCTAACTACCCCACCATGAAATCCACCAAACCTCCCGTCGCCTGGCGCACGACCTATCAAATCGATCATCTCAATCTCCACGTTCTCATCATCGACCTGATGCCGCTTGTCCGTGATGATCGCCCCCAATGGCCGCTTCCCGTCTATGACACGCAACACAGCGAGGAACGCCTCGTGATGCACTTCCAAGCCAATCGCGGCACCGTCGCCCCCGGCACCATCGACGGGCCGGATTGGTATGGCGCTCGCATGGAACTCGAAATGTCTGAACATTCAGACATTTCGACCCGTCCATCGGCCTTGCGAAGCCGAATTCCTCCCATCCGTCCCATTCCTCCCCTTCGTCCCATACTTTTCCCAGCATAATCCCAACCAAACACCAAACACCAACCATGAACACCACCACACCCGCCACCACCGCCGCCCAAGCGCCCACACCAGCCCCCGCCGCACCTGGCATCCAGATGCTCGACATCCTTGGAACCCTTGCCAAGCCCGCCGCCACCAAGTCCTCCGCCAAGACCTATCCGGCCATCCCTGATCCCGACGGCTCCGTCGCCGCCATCGCCGATCAATTCGCCAGCGACATCGACGAATGGAAGGCCCTGGATTCCAGCATCTCCATCAGCAAGGCCGAGCTGACCACCCTCGGCCGCCTTGCCTTTTACGCCGCCAACCGCGGTCTCAAGGAGCCCGCCTCCTCCGTCGTGGCTCGCGGCACGAAATCCGAAATCCTCGTCACCTTCCAGAACCGTTACACCGGCTCCGCCGATCCTGCCGCCGTCACCGCCCTTATCGGCGACAATGCCGGCCGCTTCTTCTATCAGAGTTTCGAGCTGAAGATCGACGGCGACTCGATCCCTGCCGAAAAGGCACCCGCCATCATCGCGGAAATCAGCGAGGTCCTCACCCGCCACGGTTGTCCCGCTGCCCTAACCGCCGCCGCCAAGATCAAGCCCACCAAGGAATACCACGCCGCCCGCCACGCCTGGCTGCCGGAAGTGAACCTCGAACTCGACCGCCTCATCCCTCCCGTCGCCGTCGTCCGGGTCAAGGGGTAGCGCACGCTTCCAGCGTGCCGCCTCCCGCATCCTGCGGGAGGCTCTTCCCTCTTCCACCTAACCGCCATGTTCCCATCCACCCCCGCCGAATACGAGGAATACCTCGCCGTTCTCAAGCACCTCCATGAACACCCCGTTTCTCACCTATCCCGCTCGTCCCGTCAACGGCGGACCGCCCCGCCTTGCCCGACCCAAGCCCGGGCATTGGATCACCCAGCCCAAGTTCAACGGCTGGCGAGCCCTTGTCCATCTAACGGGCGACACCGCCCCTGTCTGGAACCGGCACGGTGAGCCCCTCACCATCGCCTCGGACTTCACCGAAGCCCTTGCAGCCGCAGCCCAGGCATTCCCGCCGGGAACCTGGTTGGATTGCGAGGCCCTGCAACGCCGCGGCTCCATCCGCAACACCCTCGTCATCCTCGACATCGTCACCCCCGATCTCCCGTGGACCGCACGCAAGCAACTCCTCGCCGCCTCCGGCGTGCCCGTCCTGCCCTGGGACCACATGCCTGCCAAGGATCACGGCTTCCCTCAGCGCCTCGTCGTCACCGATGAAATTCCCGCCGATTACACGCTCCGCGCCGCCTGCGAGTTCTTCGCCCTCGTCAACACCGACCTGGGCGAGACCGTCTTCGAGGGCGTCGTGATGAAGAAGGCGGATTCCCTCTATCCGATTCAAACCCGTTCTCCCGACACCCGTTTCCCCTACTGGATCAAGCACCGCTTCGTCGCCTAATCATTTGAGCCTTCAGCCTTTCCAATCCGGCCCGCCGCAGGGTGGCGACCTCCAATGCCTGCCCCGTGTGGCTTCAAAATCACGGCGGGCCGGATGCAAGGTCTGACCTTCACACACGTCCACAACGCAAAAACAAACCACCGCCAATTAAGCCAAAAACGCTCTGCGCTTTCTATCCAATCCGAAGTCCATCATTGCCGTCGCCATGCGGACCCACACAATTGATCCCGCCGAACACTCCGTCACTTTCCGTTGCCCTGTGACTCAAAATACTCGACACCATGGCGATTCCAGTCAATAATTTCCCCCGTAATGCCCAAGAGTCGTTCTTTCGTCACGCCTCGGCTTTGTGCTCGATTGGTCTAATATGCGTTTGGAAGTCTTAATACTCCTCAACTTGTGAAAACGACACTTCATTGCTTACTTGCAGCATCCTTGGTTTTCGTGTGCGCGTGCGATAGCCGAAAGAAAGCTGTACCCGCCAAACATTCCGCCGCCCCTCCGGCTCTTCTCACCCTGCCCGAATTGGCTGCAAGAGTGCGTCCCTCGGTCTTTCTGCTGGAAATCCGCGACAAGAATTCTGCAATTGTCTCAACAGGCACTGGCTTTCTAATTACCGACAACGGTTGGCTAGTGACAAACCGTCATGTCATCGAGAAAGCTCACACTGTGACCGCCAAGGCAGAGAATGGCGGGCGATACGATGTTGGAGGAATCGTTGCCTACGACGTGAAACTTGATGTCGTGATCCTCCAACTGAAGGCCCATTCGCTTCCCTTCCTGCCACTCCGAAAAGACTCGGCGAATTCGGCGATAGTCGGAGAATCCATCGCTGTTGTTGGAAGTCCTCTGGGACTGGAGGGGTCCCTTTCAAATGGAGTTATTTCCGCAATCCGCACAGATGATGGCGATGAACCCCTCCTGCGCGCCTTCATCCAAATAACCGCACCCATCTCGCCCGGTTCCAGTGGCTCACCCGTGCTAGCCATGAATGGCGAAGTTATCGGCATTGCCACGCTCGCCTCAAGAGGAGGTGTTCAAAATCTCAATTTCGCCATACCTTCAGCAAGAATTGCTGGCATGATTCCATTTTCCAAGACTCTCCCATTCAACAACTTTCACCAAAAACTAATTTACGAAGCGGTCTTCGCATCTCCGGATTATGCATTCTATAATGCGGCACAAGAGAAAGACGATCCGAATGCAAAATTAGAATCTGCAAGAAGCATTGCAAATCACCTGCCTGACAACCCCATTGCACAATCGCTTGTTTCGAAATCTCTTCGTGAGATCTCATTATTTGACGAAGCCATTGCGATCTGCCGCAAGACCATCGAAATCACACAGGAATATGGCGACGTGTGGCATGAGCTTGGGATGGCGCAACACGACAAAGGCGAATTGATTGAGGCCATGCATTCCTGGGACCAAGCTATTGTGGCTTACAAAAAGTCTCTAGGGGTCGACCCGGAAGACTCGGACAATTGGTGCCGCTTGGGTTTGACGTTGTCGCATTACGGCAGGCGTGAAGAGGCAATCAAGGCATACAACAAAGCTATAGAGATCAATCCAGGTAATGCAGATACATGGTGTGAGCTTGGCGACGCAATGATGCTCAGAGTGTTTGAAGTAGTGAATCAAGATTCCGATTTTGATGAGGCTATCACGACATATCGAAAGTCGATTGAAATCAAGCCAAAGAATGCGGGTGCGTGGTATTCACTTGGTAAGGCCCTGGGAAAGAGAGGTAACCTAGCTGATGCAGAATCTGCATGCCGAAAGTCCGTAGAAATCAGACCCAATGTTGCCGAACCGTGGTATGAACTTTGCTTGATTCTGGATAACGAAGGTAAATTGGAAGAAGCCATAGCTGCTGCCAAGAAATGCATAGAAATCAAACCCGAACATCCCTATGCATGGGACAGTCTTGGGAAATGTCTATCTAACGCATCCAGACATCATGAGGCTGTGATTGCCTACCGCAAGGCTACAGAGGTCATGCCAGAGAGAGTCAGGGACTTGGCTTGGGAGGGACTTGGCTCTTCCCTTAGCCATTTGGGCAAATATGATGAAGCCATAGCCGCTTACAGGAAGAGCATAGAGGGAGACCCAAATTATCTCCACTGGGAACGGCGATCCGGACTTGTGATCTCACTGATCCAGAAGGATACCACATCCCGGCCTTGCCGTCCCTGAACACGATCGGCGTGTTCTTCACCGTGATCGAGCCCCGCGTTTGATCCTCGGAAATCCAGATCCATTTCGGATTGATCGCGAGCATTTCCCCGTCGCGCAGGCCGGCGAAGAACCCAAGGTGCAGGATCAGGTGTATGTGTTCGCTGGCTTTCACGGCCAGCAGTCGTTCCCGCTCATCCTCCGTCAAAAAATCCTGGACGCGGGTGACACCGACGCGAATCTTCATCCCCGTGAGCGGATTGGATTGCGTGTGGCCCTGTTTCACCGCCCAATTCAGAAACGCCCGCAGGGCGATGGAGTAGGTTTCCAGGGTGGCAGGACTCAGCGGCATCCCGCGCTTGCCCTTTTCCAGCAACCGCTTGCGCCATGCCTCGATCATGGGCCGGTCAATTTGGTCCACGCGGGGGTTGCCAGTCATGTCCATGAACCCCTTGAGAAAATGCTCTCGGCAAAGCCGCGTGTTCTTCGTGTCCCCGGCCTTGTCCCGGTGATATGCGGGCAGCAATTCCTCCATCGTTCCGGCCCTCGCGGAACGCCTTTCGACGATATCGTGATGCCCATCTTCAATCTTGGCCACCGCCTCCGCAAACGATTGCGTCCTGAGCGCCAGCGCCTTGGGCCGGGGCGTCCCCGGCGGCGCATCCTTCGGCGTGGGCGGTTGAAAATAAAACCATCCACGTTTTTCATACAGGCCCTTGACCGTTTGAGCCCACTTTCCTAGAGTGCGTGCCGACATAGCCGACGGGTAACACTCACCGGGTAGCAAATCAAGCAAAATTGCATCGGGTAGCAAAAACGGGTAGCAAACTAGCCAGAAATTGCGCGAAATTTAAGGTTTTTCCCTCATTTGAGGGAATTTCTCATTTTTTATCAATCACGGCTTTGCTACCCGAAACACCTCACCTCCAATTCTATAACTGTCTCATTTCCAATGACTAACCCAAGCCATTCCCGATCTAATCCTGATGCAACCCCAAGCCAACCCATACTAAACCACATGCTCGCCAAGCATGTGGATCACCTGCTTCAGTATGGTTTAAGCACTAAATTTGAAGCGCCGAACTCGAAACGAAGAGAAGAACTTCCGGCATGACAAAATTCCGCCCGTGCATTGATCTCCACCAAGGACGGGTGAAACAAATCGTCGGCGGCAGTTTGCGTGACGAGGGTCCGGGCCCGGTGGAAAATTTCATCGCGGACCGCCCGGCCCGCTGGTTTGCGGAAACCTTCCGCGCCGACGGCCTAACAGGCGGCCACGTCGTCAAGCTCGGTCCCGGCAATGATGATGCCGCCCGCGAGGCGCTCGCCGGATGGCCGGGCGGCTTGCAACTCGGCGGCGGAATCGATGCTAGCAACGCCGCCGCCTGGCTGGATGCCGGCGCCGCCCATGTGATTGTCACCTCGGCGTTGTTTGACGCGCAGGGCCGCCTGCTGCCCGAAGCGCTCGCCGCATTGGTCACGGCGGTGGGCCGCGAGCGCCTCGTGATCGACCTTTCCTGCCGCCGCACTGGTACGGGCTGGACCGTGGCCATGAACCGCTGGCAGACCCTCACGCAAGTGCCCGTCAATCACGCCACGCTCGACCAATTCGCCCCCAGTTGCGCGGAATTCCTGATCCACGCCGCCGATGTGGAAGGCCTGTGCCGTGGCATCGATGCCGATCTGGTCGCCCTCCTCGGCACCTGGGGAAAACTGCCGGTCACCTACGCCGGCGGCGCCGCCAGTCTGGCGGACGTCCGCTTGGTCGAGCAGGCCGGGCAGGGGCGGGTGGACGTCACGGTCGGCAGCGCGTTGGATCTGTTTGGCGGCAAGGGCGTGACTTACCAAGAATTGGTGGCTTGGAACCGCAGGAAATCGTGAGAGGGGCGGAATGCGGTTGCAGGCGCGGCCCGCATCGTTTTATGCTCCGCCCGTGCCGACCTTGGACCTGCCCACATCTTCCGAAAAATTCGTGATCGATCGGGATTTTCTCCGGTCTGCGTTACGGGCGATGTTGTTGGCGCGGATCTTGGAAAACAAGCTCTCCAGCCTATATAAGGCCGGCAAAATCGTCGGCGGCGTGTATCTCGGGCGCGGCCAGGAGGCGGTCAGCGCCGTGCTGGGCAGCGCGTTGATCCGCGGCACGGATGTGTATTGCCCGCTGATCCGCGATCAGGCCGGGCGCTCGGCGTTCGGCGAGTCGTTGCTGGACTGCACCCGCACTTATCTGGGCTCCGTGCTGGGCCCGATGCGCGGTCGCGATGGCAACGTCCACCGCGGGCGTCCGCTGGAGGGGTTTCCGGCGATGATTTCCCACCTTGGCGCGCAGCTTGCGGTGGTGACCGGCATGCTTTTCGCCAAGCGGCTCAAGGGCCAACTTGAGGGAGTCGTCGGTGCCACGAGCATCGGTGACGGTGCCACCTCCACCGGGGCATTTCATGAGGCGCTCAACCTCACCGCTGTCGAACGCTTGCCGCTGGTGGTGCTTGTGGCCAACAATCAGTTCGCCTATTCGACGCCCAATTCCCGCCAATTTGCCTGCGGTGATCTGGTTGAACGCGCCCGCGGGTATGGTTTTGGCGGCTGGTCGGTCGATGGCACGGACTTGCTCGCCTGTTCCACCGTGATCCGCGAGGCGGTGCGGCGAGCCCGCGAAGGAGGCGGGCCCCAATTGATCGTGGCCCAACTGCTGCGCTTGGCCGGTCATGGCGAGCATGACGACGCTTTTTACGTTCCCGACGCCCTGCGCAACGGCCACTACGGTCAGGATTGCATCGAAGTGGCGATCCGCCAATTGGTCGCCAAAGGCATCGTCAGTGTCGACGAGATCGTCGGTTGGCAGAACCAATACGCCGAAGAAGTGCAACGCGCGGTGGCACAAGCCCAGCAAGAACCTCCGCCCGACCCCTACCGCGAGGACTGGACCGCCCTTTCCACCCGATTCCCCATCAGCCAGTGAGTGTGACCTACATCGACGCCATCCGGGAAGCCCAGGAAACACTCCTGCGCGACGACCCCCGGGTGTTTCTCTACGGTCAGGACATCGGCGTCTTCGGCGGTGCCTTCAAGGCCACCAAAGGGCTGGCGGAAGCCTTCCCCGGGCGGGTGTTCGATTCCCCGATCGCCGAGGATGCCATGATCGGTCTCGCGGTGGGCGCGGCCATCGAAGGCTTGCGCCCGATCGTGGAAATGCAGTTTGCGGATTTCTCGGCGATCGCGTTCAACCAAATTGTCAATCAAGCCGCCACCCACTTTTACCGCACCGGGGTGCCCATCCCCATCACGGTGCGCCTGCCCTCCGGCGGAACCGCCGGCTCCGGCCCCTTCCACACCCAGAACATGTAAGGCATCTAGGCCCAATACCCGGTGCTCATCGTACTCACTCCGGCCCCCGTGGCAG
>Ga0118677_10008838_pt1 | contig 15975 bp, 9 predicted proteins | sample AliMusrvi5mmetaG_FD_86154 | JGI IMG/M metagenome (GOLD analysis project Ga0118677, IMG submission 86154) | reverse complement strand
CCACGACGCCCGCCGCACGGGCCCGCTGGATGATCGAATCGCTCAAGGGTGCCAGCGCAACCGCCGGGAACAACGTGACAATATCAATGCGCATGCCCGAACTTGGCCCATCCCCCCGCGCAGGGGAATTGCAAAATCACGCCGGGCAGCGAGCGGCGGGCGCGGAGGGCGGAAAGCCCGGCGGGCGTGACCCGTTCAGCCAGCCTCGGGATGTTTGAGCCCAGGCAAGTCCCGCAGCGCCGGAAACGTCACTGCCCAGAGGCTCACGACCACCAGCACTGCCACGCCGCCGAGCACCACCGAGCCCACCGGACCCAGCAACCCGGCGGTAAGACCCGATTCGACTTCACCGAGTTCGTTGGACGAGCCGATGAACAGGAAGTTGACTGCCTGCACCCGTCCCCGCAGGGCTTCGGGGGTGCGCATTTGCACCAGCGTCTGGCGCACCAGCACGCTGACTTGGTCGAACATGCCCGCGGCGATCAAGGCTAGCAGCGACAGCGAGAGGATATGCGACGCGGCAAAGCCCAGCATGCACAGGCCGAAGCCGCCTACGCTGGCGAGCATGGTCATGCCCGGCTTCTGCAGCGGCGGGCGGTGGGCCAGGAAAAAGCTCATCACCAAGGCACCCGCGAACATCGCCGCGCGCAGCAGACCCAGCCCCACCGGGCCACAGTGCAGGATGTCCTTCTGGAACATTGGCAAAATGCCTTCCACCCCGCCAAACAACACCGCCACGAAATCCACCGACAGGGCACCGAAGATTGCCTTGTCGCGCCACACGAACGCGAACCCCTTCAACACCTTGTGCTTCAGTGGTTCGACCAGGGGCTCGGGCGGGTAGCGCAGCAACACCAGGCCCGGCAGCAACGCCAGGTACAGCACCGGCCCGGCCACCACGAAGCCGAGGGCCCCTGCGACGCCAAATTGGTGCAGCAAAAAGCCGCCCAGAATGGGGCCGACAATGGCACCAACCTGATAATTCGCGCTATTCCAGCTGACCGCCCGCGGCATCTCCTCGGGTTCAATCAGCAACGGATACAGCGACACCGCCGACGGAGTGTGAAACGCGCGACTGGTAGCCGCCAAGAACAGCAGCGGGTACCACGGCCACTCGGGCCCGCCCGACCACACCAGGGCGAACAGCCCTGCGCTGGCCGCCAGATGCAGGCACAGCGTGACAGCCAGCACCTTGCGGCGGTCGAAATGGTCGGCCGCCCAGCCCGCGGGCAGGCTGAACAGCAGGATGGGCAGGTAGCTCATCAGCCCGACCAGCAGCAGCGACCAGGCAGAGTGGGTCAGGTCGTAAAGATGGAAGCCCGCGGTGAGGGCCAGCACTTGGTTGGCCAGGGTGACAGCTTGGGAGCCGGTCAGAAACCGGCGGAAGGCGGGGCGTCGCAAGGCAGCATACGAATCGGTGGGCATGGCAAGGATGATACGAGACCTTGAACCCACATGGAAGCGCGCTGAATTCCCCCCCCTGGGCCATGGGTCGTTTTCTCAATCGAAAATGGCACCAGGGACCTCCTGATTCAACCGGGTTGCTATAGCCCTCGTCAGGTTGTCTTTTTTTCACCCAACGACGCGAACCTCCGGGCACGCCTCCCCCCTCGGAGATAATTCGCAAAACGATCATTGATTTCGCAAAATGATCATTGCCACGAGCCATGAAAATCGGCAGCATCCGCCAAAGTAGCAGTCCTTCTTGGCGTGCATCTGCCGGGCGTTATCGCCCGAGATGGCCACCCATTGCCAACCCAACACCCATTCCATCGCCTGCCCAACCCTGCCCCACATATCCCATCGCAAGTTAGAATAAACCAACCCTCAGCATGAAAACCACAGCCCACGATTCCAACCCATCCCGATTCCGGCCCATGCCTCTTGATCCGGCAAGTCGACCGCCCGCCGCCACCGTCCGCGCATCGCACTCGTGGCACTTACCCAAGGGCTTGATCGGCGCGATTCTGCCTTTCGTGCTGGCCGCGCCGGCAGTGGCCGACAATTTGCTGGTCAATCCAGGTTTTGAGAGCGGCACGACCTCGTGGGTCCTGACGTTCAATGGCACCTCGACGCTCAACACCAATCTCGCCAATGTCCATTCCGGCGCGCAGAGCATCCAGACCTCGGCAGGCTCTAGCGGCACCTCGGTGCGCGGCGTCTATCAGCTGGCGAGCACCGGTGGATGGTCGGTCCCGAGCACCAAGATCTTCAGGTACCACGCTTGGGTCATGGTGCCCACCGCCGGCACCACTCCGGTCTATTTCCATTTCGCCGACAACTACAACGGCGCCGCGCGCACCTTCGCCCAGGTCACCCTCAACACATCGAGTTGGACCGAGGTGGTCAGTGATTGGATGGAGGCACCTACGGTCACCACGGGTCAGTATGCCGGATTCCAATTCCAGGGCATCGGTGTCGCGGCCCCGCTCGGTTATATGGACGACCTGCAACTGGAAACCACTGACGGCATCCTCGTCAGCGCCTCGGCAGGCACGGGTGGAACGATCAGCCCCGCCGGCACGGTGGCGGCCGTGCCGAGTAGCAACAAGACCTACACAATCACTCCGGCCTTTGGCTACAGTATCTTGGACGTGACCGTGGATAGCGGCTCAGGCCCCGTGTCGCAGGGAGCGGTCAGCTCCGTCACGCTCACCAACATCGCAGCGCCCACCACCGTGGCGGCCACCTTCCTGGCTGCCCCCACGCACACCGTTTCCGGCACGGTCACAGCCGCAGCCGGCGGAGGCGCGACGGTTTCTTTCAAAACCACCGCCACCTCGCTGCCGGTCCTCAGCGCCACTACCGACTCGTCCGGCAACTACAGCATCGTGGTGCCCGACTTCGCCTATTCTATCTGTGCATCGCAGACCGGTTATCAGTGCTCACCTGACCAGGCCGTCACCGTCAGCGCCAACACCACGGGGATCAATTTCACCCTGACCGCCGGCCGCAACATTCCCAAGATGGAAAACCTGATCCTCGCCGCAGTCACCGACAATCTCAGTACCGCAGATGGTGCCGCCATCGGCACGTGGAACACGCTCTACCCGGCTGGCAAAACCCTCGACGTCCATAGCGGCACTCCCACCATGATGAAAGTGGCCGGGATCAAGTGGGAAAACAACCATCGCACCACTTCGGACAGCTATCAATTCGGCTCGAGTTACTGGGATTCCACCGGCGCCCACCCGATTGCCTGCAACGGCGCCACCATCGTTGTTTCCGTCCGGCCGGACCGCAGCAGCGGTGACAACGACAACTGGAAATCCATCGTCGATATGTTCTACGACCGCTTGTGCCTGATCATCCAGAACGGCAGCGGCATTGTGGGCGTCAAACGCAACGGTGGCCCGGTCTGGGGTTCCGTCGCCCTGCCCAACCTCACCGCGGCCATCGTGAGCCTGGTGGTGCAGCCCGACGGGTCCTACGCAGTCTACGCCAACGGCACCTCGATCATGACGGGCGCCGCCATCACCGGTGGCTTCACCCAGATCGTGCCCGGTGTCACCGGCTCCGGCGTCAACGGCTATGGCACGTATGTCAACGTCGGCAAAAACAACCCCGACGGCTGGCCCACCTACAACGGTGGCATCGCCGATGTGTTCGTTTACAACACCGCGCTGTCGGCTGGCGACCGTGCGACCCTGGAAGCCGATATCAACACCAAACTCACCACCGTCACCACCCACGACATCACCTCAAGCGCAGGAGCCGGTGGATCCATCAGCCCGCTGGGGGTCACCGCGGTGGGCGAGGGCGACAATGAAACCTACACCATCACCCCGGCCTTCGGCTATGACATCGCCGACGTGGCGGTCGATGTGGGCACCGGCACCGAGTCGCACCAGGTGGTTGGCACCTATACGTTCAGCAATGTGACGACCACCCACACGATCGCAGCCACGTTTGCTGCCAAGACCACCTATGCGGTCAGCGGCAAAGTGACCGACGGCATCAACCCGATCGCGGGCGCCACCGTATATATCTCCAGCACAGCCAACGCATCACTAGCTCCGCTTTACACCGCTGTCACCGATGGCACGGGCACCTACAGCGTCAATGTGTTTAGTGCAAGTTGGCACGCGTGCGCTTCGGCAACGGGTTACACCACCTCGCCGGACATCAGCCTAACGGTTGCCGGCGCGCCGGTGGTCAACCCCGATTTCGCCCTGGTTACCAGCGGCAAGAATATCCCGCAAATGGATAAACTCTGGTTCGCGCTGTATGGCAGCGCGCTGACCGCCAACGGCGCCACTACCAACCCATGGCCGCTCGAGCAGCCCAAGGGCGTCACCGCCCCTATTATCGGCGCTCCGGCGCTCGCAACGGTGGATGGCCTGCAGTGGGAACAAAACCGCTATGCCACCGGCGACGGCTATCAGATCGGGTCCTATACCACCGCCATCCCGGTCACCGGTATCACCGCCATGGCGGCTTTCCAACCCGTCCGCAATACCACCTCCACCGGCCGCAGCGAGCTGATCGATGTCATGTATTCGCGGTTCTTCATCTCCGTGGAAAACACCACCGGCGAACTCATGATCGTGCGCAACGGCGCTTTCATCAGCAGCGGCTACTTTGTGCCCGACGGCCAAAAAACAATCGTTAGTGTGGTGGTGCAGCCGACGGGTCAGTTCAAGGTCTATGCCAACGGCACCCTGGTGCGCGATGAAACCACCACCAGCGACATGACCTCGCTCAACCCGAATTGGAATGGTGGCCTCGGGTTCTGGAGCTATGTCAACGTCGGACGCAATTCCCCCGACGGTTGGACCGTCTTCAACGGCCAGATCGGCGCCGCCTTCCTCTGGAAGACCGCCCTTAGCCCGAGCGAAACCAGTGCCTTCGAGTCCCAACTCGGCACCCTGTTTGGCATTTCCGTCGGCGTCACCGACCCGTTCGTGGCTTGGATCGACGCCAACTATCCGACCTTGTCGGACAAGACACCCGCGGGTGACCCGGACCACGACGGGATGAGCAACCAACAGGAATTCGCCTTCGGTCTCAATCCCAGCAGCGGCTCGTCGGTCAACCCGATCTCCGTGCCGCTCGACAAGACCAGCGGCAAGTTCAGCTACACCCGGCGCGCAACCCCGGCCAGCACCGGCTTGGTTTACACGGTGCTGACGTCCACCGATCTGGTGACGTGGACGGCGGATGCCACCGCGACGGCCGGTCAGACCGTCACCGCGACCAACGGCGACGTCGAGACGGTTCAGGTCACCCTCTCTGCCACCCCTGTGGGCGGCAAACTGTTCGTGCGGGTGGCAGCGCAATGAGGCACAGCCACGACTGAGGACGGCGGATCGGAGATCGAGGATAAGGAAGATCCTCCACGGTCCGCCGTTGGCAGCCTCTGAGATCCTGGGAGCCACCGGTGGGCTGATATCGCGGCAGATTATAGATTCGCGTGGTTTAGACCCAATAGCCAGCTGGATCGCCGTGGAAATTGTGGGCCAAAAGCGAACCAACACCCGTTTTGGGGACAGCTTGAGTCTTTCCCGTTGCAGTTATCGGCATGATCGTCAAGCGCCGGTCCCAATCAGGTCCGGCAGTCATTACCGCCAGAAGTTCGCTCGCCCGCCATCATCTCGCAATCGATTCGTGTTTGACGCTCACTGAGTCGGTTGCAACCGCTCCCAGCGAGTCGGTCACGGTCAAGGTGTAGGTGGTGGTAGCGGTTGGCGACGCGGCGGGATTGGCGGCGGTTGGACTGCTCAAACCCGTGACCGGTGACCAACTGTACCAATACGGTGCGGTGCCGCCGCAGGCGCTTGGGTTGCCGCCGATCGCGACCGAGGGCGCAGTCGGGCGCACGGTCTTGGCCGCCCCCGCCGCGGCCGTCAGCGCGACTTTGGCTGCGCCAGGTGCGGCTCCCAGTGCCTTGTTGGCGGTCTGGACGACTGCTACGTTGTCCATGACCAACCCGTTGCTTCCCGCCACGGTGTTGCGCACGTTCCATTCCGCGCCAAAGCGCGCGACCGTTGCCGCACCCAGGCCGGTTGCGATACCGGTGAAAGTCTTGGCGTGGGCCCCCGTGAGTGTGGCACGGAACGTCGGGTTGGCACCCGCGGGGCTGAACTCAAGGCTCAACTTATAGACCGTGCTGACGGTGACCATGATCTGGGCATTGCCGCCGTCCACCGCGCTAACTGGCGGATTGCCACCGACGGCATAGCGGACTTGGTAAGCATTGTTTTTGGCATCGGGAATCAGCGATACGCTGAAGAGGTTGTGATTGCCCGCATCCCGCAGTGCAAAACCGAACCCGTCACGCCCCGGGTAATCGGGCTTGCCTGGCTGGATCAAGAAATCGACGCGCACCGTCGTGGTTGACAACTCGCCAGCAGCGGCATGGCTCAGGAAGACGGTCGTCGGCGGGCTAGCGACCGGAACATCGTAATACCCGCCCAGCTCCGCCGCGAGGCTCGAATCGAGATCGTTGGAGTATGACAAGCCATGGGGAGCGGTCAGCGGGTTTTTGTCGGAACCCAAATCGTTGATAGTCCAGCCGTCTTTGCCGGCGACTTGAGCTCCGATGGGGCCAAAAATGTCGGCCGGAAAAGTCGTCTCATAGGCCGACGCTGCAAGCGCCGTGAAGACTGCGAACGCCCCTGCTAAAACCGTTGTCATTTGAACCTTCATGGAGGATTGCTTGCTTGTTGGATACCCAACCGGGCACAACGCCCTGCCCGGAACCCCAGCAGGATAGGCCCGCGGCCGTAGAAGTCAATCGCCGCCGTTTGCATGCGGTGCGTCGCCTGCGCCGATGCAGTAGAGGTTGCCCAGCGTGCGGATGAAAATCTGGCCGCGGCTGATGGCGGGCGAGGCGTAACATTCTTCACCGAGGTCGTTTTTCGCGATCACCTCAAACGTCGGTCCGGCTTTTAGCACGAACATCTTGCCGTCATCATCGAGGAAATAAAGGTTCTCCCCGGCGGAAACCGCCGACGCGCTATGGTGGCGGCCGAGTTTTTCCTGCCACATCCGCCGGCCGGTCTTCGCCTCGAAGCAGGTGGCCAGCCCGCGGTCCGCCACGACGAAGAAGTAATGGCCGTGGGCAATCGGCGAGGGCACATAGGAGACGCCCTGGGTGTCGCGCCAGGCGAGGTGGGTGCCAGTGACGTTGCCCGCGCCATCCGGCCGGATGGCGACAATATGCAGGTCTGGAAAACCTCCGGTGACAAAGAAGATATCATCCGTGAAGACCACGCTGGCAACGAATTGCCCGGTCGGGCCGTCGACGAGCCAATATGACTTGCCGGTGTCCGGATCGTAGCTGGCGACACATTTGCTGCCGCTGAGGACCATCTGGGTCTTGCCGGCGGCTTGGAAAATCGTCGGCGTGCAATACGAGCGGGTGCGGTTCGGCCGGTCGGTGCGCCACACCTGAGTGCCGGTGACCTTGTCGAATGCGACGATGCAGGCGGCGGCGTCCTGGTCGCAATTGAGGATGATCGAGTCCTTGTAGGGCACGGGCGAACTGCAGAACCCGTGCACGGAGGCGAAGGTGCCGGGCGATTTGCGCCAGAGTTCTTTGCCGTCCATGTCGTAGCATGCCACCACGATGTCGCGGGCTTGCAGAAATGCGACCCACACGCGCTGGCCATCGGTGGCCGGCGTGCCACTGGCAAAACTGTTGAGACTGTGCTTCTTCTCGGGCACGGCGGTCACCACCGTTTGCTCCCACAGCGTCTTGCCGCTGCGCCGGTCGAGGCACAGCAGGATGCGCCGGTTGCCTTGCTCAACATAGCTGGTGACGAACACGCGCTCGCCCCACACGATCGGCGAGGAGTGGCCCGCACCAGGAACGGCCACTTTCCATGCGACGTTCTCGGTGCTGCTCCAATGGATCGGCACGCTCGTCTCCGCAGAGACCCCGTCGCCGTGCGGGCCGCGCCAGCATGGCCACTCGTCAGCCCACGCGGCTGCGCCGACAACCGAACCCATCGTGAGCATGACTTTGGCGATTCGACGGCTGACGACCATGAACGGGCGGATGGACTGAAGGCGCATGACCGCGCCAATGTGTCGAGTCGCGGCGAGGGTTGCAATGAGAAACACCATCCCTAACATGCATTGGCGCGGCACCCGGAGCAAGACATGCCAAAGTCCCGTGTGGCTGGGTAGCCACTGCACAGCTCCGCACAGAGGCACGACACTTGGCAAGTGTCGTGCCTTGGGACTTGCCAAGTCGTATGTGGCAGGGTATCCAATCGCCGCGACACTTGGCACCTGTCGTGCCGTGCAAGCGCCACCCTCGCTCACTCATGATTTCAATCGCTCAGGCCAGTGGAGAGTTCCTCGTGATGGTCGCGCTGCTTGCAACCGCCCCGCTCATCGTTGCGGGCGAACCCTGCCGCATCGAAGTCGTGGAAAAAGGCAGCGGCTGGCCGGTGCCGCTCGTCGAGTTGCGCACCACCCATCAGGCGAGCTTCATCACCGACAATGCGGGCGTGATTGCCTTCAATCTGCCCGAACTCATGGGACGGGAAACCTGGTTCGAAGTTCGCGGCAACGGTTACGACGTGGCGCCGGACGGATTCGGTTATCGCGGGGTGCGGCTCACCCCCGCGCCTGGTGCCACGCTGCGCATCGAACTCAACCGCCGCATCATCGCCAAACGCCTCGGCCGCCTGACCGGCGCGGGATTGTTCGCCGAAAGCCAGCAACTCGGTCAGGAACCCGACTGGCCGGAATCCGGCGTGCTCGGGTGCGATAGCGTGCAGAACGCCGTGTACCGCGGGAAAATGTTCTGGCTGTGGGGCGACACCAACCTGGCGCGCTATCCGCTAGGAATCTTCGATGGCACCAGCGCAACCACCGCGATCCAACCGTTGCCACGCTTCGTCCCGCCGCTGCACTTGCGCTTCAACTACTTCGTCGACGCCACAGGCGCGCCGCGCGCCATCGCGGCCATGCCGGGGGCCGGCCCAACCTGGGTGACTGGCTATGTGAGCCTGCCCGACGCCGCCTCTGTCGCCCATCTCGTGGGTTCATACCTCAAGGTCAAGCCCCCGCTGGAAATCTATGAACGCGGGCTTTGCGTTTGGGACGACGCCACCGCGAAATTCAATCCCTTGCGCGTCGTCTGGACCAAAACTGAGGCCATGCCGCAACCGCCGCCGCTGCCTGAGGGCCACCCGGTATTGTGGAGCGATGCGAGCGGCAAAGCGTGGGTGCTGTTCGGCAATCCGCTCCCGACGCTGCGTTGCCCGGCCACCTTCGAGGCTTGGCGCGATCCATCCACCTGGGAGTCCCTCGCACCGCCAACCAGTTTGAGCTCCGCCGGCGACAGTTCGCCGGTGAAGTTGCATAGCGGCTCGATGGCGTGGAATCCCTGGCGCAAGCGCTGGGTCATTGTTTTCATGCAAGGGTTCGGCAAACCGTCCGCCTTCGGCGAATTGTGGTATGCTGAAGCCGCCGCCCCAACCGGCCCGTGGGGCAAGGCGGTCAAAATCCTCGGCCACGACAATTACACGTTTTACAATCCGCGGATTCACCCCGAATTCACTGCGCCCGATTCCCCCGTGCTGATCTTCGAGGGCACCTACACCGTCCAATTTGCGGACCGTCCGCAGCCAACTCCGCGCTATGATTACAACCAGATTCTCTATCGCCTCGATCTGGATGATCCGGCGTTGAAGCCGGCTCAGGGCGACTGACCAACGCGACTTCCCAAGCCCCGTGCCACGGCGTCGCTCAAGATAAACCACGACACCCGGCAAGTGTCGTGCCACCTCACTCCATCACCCGCGCCCGATAGAACGCGCGCGGCACGCTGGCATCGAACGGCACCACGACGTCGAGTTCATTGGTCGTCGCAAGTTGCAAGGGAACCACAATTTGCCAGGAATCCGCTGCCAGGGTGGTGGATTGCTCGACTTGATAGACATGTCCGGCCACGCAGCGGAACTTCAGCGTTAGGTTGTTTCCCGCGCACGTCGCCGAGATCGCCCCCAGAACATCTGCGGCGTCTTGCGGGTCGGTTCCGGCGAGGTATTCGCTGAGATTGGATGCGCCATCGCCGTCGGCGTCCAAGGCGGCGTCGTCCACCACGGGGTTCAAGCCATGCGCAATCTCATAGGCGTCGGGCATGCCATCGTGATCCGTGTCGATGGCGGTGACGAGCACCGGCGCGGAAAACTCGGACGTGTCGCCGGTCGCTTCGTTGGTGGCGGTGGCGGTGAGCACTTTGCCGGCAAGCACCGCCGGCCCGAGGGTGGGGTTGAAGGCGGCGAGTCCGGAATTGTTAGTTGCGACGCCGCCAAGCGCGCCGAGGAAGATTTCCCCGCTGGCGGTGCCCGGCGCGGCGTTGGCGAAAAACTCGAGCTTGAACGAGGCGCCCGGCGTGCTGGTTAGGGTGCCCGTCACGGTGATGCCGCTGACCCCGGCGACGGCAGCCGTGAGGCTCGGTGCCGCCTGCGCGTGGTTGGCGGCCCCGACGCTGATGCCGGAAAAGGCGTTGTCAGATATCGAGTTGGAGGTGAAGGAGTTGCCGAAAGTGGTGGCCGCATCAAACAGGGCGATGCCATAACTCCCGTTGTCGTCGATAAGATTGCCACTGACGCTGTTGCCTTGCGCGCCACCCCAGATGGCGATGCCGGCGACACCGTTGCCAAGCGCCGCCCGATTGCGCAGCAGACCGATCAGGTTGGCTGACACCTGGTTGCCATTGCTGCCTGAATCACCGATGACCGCGCCGTAGCTGGTGTTGCCCGCAAGCACGTTGCCGCTGATCGTGTTGCCACTCGCGCCGCCAAACACCGTCACTCCGGCGAAGCCATTGCCGATGGCGGAGGTGCCCGCGGCGTTGGTGCCGACAAGATTGGCTTCAACGCTGTTGCCGCTGGTGCCGCCGTCGGATATTCTGAGGCCTTCCGACGGATGCCCGGATAGAACATTGCATTGGACAAGATTGCCGCTTGCACCGGCAAGGACATAGACGCCGGCAAAGCTGTTAGGAAGCGCCCCGCTGCCTGCGGCGTTGAGGCCGATGAGGTTGTCTCTAACCAAGTTGTTAGTCACCCCGGCGCCGGTGAGCCAGATGCCGGCACTCTGGTTGCCCGAGATCACGTTGGCTCCGTCGATTGTGTTAGATTTTGCGCCGGTCGTGACGATAACACCGCCCAGACCATTGGCCAGGGCGGCATCACCGGTCGCGTTGGTGCCGATGCGGTTGCCACGCACGCTATTGCCGGTGGTGGTGGAGTCGGAAATATACACGCCGTATTCAGTGTTGCCGGAGAGCAGGTTAGCGGGACCAATCAGGTTGTCATGCGCGCCGCCGCCAATCTCGACGCCTTGTTTTGTGTTAGGCTGGGCGAGGCTGCCGCCAGGGCCCACTCCGGACCAGCACGAGGCAATCACATTGCCCGTGGCATCCGGATACAAAAGCGCCAGGCCGACCCAGCGGGCGCGGATGAACGCGAGGCCCTTGATCGTGCATGACGAGGCGTAAACCAACAACCCCGGCGGATCTCCGGCCTCCGGCAGGACTTGCGAACCGTCAACAAACACCAGCGGCGCACCCGCATAACCCGGCTGGCTGGTGCCATCAAGCACCGTCCCGTTGGTGACCAATGGCGGCAGGTAGCCGCTCGCGTGGATGGTGAAAACCCCACCGCTATAACCCGGATCACTCGTCGGAATGCTGAAGCGAATCGTCGTGCCGGGATGGTCCGTCGCATAATACAAAGCCGCCCGCAGGCTGCCAGGGCCGGCATCGCCGGTTTGGGTGACGAGCGGCGACAAGGTCACTGCGCCATACAGATAGGCAAGCGCAGCGCGGTCACCCGGACTGATGGCGAAATTGCCCATCCGCACCTGATAGCGCTCAAAGCCCGGTTGCGGGCTCAGCGTGTCGAGCACTCCCGGGTTGACCGAATAGAGGTCGGGCGCAAAATGCATGACCGACTCGAAATCATACGCACCGAATGGCACGCCCGCCGTGTCAAGGTCGAACCAGAACGCGTTGCCGGCCGTAATGTTAGATGAGAGCACCGTCACGAAGTTATCGCGGTCGGGGCGCGTGTGTTCGTGCCGCAGGCCGAAGGAATGGCCCATTTCATGGCAGATCTGCGCCCGGGTCAGCGCGTTGATCTCGATGACCTGCGGCTGGCTGCCGGAAAATTGGTTAGGCCCGGCCGGGTCGTACTTGTAGAAAGCATAATTGGTCTCGGTGGTCCGTGCCACAAAGTGCACAGCGCCAGCCAATTCCCATTCGCGCAGGCCGTCGAGGTACGTCTGCTGCTGCGCTGCGCTGAGCGCCGGATCGATGACATAAGGCACGATGCCACCCGGCCAGGGCGTATTGCCGGGACCGATCCCAGGGTCAAGAAAGGCCGCATGGAGCGAGCTGAAGGCGCTCGTGGCCAGAAAAATTGCCGTGGCCCGACCCGGCGAAAGGAAAAGCGACTTCATGGGTTGTCAGGAGTTATTCACTCCGAGGCTACACCCGTCGCGGGCTTGTGGCAACTAGCTTGCCTCGCTACCTCTCCAGCAGCCAGACATTGCGGAAGGCGACCGGTTCGCCGTGGTCTTGGAAGACGATCGGGCCGGTGGCGGTTTCGGTGCGCTTGCTGGCCGCGCCGGTGCCATGCGGCAACTGGACTGCGTCGTGGACCTTGACGCCGTTGTGAAGCACGCTGATGGTGGTATTGGCCGTTTTCTTGCCTTCGGCATCGAAGCGGGCCGCCTGAAACGTGATATCATAGGTTTGCCAGCGCAGCGGGGGGAAGCACATCGGCACATCGGGAGTTTTAATTGTATAGAAACTGGCGCACCACTGCTTCTCGGCTGACTTGATAGGCACGCCGACCTGTGCCTTGTCGTACACCAGACCGAAGCTGTCGAGAATCTGGGTCTCATAGCGGTCCTGCAAATACAGCCCGCTATTGCCGCGGCCTTGGCTGGTGAGCGGCTCGCCTGGCCGGTAGGGCAGCCGGAATTCGGCGTGTAATTTGAAACTCCCGTAGTCTTTGGTCGATTTCGCCCCTGCCCACAACAACCCGTCACTCACCTTGCCTTGCACCAGGGCGTTGGCGGTGCCGTCAAACAGGACCACCGCCCCGGCCGGCGGCTTGGCCCCGGCGGTTGGACTTTCGCGCTCGACCTTCTGCATGTCCTGCGCCGCCTTGGTGACGCCGGCGGCATCCACGATTTCGTTAGGAACCGTGCCGCCGTCCCAGCCCGCGCCCGGCAGCCCGCCGGCGTAACGCGTCACGTAAAATTTGCCCTGGCCGATGGCCGCCACCCGCATGCCGACTGCCTTGCCTGCATACTCGCCTTGGACGAGGAAATCCGGGTCCTCGCGCGCCGCGATGACCGGGTCGCTCCAGACTTTGTTCGGGTTTTCGGCCAGCAAGGTGCCGAGCGGCAGGTTGCCGGCCACTAACAACAGGATCCATCTGAGGGTTTGCTTTTTCACGACCGCAGTCTCCCTGAGGTGTCTCACCGGGTCAAGCACGGACTTGGGTCTTGGGAATGGGACTTGCCTATCTCCCGTGGGAGTGTGCCGGCGGGGCCAATCGAGAGGTTGGCGATAGGGCGGATACTGGCATGCCGGGCGGGGATGCGGGCCCGATCTGGGCTGACCGTTCAGGGTGAGAGCCACGTTGGCAAGCCACACCGGGGAAATATGTGCTTGCGCGTTTCTGACAGATGAGCCAGTTTTGCCAGGTTATGAAATCACGAACCATTGCTCTTGCCCTCGCTGCCGCCGCCACCTTTGCCCTCGTGCCAAGCTGTGCGAATGACCCGATGACCCAGGCAAACTCGGCCAACGCCAGCGCCTCGCAGATTGCCCGCGATTCGCGGGCGGCGCTCAACTCGCTGTGTGCCCAGAATCCCGCCGCGCGAGCCCTGCGGGGTAAGGCCAGGGGCGTGCTGGTGTTCCCGTCCATCGTCAAGGGCGGTTTTGTGATTGGTGCCCAAGGCGGCAATGGCGCGATGATCCGCGACACCGGGGAGATCAGCGGGTTTTACCAGACCGCCGGTGCGTCCTATGGGCTGCAGGCCGGTGTGCAGGAATTCGGCTACGCGCTGTTCCTGATGGACAACGAGGCGTTCCGTGAACTCAACCGCAGCGGCGGGTGGGAAGTGGGCAGCAGCCCGAGCTTGGTGGTCGTCGATAAGGGCATGGCTGGCTCGCTGAGCACCACCACCCTGTCCCACGGCACCTACGCGTTCTTCTTCAACCAACGCGGTCTGATGGGCGGCCTGGGCTTGCAGGGCTCCAAGATCACGCGGATCCATCCGCAGCAATAGGCCCGCCTCACTCCGCCTTTTTGAGCATGCGCGCGGCGATGGCCTTGAGGTCTTCGACGGGAATGGCAAAGCTCTCAGCGCGATTGGCGCGGGCGATGTTCATGCCGATGCAGCGGCCCTCCAGATCCAACAGCGGACCGCCGACGATGGATCTGGCACCGAGGATGTCATGTTGAAGAATGCGCGGGAAGCCGCTGCGGCGCTCGGAAAACGCGCCGCTCATGGCGTCATTGCGGTTCATCTCATCGCTCATTTCATTGCGTGCCATGAGGCGCACATCGGCGGTCTTTTCCTCCTGGTTGCGCCGGTAGGTGAGCTTGGCGGTGGTGCCGGCCTTGCGGTCCTTGAGGACACTGGCAATATCCTCGAGCTTGGCGACCTTCTTGTCATCGATGGCGACAATCACGTCGCCTTTCTGCAGGCCGGCGTCTTTGGCACCGCTCTTGTCCGTGACCTCGTCGATTTCGAGTTCCTTGGCGTCGGGCTTGAGTCTGACGCCGAGGGCGCCGCCGCCGGCGGTGGGAATCTCGCGGATTTTCGCGCTGACGATGCCGGCCAACACGCGGCGGTGGGTGCGGGTGGTGGTGCCGTTGGCCACCACCCAGGTGCCTTGCGGCACCGCGCTGGTAGGCGCGTAGGCCACCGGGGTCAGCTCACTGGCGTCAATTTTGAGCAGTGCCACATCCCACTGGTCATCGATGGCGACGATTTTGACGTCCGGGTATTTTTTCTCGTCGACGGTGACGGAGAGTTTCTTGATGGCCTTGAGCTCGCTCGCTTTTGTTAGTATATCTCCGTCGGGGGAGATGACCGTGCCGCAGATTGCCTCGCTGCGACCATCGTAGATAATGGCGCTGCATTTCTGGATGACCAAGCGTTGGGCTTCAAAGGCGGCCAGCACGGTGGGGCCGGTGGTGCGGTAGGCGGTTTCCAAGCTTTGGTCGGCGGGCGCGCGGGCTGCCAGGGCGAGGACGAGGGCGGGGATGAGGAGTTTAGCGTGCACCGAGTTTGAGTTTGATGGTTAGGGGTTTGCCGGCGCGGAGGACGTCGAAATCGAGCGGGTCGCCCTCGGCCATCTCCTTGAGCATGTCCTGGAAGTGTTCGCGGGTGGTCAGTTCGGTGCCATTGAGCTTGAGCAACACATCGCCATCCTTGAAATCGGCCTTTTCCGCCGGGGTATCCTTGCCCACCTTGGTCACCTCCAGGCCGCCCTCCTTGCGCGCTTCGGTGGCCAAGCCGAGGAAGCCCTTGCCCTTTTCGGGTTTCTTGACAAACGGGCCCTCGCCGATGAATTCGGCCTTGAGCAGGCCGTCCCAATTTTTCAGAAACACTTGGATGGGCACGTGCATGTCGACGCCCATCCACACGCCGACGCGCGAGTGGATGCCAATCAATTGGCCTTGCAAATTGAACAGGGGGCCGCCGGAATCGCCGCCGATGAGGGTGCAATCGGATTGGATGGTGTTTTCGACGATGCGCACCAAGCGGCCGAGCCGCACCACTGAACCGCGGTCCTTGTCAAAACCGCCGGAATGCCCCAGCGCAAACACCCAGTCGCCCAGGTGGGTGGAATCGTTGCGCTCGAGCTCCACAAACGGGAATTTTTCCTTCTCGGTGATGCGGATCATCGCGGCGTCCTTGTCGGCGACGACGCCGAGCGACACGCCCTTGAGCTTGCGGCCGTCTTCGAGCACCACGGTGAGT
>Ga0118677_10008837_pt1 | contig 15975 bp, 8 predicted proteins | sample AliMusrvi5mmetaG_FD_86154 | JGI IMG/M metagenome (GOLD analysis project Ga0118677, IMG submission 86154) | reverse complement strand
CACCGGCACCGCCGACCTCGTGCTGGGTCCCATCGCCGTCAGCGGCGCAAACCCTGCCGATTTCACTGTCACCGCCCCGCCGACCTCTCCGGTGGCCGCCGGTGGCAGCACCACTTTCCAACTATCCTTCACCCCATCTGCCGTGGATGCCCGCTGGGCGCATATCGGCATTCCGACGAATGACTTCGATAGCTACTACTTCCAGTTCGAGGTCAAGGGTCTCGGCACTCCCAACGATGCGGCGTTGTCGAACCTCACCCTAAGCAGCACCACGCCGCTGAGCCCCACCTTCTCCGCCGCAACGACCGATTATACCGCTGCGGTGGCTTTCAATATATTCAACATCACGGTGCTGCCAACCACAGCGCAAGAAGGTGCCACCCTCACCGTCGATGGCAACGCCGTTCCCTCTGGAAGCGCCAGCGGAATCCTCCCTCTCAACGTTGGCTCCAATACCCTCACCGTTCGTGTCACCGCCCTGGACGGCATCACGACGCTCACCTACACCGTCCTGGTCACCCGTGCCTCACCCTCACCCGGGGATGTCGATCCAGACTTCAATCTGCATCCGGATTTCAGCGCGAACGGGTCCACCTACATCTCGGATTCCAATTTATTCAGCATGTCGTTGCAGCCAGATGGAAAGATCCTCTGTGGGGGGGACTATGGGTATGGTGGCGGAGGCGGGCATAGCCTGGACCGGCGGAATGGAGACGGCACGCTGGACGCAGGTTTCTCCGCGAGCGTGGGAAGCCCGGGAGACGGGGTTTATGCCACTGCAGTGCTTCCTAACGGAAATCGCCTGATCGGCGGAAGTTTCGGCTCGGTAAACGGTGTGGCTCCCTATTATTCCCTGGCACGGCTCAATGCTGCCGGAGAGCCAGACCGCAGCTTCAATCCCGTGATCTACGCCCCCCCCATCATGGGCCAGTTCCCAATCGGCGGCTTATCCAGCATCGCGGTGCAGACAGACGGGAAAATTCTCATCGGAGGATTTTTCATTCAAGTCAACGGAGTGGCTCATCCGTTCATTGCACGGTTGAATGCGGACGGCACGCTTGACGACACCTTCACCCCCACACTGGATTATACGGTCTATAGCATTGAGTTGCAGACGGATGGCAAGATCGTCGTCACAGGGGGATTTACCACGGTCAATGGGGTGAGTTGCTTCGGTCTCACCCGGCTGAATGCGGACGGCACGCGCGATGCCAGTTTCAACCCGCAGTTGGACAACACGGTTGAAACATCGGCGGTGCAGGCGGATGGGAAAATCCTCATCGCGGGGAGCTTCTCCACGGTCAATGGTGTGCTCCGCCAGGGGCTAGTCAGACTCAACGCGGACGGCACGTTGGACACCGGTTTCAATCCCGGTGCCGTCGCCGTAGCCTCGGTGGCAGAGATTGCGTTGCAGACGGATGGCGAAATCCTCATCGCAGGACGATTCGCTGCCGTGGGCGGTGTGTCGCGCAATGGCCTGGCCCGGCTCCATGTCAATGGCACGCTGGATGCCCCCTTCAATCCCAATCCTAGCTCCTGGAACGACTACCCGGTGGACATTCGTGAACTTGTCCTGCAAGCGGATGGCAGGATTCTGATGGGAGGAATCTTCAGCGCCGTCGGCGGCGTGCCGCGACTGAACGCAGCGCGACTGGAGAACTCCCCGGCCACCCAATCGCTGAGCGTGGCCGGTGCCAGCCGGATCGAATGGCTGCGCGGAGGCAGCTCGCCCGAAACCCATCAAGTCAGCTTTGAGGTTTCCATCGATGGTGGCACCAATTACGTCCCGCTGGGTAGCGCCACGCGCATCGTCGGCGGTTGGGAGTGTGCCGCAGCGAACCTGCCTGCCAGCGGTCAAATTCGCGCCCGCGCCCGCACCCGGAGCGGTGGTCTGCTGGAAAGCGTCGTGCCATTCACGGGTCTATCAGTCCCGGCAATCACCGTCTCTGGCAATACCGTAACTATCAGTTCCGGCGACGCCACGCCGGATTTGACGGACCACACGGATTTCGGCAGCCGTCTCCTCGACTCCGGCACGTTGACGCGAACCTTCACCATTCACAACAGCGGCACCGCCGATCTCATCCTCGGGCCGATCACCCTCGACGGTCCGGCGCTCGGGGATTTCAGCATCCTCTCCGCGCCAACCTCACCTATCGCCGCGGGTGGCAGCACCAGCTTCCAGGTCTCCTTCGCTCCTTCAGCCTCGGGCCTGCGCTCCGCCACGCTGAGCTGGGCAACCAATGATTTCTATCAAAGCGCCTTCAGCTTCTCCATTCAGGGCACCGGCGTCTCCAGCACGGGCGATGACGACGCTGATGGCGTGCCAAATCTGCTCGAATTCGCCTTCGGCACCAACGCTTCGGCCCCTAACAGCGGTACCGGCGCGCTCCAGTATGCAGGCACTTTCGACGCCGGTGGCACCGTCACGGCGACCGGCCAGCCCATCACATGTGTCGAGAACGGATCCGATTTCCGGGTTCTCTTCGTGCGCCGCACCGACTATCTCGCCGCCGGGCTGACTTATACGCCGCAATTCAGCGGCGATCTCACCACCTGGCAAGACAGCGCCACCGCGCCCGCCGTCCTGGCCGATGACGGGACCTACCAAGTCGTCGCGGTGCCTTATCCCGCTGGACCAATCGCCGACAAGCCGGCCCGCTTTGCCAGAATCGGAGTGAGCGCCACGCCTTGAGTTGCTAGATCATTGCGGAGTTGGTGGAGTGACAGCAGCGGCGGAAGCGCTCGTGCTGAATTAGCCGCGCGGCGACCACCCTCGCGCGGATGAACGCGGAGGCCTCGCCGATGTTGGTGTTGGACGAGAGTTCGCGCAAATCCACCAGCGGCACCTCCACGTGGAGATCAATCCGGTCACGAAATTTGCAGTTTTCATGTCGGCGGCCAGCTTTACTCCTATAAGGGTCTGTCCGAAAAACGAGAATTCTAGGGGTGAAGTTTCCAGCCATGATCACGGGGAATTGCGGCCGGAAAAGGTAATCCGCCAAGTAGAAACCCCGGCTGGCTATTTTGCCATTTTTGCAGCAAAAATCCCTGACCCGCAACCCACTGAAATCCGCACAATATGACCCGTCCCACCTACTTGCTTGGAGACATCCACGGCGACTATACTGCTCTGCTGGAGATCCTCGACGAGCAAAATATCCGTGACGCGGTGGTGATCCACGTCGGCGATGGCCACGAAGGGTTTCCTGAATGCGGTCCATCCGTCCTTGAAACGCTCAATGAGGAATTCGCCTCGCGTGGCATCGAATATCTGTCGATCCGCGGCAACCACTGCAATCCGACATTCTTTGAAGGGAATCACCTGCTGTCGAACCTGAAGCTGCTGCCCGACTATACCCGGCTGGAATTGAATGGCGAGACATGGCTTTTCGTCGGCGGCGCGGTGAGCGTGAACCGGCTCGACAAGATTCAATGCGGAGAATGGTGGTCACGGGAGGGCTTCCGGCTTGACCCGTCAAAGGCAGGCCCCGCCGACGTGCTGGTCACCCACTCAGGCCCCGGTTGGATCGGCCCTGGCTTTAGCTCCCCACTCGTCAAAACGTATGCCCAGGCCGAGGACGAGTTCGGAACCAGTTCACTGGTGGCAGACCTGAAAGAAGAGCGCCGTCAACACGACCGGCTATTCCGCTTGGTGAAACCCCGAACCTGGTATCTTGGGCATTTCCACCAAAAAGCGGAAAAACAAAACACCGGATGCCGTGTTCGGATTCTCGACTGCGGCGAATTAGTTAGGCACTCGCCACCCTGACAAGCTCCAAATGCTCTCCACGGCAGCGACACCTGCTGTACCACCTGTCTGCGGAGCCCGATAGGCCGGGTCACCTGACTTGCGACTTGCAGTAATCTATTTGATCGAACGATAGAAGGTTGCACGCATGTTTAAGGGCGAGTGCAGGCTCTTGGTCCACACAGTAGGCGAGTTGACTTCTGTTCAACCTGCATTCCGCAATCAGTGCTACAGCGGGGTATTTGTGTACAATGGCATCAATATCGGAATGATGACGGATCGAATTGATGCAGTTGCTGCGTTGGTCGGTTGATAGAATGGAGATTGCATGCTGTAACGCCGCAGCAGGCTCCCGCCACACACAATCGGCGAACTGGCGTTCGGTGAGCCGGTTCGCGGCATATCTGAGGATGGCGACGGGAACCTCTCGCACGCAGTGATTGATCAATTCTTCGGTCAGCTTCGCTGCTGCATACTGTACGGCAGCGGCCGGCTCCGCGTGTGTGCATGCGTCAATTTGCACAGGGGCCATGCCCTCCGCGACAAACCGCAGTGCTTCACCCGGCATTGCCCGGTTCACCGCGTCGAACTGCTCGGCGGTTAGCCATAGCCGTGCGTGCCGTAGTGCCTCGGATGAGGGAGTGTGCGGCATTTCGCGGTGTGCAACATACTGCCAGGCGCGAACGGGTTCGGCTTGTATCCATGCATCGAGTTGCTCCGCAGTGGCTGTGGGCGGCTGGGGGCGGGAGACGGCCAAGCAGCCGACGAACCGTTCGGGCGAGAGTCTTGCTGTCGCAAATTTGATGGCCTCGGCTGGGGCCGCTCTGGCGCAGTCGTCGATCCGACAGTCGGTGAGTAGCTCTGTTGCGTAGCGTAGAGCCGCCGCCGGCACGGCCTGCGCACAGGCGGCCAGTTGCTCCGTGGTCAATCTCGCCAGACCGAATTTGAGTGCTGCCTGTGGTTGCCGGGCCGCGCACATTGCAAACTCCGCGTCGTTGAGGGCTTCCGGGGTCCGAAGGGCGACCGCCGGCGATTTGGGTGCCACTGCGGCTCGAGTGGGGTTCGCGAGCAACATTGGCTCCCCTTCAACGTCCAGGATCGTAACCGACTGCTTGTTTGCTGCCTTTGCTGCCTTTGCTGCCTTTGCGGCAAGGACTGCCGTTTCGGCTTTGGAGGGGCAGTAAATTTCAAATGTCTGGTAATCACGCTGGGCTCGGTTTTTGCGACTGCTAGCCGATGGGACAAACCGCCAGCCAAGCGGAGCTAACATTTTGATGGCCTCGCGCATTCTATGATGATGCTGGTGCAGCAGGTTTGCCTTTTCCGGCGTTTCTGGCCAGATCGGCGCACGCAGAGTTTCGCGCGATAGGGTTTTATGCTTCCCGGGGTCGGCTACAGCGCACAGATATTGATGTATCAGGCGGGCTGCTTCATGCTTGATCGCCCGCACCTCGAACATTTCAATGCGGGCATGACTCCCTGATAGTTTGATTGATTTCCCAAGAACCGACGCTGTTAGCATCGGATTGAGAGCTACCGCGAAGCAGGCGCTGCCAATTGCGTTCGCGGCGGCGGTCGCTGTTATCACCGGATTCAGAGCAGCCTCGGCCACTCTGGTGCTTGTGCCGCAGTGACTGAGGAGCCGGAAACTGCGTCGTTTTCCGCCTACCTCATGGACTATTGAGGTGCTGCCAAGTCTGGCAATGCATTCCCTGATTTTCTTGTACGACGATGTGGAATTCCCAAGGTCGATCTCTTTGTTTAACTGATAGAGTGTTCCCGAGACGACCATGATTGGGGCCGGTTCTCCTTTGAGATCAATTGCGTTCCGCAGAAATATCTGATCCAGGGTTTTGGGCGCCTCCTGCAGCATCGTCACTTCACCATTCAAAGAGGCGGCCATTGCCACAAGGCTCTGCAAAATACGCAGCTCGTCCGCGCCGAGCGGTTCTTCGCCTGTGACTTCCATCCAAGCCTTGCCGTAGGTTTCCCTAATGTCCAATTTCTTGTGTTTGCGGTCGCCACGCCGGAGCGCCCGGAACAAGCCGAGAATCGTGCAGTGCGAGGGATCGTGCTTCGCATGCGTGTAGCGGTAGGCAACAGGTCGTGATTTACCCTCCACAGTAACCGCCGCTGCTTCCAGCGCAGCAGACGGAGGATTGGATTTTGCTTTGCGCATCGCCACGGTACGGATTGTAACCACCCAAGCTGTCCTTCCGGCAAGGTTTTTTGTTCGCTGGCTGGTGCTGACATCGGGTCGCCCGTCCCGCAGCCGACATGCTCGGTTTGGCTGAGGGGCCGCTCTGCGGCCTTGGTTTGGCTAAGGTGGGCGCTTTGCGGCCATGGTTTGATCGAGGGGACGCATTGCGGCCTGGCTTGGCTAAGAGGACGCTTTGCGGCCTTGGTTTGACTAATCGGCCGCTTTGCGGCATGGTTTGGCTCAGGGGGGGCCGCATTGCGGCCTCCCGGTTTCGCATTGCGGAACCGGCGGCCCGTTGGGGCCAAACCCGACCGCCCTTTGGGCGGGCTCGGGTTTGGCCCTGATAGGATGCTCATACTATCTAGGGCTTTTGCCCATAATAGTCATCTAGAATTATGGGTAATTCTAGACAGAAGCAATTAACCATCGTAACAGTTTGGAAATCAACGTTATGCGACTACACGCGATTTGCTAAACACGCTACAACCTTACGGATTATACAGTATTCGATTTATGGATTAGGCACTAGTTCATTACGGTTACGACAGTATAAAATAGCCGGAAAAAACACGATATTACGGTTTCGTCAGTATTACTAAGATACTTTCGGTATAATTACGGTTCAGACAGTATATCTGGGCGTTGGCGGCCAGCAGGCGACCACTCACATCCTCCGCCAAGCTCACCTACTGTTTCGTCTGGCACTGACATGAACCCAGCAGCGCTGGCCACTCACAGACCACGAACCCGACAAAGAATGCGTAGTTGCTCAACAAGGTCACCCGTGACAATCCAAGCGGAGTCGACGCAGGGCAAATTCACCACAAAGGCGCAACATGCTTCAGGTTTCTGAAGTATCAAAGCCAGCCACTTCCACAAAAAAACTGATATTCAAGGCCAGGTCACAAAAATATCACTCCGCATTTCTTGACCGGCATCAGATCACCCCTAACATCGTCACCGACGTGAAAACACCATTTCCAATCCTCATTTCAATCGCGCTTTACACGGCATCTGCGGTTATCGCCCAGGTGTCGAATACTGAAACAGCAGGGAGCAGCCCGGCAGACCCGGATACCACGGCGGCACCAACCGTCCTAACCAAGCCCATCGCTCCGAGCATGGAAACTGGAATTGTCGGCCAAATTGCCGATGGGACGACTTCGGTGCCCGCCCCTAAACCCGAACCTATCAATTTCAAGGTGAAGAGCACCATCACCCGGCGGGTGAATGTCGTGGAAGCTTCCGAGTTGTCTGATCTGCCGCCGGTCAAGGGGACCATCACCATGAAGGATCAATTGGTTGAAGATCCCGGCTTGCCAGATCCACCGCTACCGCCGCCATTACCTGCCCTACCTGTGGAGGATCCCGCCGTACTAGCCCGCTTGGCGGAAATGCAGGAAAAGTACCGAGGCATCCAGATTGCTTTCGTTTCGGCCACGGTATATGATCATTCCCGCACCTACCTTCGCTGCTATCCAAGCGGCGAAGGTAGAAAAGAAATTTGTGGCTGGTCGAACCTGGACTTCAACCATTTTTGCGGGTTTGGAATGTATCAGGTGAAAGGTGAAGACGGCGAACTCCGGGAATACGCGCTCCTGATGGGCATTGGCGACGTGGACACGCAACGAACCAGTGAACATCTGGCAAAAAATGGCAAAAAGTATCACGCTCCTGAAGCACCCGTCCTGCCGGATTTGGCAGCCGGCGGGCCGACTTTCATTCTTACAGATGGGGACACGACCGACAAGGAATCCATCGCCTTGTTCCAGGGCATGCACGATCTCTACCGGGTGGAAGGGCTGCGAATGAAAGCAGCCTACCACGCCAGGATCAAGGCACATGCGGAACGCAAGGCCTACCTGCTGGCCAATCCTCCGGTCCCCAAGGACGTGACCATTCAAGTTTGGAAACGCAAATCTCCATCGGCTGCCGGTCTGAAAAATCTCGAAGAAGGAGCAAAACAATGAAATTCCGTCCTGTATATCTTGGTCTGATGCTTGTTGCCGCCGCTGGCGATTTGACCGCTGACCCGGCTTTCCAACAGCAGGTGTCGTTCACGCCTGGCACGGAACCCACATGGAATGTGGATTGGTCCGGTGTCGCAGATAGAACCTACTTTGTTGAAAGGAGTGTTGATCTTGTTCACTGGAACTACCTGCCCGTCATGGATTTTGGTACGGGCACCAAGAGTTGCGGGGTCAATACCGAAGGTGCGCCAAAGCTTTTTGTCCGTCTCCACTACGTTGATGACACCACCGTGACGACCCTCCAGGAGGCCCGTGACGCGGATTTCGACGGCGACGGAATTCCAAACTGGTATGAGGTAGAGGTTCTCGGAACAGATCCTCTCGACAAAAACAGCGCCGGCGGGGATTCCGATAACAATGGATTGGCCGATGGCTGGGAGATGTTCTATTTCGGTGGACTCGGCATCGCCGATCCGAATGCCGTTCTCAAGCCGGACGGCCTGACCAACAAGGAGAAAAACGATCTCGGCCTGAACCCCAACACGGACTACTCCGCCGCAACAGCCACACAGCCCGCCAGCTACAGCTATGATCTTGTGGGAAGGCTTACGGGTATCACAGCCCCGGTAGGTGCTGGCAACTACACGCCGGACGATGAAGGCAACATTCTGAACGCCCAATAACATACCTACTTTCCATGAGACACATTCTCCTTACAGTCGCGGTTTCACTGACGACAACATATTCAGTTCATGCTCAGGATCAGGACAATCCGGGCTGGCTTCAGGGTCAGGTACCCCCTGACCAGGCCGCAGAATGGCTTTCACAGCCGGGACAGGAACGCTCCGCGGGAGTAACAAACCCGGAGCAGCCCGCGCCCTTGTCGGACCACGAGGCAGCCGAATCATTAAGCATGGCCGTTCCACCGGCACCCTCGGGCATGCGTTTCGCTCCGCTCGACATCACGGCAGGCGGCAATGAAGCGGACGAAGTCACACCGGAAATCGAAGCCCTTGCACGCGGGTTGCGGAACGATCCTGTCAAAATTTTCGAATACGTTCACAACTTCATCCGGTTCGAGGCCTATTTCGGATCAAAAAAAGGGGCTCACATGACGCTCCTTGAGGGTGGAGGAAACGAGCACGACCAATGCGCCTTGCTGGTGTCATTGCTCCGGGCCGCCGGGTTGAATCCGAGCTATAAATATGGCCCATGCACGTTCAGCTACGCTCAAATGACGAAATGGCTGGGAATCTCATCAAGTCCCTTCTCCCATTGGACCGACGCCCAACTCATCGGCTACTACTACCCAAGCGGCGGAGCTCCGGCCGGATTCCCCACTGCCGCAAACCGCCAGACGCTGACCATTTATGAATTTCTCACTCCAAGAGGCTACCCCTACATTGATGCCTTCAGCCAATCAGGAATCAACTGGTTCAGTATCCCGCACGTCTGGGTTGAACTAAATGGCAAGAAGCTGTCGCCCGCCTTCAAAAACCAAACAGTCCGATCCGGCATCAACCTTGCCACGGCAGTTGGTTATTCTCGGACCCAGATCCTCACCGATGCGGGCGGCTCCGTAAACACGGATGGTGGTACCCGGTGGGCAAGCGGGCTCAGCTACTCCTCACTGGCCAGCCGCCTCAATACCTACAGCCAGAATTTTGTCCAGGCCGTGAAGGCAACCGACGACTGGCGGCATTCCGACCGTATCACGGAATCCACCGCCATTGACATGGAAAGCTACACCAACCTGGATCCGGCATCGCCCACGAATCTGAGCGGGATTGCCTCCATTTTTCCGGATTCCTATGCGGCTTCCCAGTGGCTACCTTTTGAAACTTGGTCCGCGATACCCGTGGCCCACATGTCAAAGCTGGAAATCACGGCCGGTGTTTGGAACGGAACGATCTGGACGAGCACCTATTTCAATCTGACCACTCCGCTAAATCTGCCGGGCCTGCGCGGACGCAAACTGTCATTGACCTTTTCCGGCAACACCGGACGGATTTATCTGGATGAAACCCTCGTCACGGGAGGCTCATTCAGCATCCCATCCGTGAAAACCGATTTCGATCTGAGACTCGGCATCACACACAATCACTATGAACTGATCAAATCCGGCAGCACATACACCGTATCCAAAGCTGGCAAGAGCAACCAATCGGAAACCAAGAAATACCTCAAAGGCGATGATTGCGCGTATGCCATTATATATTCCTTCAGTAATCCTGACCGCTTGTCCCGCGCCCGGCAGGAACAACTGGATGCCTATCGCAGGGCTGGCCTGACTGACAGCGACTGGCAGGTTAGAACGGAATCGCTCAACATTATCGGTTTGAACTGGCTCCACCAGTGCTACCAGTCGGAGGAAATCCTCTCGGGACTCTACGACACGGTTTCGCTCTATCACCATCAATTCGGCAGAGTGGGGCAGGAAAGATCGTTCAACACTGGCGATATATCCTTCTACATTGATGTAGGACTTATGTTTTCGGCCCGCAACCACCGCACGTCGAACTTCGCTGAGGCTCTGAACTGCACCTATCTCAGCTCCACTTTCGCCAGCGCGATGGAACACGGGGTGCTCGAACAAATGCAGGGTAGCGGCCTCGGAGCCACATCGACCGTGAGAATGGTCTATCTTGCCAATGAGGCCGGCCAGCGCATTTATAGGGCCACCAACGCCAACTGGGCGTCGGTCACGTCCGCATCCGAACTTCAGAACTATCCTGCCGATAGCATCAGCGAAATCGGCACAGCGCTCAATGCCAGCACCTTGAGTCGCGCATTGATGCCGCAGAGCGGCAAGCTGGTCCTCAATCAATACACGGGGTTCGGTTTCGCGCTGGAGGAACCTACCAAGGTCACCATGAAGATAGGAGCCAATTACGGCGGTTACAACAGCCAATCGGGAACGGTTTCATCGGCTGAGGTGCTCGCTTGGCTCAAGAGCGACCCCGCATATCTGGCGGCAAGTTCAATTCTCGCTATCCCCACCGATCCCCTGACGGTGCCTAAGGCCAGTTTCGGCGATCCCGTGGATGTCGCCACGGGGGCATGGGTTTCCGAAGCAACCGACTTGAGTCTCGGCACCGGATCCCCTGACGGCCTCAGCTTCACACGCTTCTACAACTCGAATTCCGCATATAACAGTTCCGCAGGATTGGGCTATGGCTGGACCCATGGCTACGACATCACAGCAACCACCCGGAGCAGCGTGAAAGCCGGTCTTGGCGCAACCACGTCCTATCAGGCGGCCCCCTTCTTCGCCGCGCTCACAGTGGCCGCCGACTTGGCCCGCAATCACACGAGCGCCAAGGAATGGGCTACAGCCGCACTTGTCATCCATTGGGCGGTTGACCAGTTGAAATACAAGGCGGTTGCGATCACCAAGGGTAACCAAACCTTGGAGTTCGTCGAGATGCCGGATGGAACATTCGTTCCACCCGCCGGAATGGACCTGACGTTGATCCGGAACGGCAGCGGAGCCTCTTCATATTTCACACTGACCAAGCGCCACGGAGCCACCATGACCTTCCTGCCAAACGGAAAGGTGGACAATATTACCGACCTGTTCGGGAAGACCCAGCAATTCACCTATTCCTCCGGCAAACTCTCGAAAGTGAAAGACGCGTTCAACCGCGAACTCAATTTCACATGGAGCGGATCGAAAATCACCTCGGTTGCCGATAGCACGTCCAGAACCGTCGACTTCGGGTACACTGGCGACAACCTCACCTCGGTAGCCGATGTCGAGGGGAAGACCATGTCCTTCGGCTATGATGGCTCCCACCGAGTTATATGGGTCAAGGATGCCGAGGGCTGGACGACCGTTGAAAACTACTTCGACACGAAGGGCTGTGTTATTGCCCAGCGAAACAAAGGGGAAGCGGCCCGCACCTACAACATTTACTACAGCGGCTATTGCAACATTGAGGAGAACCCGCTTGGCGGCACCATTTCCTACTATTACGATTCAAGAGGACGGTCCATCGGAACCAAGAACGCCCTTGGCCAATCCGACACCACCCAATACGACGGCCAGGATCGCCGCATTGTCCACATCTCGCCCAAAAACGAACGGGTCGATTGGTATTACAATTCCAACAACACCCTTCAATTCGTACAGGACGAGGAGGATTACTGGACCGAATACTATTATGACACGCAACTCAGGATTGAGGAAGTTATCGACAAACGGGGCAAGTCCACAAACTTCACCCACACCACCACTCATCAGATCGAGACGGTTACCGATCCACTGGAACACGTCACCACCTACGGTTATCTTCCGAACGGTCTTCTTTCCACCGTCAAGGATGGCGAGAACAAGACCACCACGACCCAATACGATTCGTGGGGCAATCCCAACAAGATCACCTACCACGATACGAAGTTCCAAGGCATGACGAACAACGCGCGGGGCGACGTGCTGACCGTTACCGATCCTGAAAACCGAATCACCACATATACCTATAACAAGCGACGCCAACTCCTGACAACGACTCTGCCCGCCATTCCCGGAGAACCCGTGGCAGTCATCACGAACACCTACGATGATTCGGGAAATATCCAGAACACGACGGACGCCAAAAATCATCTGACCAGCTTCACATATTATCCGCTTGGGCAGAGCAAAGCGACCACCCTGCCGGCTCTTCCGGCTGGAGACAACGTCATCACCAATACGTATGATTCTAGGGACTGGCTGCAAACAACCTATAACAGCCTCAACCACACAGTCACGACGGAATGGGATGCGGCGCACCGGGTGTTCGCCAGCACCGGCCCGCTCACTCGCCGCACCGAATTCACCCGCGATGCCAACGGGCGGGTCACTGAAACTAAGGACCCTCTTCTTCGAGTCACCAAACAGCAATGGACCACCCGGGGAGAGAAACAACGGGACACCGATGCTCTCGAAAAATTCAGCACCTCCCTTTACGACAACAACGGCAACCCGACCGACTACACCAACCGCAGGAACAAACTCTATAAGTCTTCCTACGACGATGCCAACCGCCTTGAATGGTCGAAAACACCGGGTCAGAAGACCACGGAGATGACCTACTATAACAATAATCTTGTTAAGACCATCAAGGAACCATCCACCCAAACCACAACCTTTCTCTATAATGGCCGGAACATGGTCGAGACAAAAATAGATCCAGTCGGATCCATCGGCTACATTTACGATAACAGCAGCCTGCTCAAAACCGTGACAGAAGGCAGCGCCACCATCATGCGAACGTATGACGAACGCGGCAGACTAAAATCCTATCAGAACGCTGATGGCGACATCATCCAATACCAATACGACGCCAACAATAACCTCACCCGCCTCACCTATCCAGATGGCAGGCAAGTTCACTACACCTACAACGCCCGCAACCTGCTGGAAACCGTCACGGATTGGTTAGACCGTGTCACCACATACCAATATGACCGTCTCGCGAGGCTGACTGGGATTTCCCGGCCCAACGGCACCGCCGTCGCCTATCAAATCGACGACGCGGGCCAAATCCTCAGCGTCCGCGAAACCGGACCCGGCGGCAAACTCCTCTCCTACCTGGCCTATCAATATGATGCCGCCGGTCAGATCAAGAGCCGCTTCCGTGCGCCCCTCACCAACACTTTCTGGCGGCACCCCACCGTCACCGCCACATACGATGACGACAACCGGCTTGCCACCGTCAACGGAGCCGCCGTCACCATCGACCCCGACGGCAACCTCACCCACGGCCCCATCAGTCCGGACTCGGGGAACATCAGCCTAACCTACAACTCCCGCAACCAACTCACCAGCGCCGCCGGACTATCCTACACCTACGATGCCGAGGGAGTCCGCCGCACCCTCACTGACTCATCCGGCACCACCCGCGATGTCATCGACCCCCGCACCAACAGCCTCCTCGTCCGCCACCAGCCCAACGGAGCCAGAACCTGGTACGTTTATGGCCTCGGTCTCCTTTACGAAGTAGACCTAACCGGGAATACCAAGACCTACCACTTCGACCAGGTTGGCAGCACCATCGCCCGCAGCAATGACACGGGAGCCGTCATCGGCACCGCCGAATACAGCGCCTATGGACTCATCGTCCAAAAGGGAGGGGATATGGCCACCCCTTTCCTCTACAACGGCAAATACGGTGTCCAAACCGACTCCAACGGACTGCTCAACATGCGGGCTCGTTACTACAGCCCCTATCTGATGCGCTTCCTAAGCGCCGACCCCAGCGGTTTTTCCGGCGGCAGCAACTGGTTCGCCTATGCCGATGGGAATCCGATTTCAAACACCGACCCGTTCGGGCTGTGGAGTTGGAGCAACTTCGGTAATGGACTCCTTGAAGGAGTCGTGGGAGGCGTGATCGGAGGAGTCATCATTGGGGCCGTCGCCGTGGTATCCGCGCCCGTGGCCGTGGTGGCCGGAGCCGCATTGCTCGGCTACGCCGTGGGCCAATGGGCCGCGAACGACTTCGCTGTCACGGACCGGGGAGTTGGCCAGGCAATCGGCGGACTGGCCGGAGGCATGGCGGGTGGAAAAGTTGGATACGCGGCCGCAAGCGCCGTGAGATCAGTGATCGCAGGGGAGGCCGCAGCAGGTGCCGGTGGCCTTGGTCCGGCTGTTGGTGAGCAGGTCGCCGGAGTAGCTGACGACGCAACGGTTCATTTTTCACCGCAAGCTCATAATGTCGTAAAAGGAATATACTCGGACGATGTCTTTGCATTTCGATACGGAGATATTAGGAGTTATGCGTATTCGACTGTGCAAGGATTAATTGGCCCAGGGGCTGCGGGGAGCGAAGGCGAAGTGGGATATATGCATGTCCTGGAAACAATCGGTAGAATTCCTGAGGCACGAGGACCGGTGCAGGGTTCGAATGTTTTCGAGCAGGTGTTTGACGGAGGCGAATTTGAGGTTAAATCGAGATTTAGAGTTAAATAGGAATAATATTATGATTCAGAATTCTATTATTAGTGACCTTGTTGGTTTGACCGGTATTCGAGCGATTAGTGGGTTTGAACTTCCGATTGGCATTCACGCGCCAAATTCAAAAATAAAGCATGGAATCGGCATAAACATAGGCCCAATCGAGATCGACCCATCAGATGCGGATAAAATATATTTAACATGCATTACCATTTTTCATCATATTCTTGATTACTTGAAGTCCTCAGAACTAATAGACGTAAGAATTGGGGTGTCAATTTTCATTGCACCTGGCAGCCAATCGCATAGAGCGATGTCTGGGTGGATTGATGTAGATGAAGACTTTAAATGCTCGTCACACCGTGCAAGTTTCAGAGACGTTTATTCGAATATGAAATATGTTCAAAAGCGCATCTGTGAGGAAATCGGAAATGCTTCCCCTAAGGAATAAATTGGAATGGCTTGCCACAGCGCCCACTCCCGCGAGCGGAGGGGCATCCGCAATGTTGGCCGCTACAGAAATGGTAACCTCAGAGAGCAATGGAGACCATTTGGATGTTGATGTTTTTTCGGAGGAAATTGAATATTTCACCACATGGGTAAATCAAAATAATCCAGCAACCTTTTGGGGGATGCTATACGAAGGGCTGGACTCTTGATTTGACAATAGAGACGAATCATCGCAAAAGAACTCGAACTAAACATGCAAATGACGCTTCTTGGTCTACTATTTGTCATTGCAGCCATTTCACCAATTGTGATGTCCCTCAAGGCGTGCGTTGATCACCCGTGGTGGGTATGGTTTATTGGCCCAATAGTGGGCGTGGTAGTCGGCAGCCTAAATGTCGTGATTTGGCGACAATTGTTTCTAGTTCTTGAACGCAAGTTGATCTCCGGTGCCAACTCCGGCGCGAAACCTAACTCGATCATATTAAATCTAATGGTCATTGGTATGATTGCGTGGATTATTTTCTCTGTCGCAATATCCTCTGGGATCATGGGGGCGTTCAGAATTCCGTTAATCTGCTAGAAGCCCGCAGGGCTGGCTAACGGGGAGACACTTAGTTCTAGGCGCGCTGGTTGGCAAGGATTTTTCGTCGGACGACGGCGAATATAGGCG
>Ga0118677_10008835_pt1 | contig 15976 bp, 20 predicted proteins | sample AliMusrvi5mmetaG_FD_86154 | JGI IMG/M metagenome (GOLD analysis project Ga0118677, IMG submission 86154) | reverse complement strand
TCCATGAACTGTGGGCTATAACTACAATTTGCATTAGCATGATGCGACTGGTGTTCAGAGTTTGGCCAGATACTGTAATCGAGAATATGTATGCAGATATACAAAAAGGCCGCGGCCAAGACAATCCAGGTGCTCAACACCTTGACTCCAAGGAGCCATTCCGCCACAAGTAAAACAGCAAATCCAAAAAAATTGACAAATGCCTCGAGAAATAGCCCCAACCAACGGGGTAAGTCAATTGCATGATTATGATGGAGTTGTACATGCGGATTTATTAAGTAAACTGGCATATCAGGCATATGACACCAACGATGTCCAGCATATGACCAAAATAATAAGAAAAGTGTTTGTAAAAAAGCAATGGGCCAACCGTATTCGGGAACACCAAGATACGTGAAGAGGTTTATTGTAATAACTAGAAATGGCCCATATGCTTGTAGAAACTCTGCAGGTCTCTCCATTCTACTTTGTAGTATCCACTAAACGCTTGGAAAAAGTCCGTCAATTCTCTTTTGAACGGGAACCCAACCAAAGTTGAGTGCCGTTAACTTGACTAAAAAGAAAAAGAGTGTAACACCAACAAAAACTTTCTCCAAGGCTCCATTTGGAATCTCTGATTTTACTCCAAGACGATCCTTTACAAACTCTGTCATTTTTTGATTTAGTCCAGGAACCAGACTTTCGTGATGAGTTAGGATACATCCGTTAAAAAGGAGACATTGAATAAAAACAATAAATGTGAAAAAGGTCATTAATCCGACTACAATAAGACTTGTGCTGAATGTCAGCATCAGAATAGTTCCGTGAATACAAATCAAATGCACTATAATAAGAATTAGTCCTAACATTCTACTTCTCTTTTATAAGATAAAAGTAGGGGGATGGATACACGATTCTGGGGTCCATCAGGATGGGAATGTCTCCATCAAATTACATTTGCATATGAACCTGAACAAAAACAGGCGGTCAAAGAACTTTTTGAAATGTTGCCTTTTGTGCTGCCCTGTAAGTTCTGTCGTGCTAGTTTAACAACCTACATGAAAAGTGACCCTATTGATTTAACTAGCCGTGAGGGATTGTCCCAATGGCTCTGGAGAATTCATAATGCCGTAAATGATAAACTTCGAAAACAGGGCCAAGATGTTTTACCAGATCCTTGCTTTGAATCTGTAAAGTCATTCTATATGGATTCCCTTTCAAGTGGATGCACGCAGACACATTTTCCAGGATGGACCTTCTTGTTTAGTATTGCTGAAAATCATCCGCTTTCTAAAGAGTCACTTAAGACAACGGCATTACCTGATGCACCTCCACGAAGTCCCGGTATGACAGATGAGGACCTGAATGAATGGAATCTTTTACAGCCTGAAGAAAGAGTTCCCTATTATCGCCGTTTTTGGGCGGCTATTGGAGATAGTTTACCATATCTTGAGTGGCGGAGACTCTGGGAGAAGGAGGCTCGCAAAGTGGGTTTACGTGCACATACGGGAAATCGTTGGGCACTTTTAAAGGCACTCTGGCGTTTGCGGTGTACAATGGAGTCTCAACTTGAATTACAAAATCGTACACGATTTGCTGATTTGTGTCGTACACTTGCGGACCATCGAAGTGGATGTGCAAAATCTAAAAAGGCCATTACATGTCGTAAGCGGTCACGTGGTACGAACAAAAAGACATTAAAGAAGTAGGTGGTGCTACGGTATGGAGCCAACAACAATTCTCTTTTTAATTGTTTTTGGATTACTCTTACTTCATTATTTAGTGCACGTGTGGATAAGTCGTAATAAGGTGGTGCCTTGGACCTCGGGGGCCCTTGAAGGATTCGAAGATGCAAAGGCCACAATGGCCAACGAATCGGAAGTGAAATGGCTCGAGGCTCCAGAATTATTCGATGATTTTTACAGTAAAGTCTACGACCAACTCGCTCAGGGTTCAAATCGCCTCCAGGCTGAACTCGGACTTGCGCTTCATGCATTTAGCGCTGAAGGAAAGAAAATTACTGATATGCAAATCTTGGATGCCGGTTGTGGAACAGGTATTGTCACTGCAGCATTGGCTAAAATGAATCCCGCAAAGGTGATTGCAGTGGATGTGAGTCCTGCTATGCTTCATCGTGCAAAGACAGTCACTCTTGAGCAATCTACGCTGACACAGGCTCAGAAAGATCTTATTGAGTATCGTCAATCGGACTTACTCAATCCGAGTGCACTGGCCCCTGGCGAAGTGACGAATGCAATTGTCTTTTATTTTGTGACTTACTATATCCATGATGTTGAAGCTCTTTTCCGCAATCTTTTTGTATGGGTGGCCCCTGGAGGAATGATTGCCGTGGAGGTTGTGAATAAATACAAGTTTGACCCGATGTTGGACTCGTCTGCACCATGGATGGGATTTAGTCTTCAGAAGTATTCAAAGGAGAGAGTCACACAGAGCAAAGTCACCTTTGATAAGTTCGAATACGAAGGCAAGTTTGATCTTATTGATCCTGTAGCTGAGTTCCGCGAGACCTTCCGTTTCAAGGATGGCTCCGTTCGCCGACAGAAACATGTTTTTGTGATGCCGGCTATTGAAGAGATTGTAAAGACTGCGAAGGTGGTTGGCTGGGAATACAAGTCCTATATTGACCTGACAACAATAGGATTTGAATATGCTTACCTGCTGATTTTTAAGCATCCGTAATGATTAGAGACGCATGAGTCAAATATTCGATGTCCATCAACCAGGTCTCCGACGCGGTGCTGAGCGTCTTGCCTTTGCTCCTCATAAGCGGTATTTCTATGTTGAGCATCCTACAGAAGGTTGGAAGGTATTTCTTCGTGCCTGTACCTTTCTCCATGAGGAGGGAAATCCTGATCCCAAGCGGTTTCTTGTAGTGAAACGCTATCAGGCTCAGCCGAATGGAGCCGTCTGGGAACCTCCGAAGGGGCAAATGGAGGGAAAGGATGGACTCTCTCATCCCACATGGAGTATTTTAGATATTCTTACCGAAAATGTAAGCCGTGAAGTGGAAGAAGAGGCAAAAATAAAGAAGATTGATAATTTACAATATACTGGACTTGTTTTACAGGCTCAGGAGAAGGACTATCCGCCGAACACCTATTTTCAATATCACTGCTTCCGTGGAACCGTAACTGCGGGTGAAATTGATAATGCTCTCGCCGAGTTTGAGTGGCTCAATGAGCATCCGAAAGCGTTTGCACGTTTACGCAAGGATTTGCGTGAAAAAGATGCTCTGGCATGGTTTGATCCTAAAAGAACAAAAATGATGGGAAAATGGTCACCGAGTCTACTTGTATTGTATTTGCGTGAGCAGATGTCATAGTGCCTCAACCTTTCGTGCAGTCACCGCCGTACTCATGTATTTTAGTAGATTGGCTTTTGATTCAGCAAGATAATCAAATGTACAAAGATGCATTTCCGCCTGGCGATGACCAGAGCAGTAGGTCTTTTCACACTTACAGGTAAATCCGAGAAGGCCGACCTTCTTCTTACAGGCGGGAAATGCACATCGGGTGGATTTTACTGGATTTTCTGACATGTTTTAGAGTTGTACTTTAAAACATTTCATGATTTGAGTCAATTTTTAGCAGGCGCCTTTGCGATACTTACGCGAAGCCTTGCGGACTTTACGGCCCTTGCAAGCCTTACGTGTGCGCTTGCGGCCACCATACTGTCCAGTAAGCGCAGGAGCGGCAGTAGGTGCAGGGGGCGCAGGCGGAGCAGCCGGAAGCAGATTTTTACGGTTATTTGCACGAACATTTGTCCTTGCGCCAAATAATCCTTTAAGAAAGTCCATCTACTTACGCTGGCGATTTACGCGGCGGCTCTTGCGATTACGATTCTTACGCGTCTGCTTACGATTCTTGCGATTACGGCGAGTGCGACGACCACCACGAACCGCAACTGGTCCTGTCGGAATCTTAGCCAGCGTACCTACACCACCAGGCCAACTTGTCAGTACATCATTTCCTGAAGCATCGGTCTCCATTCTACTTAGAGCATATCTATATTCTTTCAGTAGGATGTCCTTTTGGGGGCAAAGTCCAGGTCCCACCTGGTCCGACTTTTTCTGGTCAATGATTCTCTGTAAGGGTACAACACACGCATTTCCTTTAGTAAGAGGACAAATACCATGTCCTACCGGAGCCTATTCGCACACTCTGCGTCAAGCAAGTGAGCGGGAATCTGAAAAGATTGCTGCATTTTTGCGAGAACATTTTAAAATCACTGCGCGTAGTGAATGCGTACTCACAGCTGAGCGTATTCGTCGTGGAATATCCGCAGGATGGATTATTATCTATTCAATGGGAGACAAAGGGGAGATTCTAGGCTGTTGTGCGAGTCGCCCTCTTGGAGAGTGTCGTCTATTTGAGCGCAATGGCAAGAAAATGCGTTCTTCATCGGCTCGAAACACCGGATTTATTGATTTCTTTTGTGTAGTGCCATCTCTACAGAAATCAGGCCTCGGTTCGACAATGTTACGCTTTATTCGTCATATTACAAGCACACATGGACGACTTATCCATTTCTTTCAAAAGGAGGTGACTCCATTGCGAACTCTACCTCCTTTATGGTCCGGACAGTATAGTGTACGCTATGTCAAAAAACCGGGTCAAAATCAGTCGGTTGAAGAGGTGAAAATTGGAGACAATTGGTTACAGAAGAAAGTGATTGAAGAACAATATACGCCGTTTACAATTGCAACCTATATGAATCAGAATTCAGGTGATACAAAACTTTTTAAATACACTGCAGAAAAATACGATTTTTATCTGACAATTACAGATACATTTTCTGTAGAAAAGGGCACAGATCAACGAATGGGCGAAGTCCTCTCCTATTGGACGGTTGGTACGCCTACAAAAGAAGAGACCGTGTTTGCAATGGAGACAATTCTTGATTGTACTGGCTATAAGATACTGCTTATAGACAGCACATTTCCACATATGAAAGAGGAGTGGAAGTTAGATGCACCGTATTATTATTATATCTACAATCTGAATCCTCGGCGATTTTTTACGGTGCGACCATGGTTCTGGTTTTAAGAAGTCCTAGGCCGCGGCATCGCAACATTTCCAGGCGCCTTGAGTACCTCAAGCGCCCCAAGACGATAAGTGCCCTCACAGAACTTGTAGTATTCTGAAAGCATGTTACGCGCTTCATCGGCCAATTGATTCACACGCGGTATTCCACCCTTCATGACACTCGGCTGAATGCCCTTGATTTGTCCCGCTTTATCGAGAAGAAAGAGTTTCGGGAGAAACTGCATGACCGCCGCAGTGTGTTTGATTTGATAGGATAAGAGGGCGGCAATACTCTGTCGCACCTTACGAATCGCCTCCGCATTTTTTACAAATATCTCCTTGTCCTTCACTTCAGGATTTTCGCATTGGTAGAACGTTTTGCTGAGGACCTTATCCAATTGATCCGGTGCATCACGCGACGGCGGCGGCGGGGCGAAAATCACCTGCATGAGTTCCGTAAATTTCTTGTATTTCGGTTTCACCTCTTCGCTAATCTTGGGCAGATTTCCCTGGACCATGTCAAAGAAGAGTTGATTGAGGGCACGGAGTCCTGGAGAGTGTTTCGTGATGACTTGCCCATAGTTGGGCACAGAATCAGGAATTCCAGGCATTGGCGAATAGAAGCAGACACTGCTTTTTAGGGGCGTATCCTTGCGCATTGAATCAATGAGAGTAGGGCTCAGCAGTTGAATGGCGCGGGCCACGCAATACGCCTTCGGCTTCTCCTTGAGATACTTGAAAATGCCTGTGTAGGAGAGGCCCTGTACGACACCTGCATCATCTGAAGAACCTTCTGTGCGGCGACGCAGATCTTCGGGGCGTGCTTGTACACCACGCGCAGCATTTCCCATGACGGTCGCAAGTGCAGTTGAAAAATTTGTGTTATTGTAGGCATAGTCTCCTCCTCGCGATATTCTAAAGCCAAGAGTATAGCTTGTATCCTTGCGAGTTCCATTCACCGTTATATCATCAATGCTAAGTGTGTAGGAATCACCTTCGCGAAGGCTCTCTATGGAGACACTCGCCTCCACTAAAATGTCTGCACGAGGACGGTAGAGTAGATTTTTAGTCTTATTTGGGTCAAAGAGCAGGGTACCAACCGTAGTTGACGGATCACGAGGAATTGCTGCAGAGGTTCTTGATGAAATTACATAGAGATTTGTGGCGGGAATGCCCGTAAAATAATTCTTCGCAACCGTGTAAAAATCACCAAGTTCTGAGCGGTCTTCTTCGGTAGCTACACCACCCTGTTGGCCACCAATAAATCCAGGCGGCGGAGCACGACGACCCAGCGGGTTCGCCTGAATGGCCGCGCGAAAATCTCCTGCCTGTGCTTCAGCATCGGGAAGAGAGTCAATTACAGTGAGCGCGAGGGCGCCGAAAATCTGTATGATACGCACATAGAAGAAGGCGAGTTGGAGACAGAGACTATCGCGATAGGTCTTCAGACCAGTGCGACCCTTAATAGACTCTTCATCCGAGAAAGTGAGTCGTTTTACTGAATCAAAATAAAGAACATCTTGATTTCCCAGTTTCGGTTCCAATTGCAGTTCAAAAAAGAACTTTTCAAGGGCACGCTTTGTAAAGAAAATATAATCCTTGCATCTGCGTTGGTCGGCAAGTTTGAGAAGGTCCTGAATATCTGTGTTGTTCAACATCCAGATAAAAACACCATTTATAATGTCCTGTGTTGGTGCTGTTTTACTTTTTAGTGCCTCCCTAGAAGGCATTCCCGCTGGGATTGATTGACCCGCTCCCATTCTAGACTGTCTTTGGAATTAAAGTTTCAAGGCGCTTCTTATGGGTTTCAAGGCGGCGTAGACACTTCTGTAGTGTACCTTCGCTCACTCCACAGACAGATGCAATTCGTTCATAACTCACTTCTGTGAGGCCACGGCGCTGAAGGAGAAAGCCGATGACACCAGCACCGAGTGACGGCGGCATATTCTCAGGGCTGAGTTCATTATCTTCAATGTAGTCGCAGAGTGTCGTTGCAATCGTTGAGATCTCCTCGAACTTATTACGAGGAATTGCGAGTTGACTGAGCGGGTAGTGAATATAGTCCCGAGCCCGGGTGCTTTCCAAATTAGAAGGTGTCGAAGTCTGTTGAATAAGACCACGCTGCTGAGCAATGGCTAGGACCTCCTGAAAATACTTGAATGACTTGGTGAATTGGCCCGTAGTCAGATGAAACATATCTGCGACCTCCTTGGGCTTTCGGGGTTGTCCTACCTTCTTCAGTGATGCATACATACAACTTGCAATGACACTGGTGCGTGAAAGACCGCGTTTATCACAATGTTCAACGAGTTGAACATAGAGGTCCTTAGCATTGTCAATGACACTCTGGTCAAGGCCATGATTGGTCGCAGCGAGGGCCAGCATTTCATAGACCTGGAGAAGTGCACGCTCTCTGTAGGGAAGCATATTCCAGGTGTGGTAGCGACGGATACGAGCCATGGCTGCGCGGGCCGTGCTCGGTCCGCCTGAACTCTTTGTAAGGATAATAGTTCCTAGTGATGAAGATGGAAAACGGAAATCGGTCGGTGCTCCTACACGACACGGATCGTTGCTGCTTCGGTCATCGTGCCCGAAGAAGCGATACTCAGCGCCTGACTCGATACTTCTGTTTTTAACATCACCACAAAGGGTACATACATTTAGATCTTCATGAATAATTGTGTCTTCAGATGTGGCGCATGCGCAGGTTGATTTTGTAGGTTTGCTAGAGGTTTCTTCCTCAGACCATTTCCAGGCAAACTCTGGAATTGGCTTGTGGTGAACTCGACCTGGAAAGAGTGAATCCATTTGGAGTGTTCTTAAGATTAAATTTCAGAAAGAAAAACGCAATCAAATTTAATGATACCACTGGACACCGCCCTTTTAAGCGCCATGCCGTGGATTATGCTTTCCAGCGTAGTCGAAGCAGGCGCACTCACTCTGCTGCGTATTGGAGGAAAGTGGAATGTTATTTACTCTGCAATTATTTTTGCGTGTGCCGCTGTACCTCTTCTTTCAAAGGCGCTTGAATGGCAGGGTATTGGTATGGTGAATTTTATCTGGAATGTCTTCAGTACATTTTTAATGTTTTCAATCGGATATTTCTTTTTTGAAGAAAAGCTCACCTATTTGAAACTCGTTGGAATCTCATGCTGTATCTTCGGCATTGGCATTCTTTTACTTGTAGAATAGCAGAGGAGGGATGTCAGTTCTCCCCACAGCAGAAGTCAATACAAATACACCCGGGTTTACTGGGCCCAAATATGATTTTGCAGATGAACTGCCACTTCCTGGAGCGGCGGGCGTTCATCGTGGCAACAATATGGATGATGTGATTGGAGCCGTGAAGGGCGCTGCATTTTATGTAGACATGATTGGATTCGGTCAGAGCAGCAGCAGTCTAACAAATGGACTGAGTGCACTGAGGCCTCTCGGTGTAAATTACTTTATTAAGACTGGGCTTCAGTGTGATAATGGCGCAGATATGTGGTACTATGTGAATGGTATTCCAACAGGCGAGGCTCTTGGACCGAAAGTGAAGGCTGGACTGGCCTCTGCGGGACTTCCTGGACTTCGTGGCTTGGCTCCAGGAATGATGGAGGATGCAGAGGATGCATTGAATCCGGTGCCAGTGATGAATGCGATTCTCGGCTCAGGCTATCCGAAATGTCGGAAAGTGACAATGCCTGTAGGTGATACCAAAGGCGCGACGAGTGCATCCGATGGAACACCGTGGATTGTTGGACCCATTGATCGAAGCAGTGGTCAGCCTATGCAGACTCAATGGGTTCAGGATGTTGATTCGGGTGGTTCACCGATTTTTTTGACTCAATCGGAATTTAATGCTGCTGCGAAGGATTTCTGCCCTGACGGCACGGAAGTGAATGCTCATTCTGGAGGGGATTGTACAAAGTCTGCTGGAAATGAGGGGTTTTCAAGTGGACTTGATACGGAGGCTTGGGTTATGGCAGGACTTTTATGTGCCGCGGCAGTCGTTGCAGTTGTGCGTTGCCGGTGAATATTTAGTAGACACTTTTTGAAGAAGAATCTCTTATTCAAAAAATCTCTGAAATCGGAATCGCGCCTTTGGTGGGTGGGACTTGCCCGAAGTGTCTTCTATGGTTTACTTTACGCAAGCGCACGGAACACATAGACCGCCGCCGCACCACCCAGGCACTGGGAGACAACATAGCCGGCCAGGTCACTCGCAGAGAGTGCACCATTTACAAACATCGCGAGAGAGACCGCAGGGTTCACATGGCCGCCGCTGAGGGCGCCGATGCAGAAGATGATGAGGGCGAGCGTCAGACCAATGACCAGCGCATTGCCCGTGGCCAGAATGCTTATTAAGAGAAGGAAGGTTCCGAGAAATTCGGCAAGAAGGTTCAGGAAGTTCATGGTTTCTACTAAGGGACTGAAAAATTTGATACGCCTTTTATTTGTAAGCAAAAGTACATACAGTCATGGCCCTCCGCCGTATCAAGAAGGAAATTGACGATCTCACGAAGGACCCACCCGCTAATTGCAGTGCTGGACCCACAGGCGATGATCTCTTCAAATGGAGTGGTGCTATCTTTGGCCCGGCCGATAGTCCATATGCCGGAGGTTATTTCAAGATGCAAATCCAATTCCCTGTAGACTATCCCTTCAAGCCCCCGGTCGTAACCTTTCTTACGAAGATTTATCATCCCAATATCAATTCAGCCGGCGGTATCTGTCTTGACATTCTAAAGAATCAATGGTCGCCTGCGCTTACAGTTGGCAAGGTTCTTCTCAGTATCCTGAGCCTGCTCACAGATGCAAATCCAAATGACCCTCTCGTACCGGAAATTGCTCATATTTACAAGACCAATCGGCAGGAGTTTGATGAAAAGGCCCGTGCCTATACTCTCAAGTATGCTATGCCTTAGTAGAGACGGGAGAATGAAAAGAGATATTGTATTTATCCTTAGCGCAATTGTGCTTGGTCTTTTTTTCTATATCATTAAGTATAAACTACCTGCACAACTAAATGGATTCCAGGATATGCGCCCTGCGTCTGTAGGGGATAAGCCGATTAACTATGTGACTGGGCCTGCAGATTCAATGCTGAATCCTCGTGTTCCGTATCATCTGCTCCAAGGTGTTCTAGAAGATGCGGCCGTGGATGACCAGCCGAATACGGCGTTCAATGCACAGGCGTGCTATGAGAGTGATTTTGCAAATCGGATACAACTGACTAGAAATTACAGCCAGTTGACAAATAACTATCGCCGCAAAAATCCCGATTCATGCTCGGCTCCGACACACGAACTCGTAAATAACTTTTACAAGCCGAGTATGCTCTAATCAGTAATCGCACACGCGGTTGACTTACGCTTCACAGATGATTCAGGTAGGGCAAATTCACCACGCTTTGCCTTCTCCACATCACGCCAGAAATCATCCAGTAGAGGAATAACCGATTGGAACCATGCTGTATCACGATATACAGGATGAATCCATGACTTCTCTAGAAACCACGGAATACGCTCCAGAACATGCCATGGCGCTTCAGGCTGTGGGTTCCATTTCATATCACCAATAGGCCCATACACATACTTTGTCTCAAGAGTGTCGTGATTCTGTAGAAGATAAATCAGACCCTCTGTTGCATTTAGTGGTGCCTCCTCCATCGACCCGCGTGCCGTCGCGGATTTGAAAGTGAATTCACAATACTGACAGACAGGCACTTCCGCAACCTCCATTTGCAGCTGCATCTGATACCAGTAATTCGGTGGAACTCCACCACCGACAACTCGTGAAGAGGGGCACTTAATCTCCACTAGATTTCCAAGCAGGGCTTGATGCTTCGTATCGGTTGCAGTGATAAGACCATCGGGTGACGCGGCGAGTGATGCAATTGTAGGATGTCTGAGGCGACCGAGGTCCACAATCGTCGCCCCCCACTTTGCTTCAAGAATCTGCTTCGCCACTGGTTCAAATCGAGTACCCCAATCAAAGGGTGTCATTTCCGCCGTCATACACGACTTCTTTGGTGCAGGCGCTGGACTTAGAGTCTCACGAGGCACCTTACACATCACTAGCTGTCCGCGAGCCCTTGGAGACCCGAAGAGATTATAGAGTTCACTTGCCGTGAGAAGGCTCATCGCTTCACGATACCACTCATCGGATCGCTGTACGCTCTGCGGCTTTGCCTGTAGGTCCTGAATCCGCGCCAGCCTATCAAATTCAACCTTTACAAGAGCATTTGAAAGACACTTATATCCAATTTTAAAACAATCGAAAACCTCATAGGTCTGCTCGGTAAAGGTAGCACTCACTTCGCTCTCCTTCATGAGTGCTGCAAGTTCCCGCTCCATAGTGGTCCACCATGTATCTCCAAGCGTCGGATGCAATGGAGGAGGTTGAACCTCTTCGATTGCATTCAGAAACTGTCCTGTACATTCAAACATGGTCGTATATTGTTCCATTGTTTGAGCGTGATTCTCGTTAAAATTTATAGGCTGGCTATTCTTAGACCGTCGCCTCCTCCTTAGCTTCTGTAGGTGGCGTAGTAGCCTTCCTACGAAACGTCACCGCATTTCGTTTTTCAAGAACCTGAAACATCACTTTTCCATCGGCTCCGCGGTGCATAACAAGACCCTTAATCTCCTTGATCTTCTGCTCATCCTTGTCGTAAATAACAGCATTTTTGCTATTGAGCAGCTTCTTTTCATTCGCCTTCATAATCTGCGCATCCAGAGCGGTCTTTTCGACGCCTGTCAGGGTAAGGCGCACGGCCTCCTCGTCGACAAACTTGCGTAGACGATTCAGACGAAGACCGCGCTCAAGACGATGCCACGGGCGCTTGTATGCATCATCCGCCTCCTGGTTCAGGAAATTCACGAATGTATTCGTGCTCGCATGTAGATTTGCGGCAAAGGTCGAGCCGCTCAAATCTGTAGCACCAGAGCGCTTCTGAGTTTTTGAGCGATTCGAATTCATTCTATTACTACTATGCGTCTCGCCTTAAGGCACACACCGTTTCTGAATGGTGGCTAGTGGCTCTACAAAGACTTCGTCAATACAATCATTCCATTGATTTGTACTCGAGGGAGTTTCACCCTGGCCGGCCTTTAGCAGATAAAAAGTGCGCCAGCACTCCTCCGTGCCCTTCTGCTGAGTGCGTGTCACCTCCTCGAAACTGTAGAAGTTTTTTAGATTCATTTGAGAAAGGTCAACTTCTACATAGAGAATCTTTCCTTCACGCCACTTTGACTTCACGGCGAACTCGTTTTCAGTCAGCCACTGGTCAGGCTCATCCGTTTCACAAATCTGTTTGCCGCGATTGTCTAAAAAGAGTGTTATCGGAACGAGTGACCATTTAATGAGGCTCGGTAGCTGTGATTTCGTATAAAAGGGGACAACAAACATCTACTTGTAGTAGTAAAGGGTTCTTAAGATGGAGTCAATTGAACTTACACCGGCCCAACTGCGCATGCCTATAATCCCCTTACCACAAATGAGTCTCCGAAGTCGCCGCGAAGTCAGTGCGCTTGACCAGATTAACAGTCTTCATGTAGAGCAATGGCAGACGGATGGACCACAACTTCAAAATGACCGCCCTGATATAAGCAACGCTGAAATTAAAGAGAGAAATAAATGGCTAAATAAGTCTCTTGCCGAGAATTTGGGTGCGGCGAATGGAAATGATGCGGCTGCACAAAATGCCATGGCGTATCGCTATTCACTCGGCATTGGCGGTGTTGACCAAGATTTAAAAATGGCGCAGTCATGGAAAGATAAGTCAACTGAACGGGGATTTGCAGTTCACAGGCGCGGTGCCTATACATTTATGGATATGAATCCTATTAATACACGCACAACTGACCGAAATTATCTACAGAATCAGCAATATGTTGCGGGAAATGGAGGTAGCAGCGGGGGATCTGATCAACTCGGCCAAAATCCGTATTTTGATCGGTTTGATGTTGTAACTGACCCATTTAATGTGGCACGTGAACTTCGTGCAACGGTCTATGAAGATAAAGTGGATAGGGGACTTTTGGAATCAAAGCGGCTTCTAAATCGCACCTATACAACACGATATGTTGAACCAGACTATGTCGCCAAAAATTCACTTGATACTCTTAACTCCTATGAAGACCTCCGACCTCGTCTAAATACGATGGAGAAGACATATCGAAAGTACAATGACTAAGTCAGTCAACGCCTGCGGCTAGTCAACGCCTGCGGCTAGTCAACGCCTGCGGCTAGTCAACGCCTGCGGCTAGTCAAATCGCAGCTCAATCGCCATCAAATGCTTCTGCATCTGCTTTGCAGCCGGCGGCTCCTTCTCCGTCTGACGGCGACGAGTAGACCGTGCAGATGAAGTGGTCGATGTAGTGGCCGTTGTCACTGTAGTGATAGTGGAATCTGTAGAGTTTGCCGTTGAATTACGCACCTTATTCTGCTCCTTCATGGCCTTATTCATGTCGGCCTCAATGGTCGGGGCATGGAGACTCAAATAGGTCAGAACATTCTTCTCAATGGCCCAACGGAAGAAGTTCAGTTTGCCGACCGTTGTTAAGAATGGCTCCTCTCCAGGAATCTGAAACAGGATTCGTTCCCGACGACAGAAGGGGTCAAAGAGTTTCTTGGAGTACGCCTTGAGTTGCGACTTGTAGTTCGTGTAGACGAGGAACTCCTGACCATCCAGAATATAGACTGTATTGTGACGCTTGGAATAGTTGGTCACAAACCAGTCTACAAGGCGTAGAGAGAGGTCCGAGGTGCCCTTTAGCATCGGCAGCACCTCCTTCATATCGGTGCGACCGGTATAGAACTTTTGTAGACTATTGACAATAAGTTCCTGCTTGCAGTGAATCTTCTTCTTACGAGTACCTGATTCCCCCGAATCAGGGCGAAAAACGGGCGGGGACGGAAGGGGCTGTAGGATCTCCATGTGCTACTTGGCTACGCGCTGATATTTCTTAAGCCGGTGAATTTCTACTCAAGTAGGAGAGGGATGGGAGATCCAACTGTAAGTCTATTACCCCAACCGCCTACTCCATCACCCATACAGGCCATGCATGGTGGCGGTATAGGTAGTGGTCCTGAAAATGTAAGCCTATTACCGCAGCCTCCAGTGCCGGCACCCATACAGGCCATGCATGGTGGTGGTCCTGAAAATGTAAGCTTATTACCGCAGCCTCCAGTGCCGGCACCTGTTGAACCGGTCCGTGGTGGCGGACAGGTCGGTGGGGCAAATATACCAACCCTTACGCTAAAAGCACTGAAGCAGGTACAGATTGTTGCTGAAGAGCCTACTCTCTTAACTGTAGGGTTGCTAAATGCATACAGGGATAAGAGAAAGGGCATCTGGGGAATGCCTCCTTCAAATTATGAAGAATCTCTGACGAAACAATTTCATTATGAAATTAAGACAAAAGAACCGGTGAAAATTTTTTATATTTATTCCTGGGACAATTTTCTACGATTTGTCAAAACAATTACAAATGATAAAATCAAGGAGAAGAATTTTATCTATATTTTTTTTTCTAAACTCGATAATATTACTCTTTTTAGTTTAATTTTTAAAAAGTACATAAAGCTTGTCACGGAAACAACCGCAGATGTCTTTTTCCTCTACGATCGCGCGCGCCCTGAAAATCAGATTGTCTGGAATTCACAAAATCGTGAAGGTAGGGCTAAACAGAATTTTCTTTTTTTGGAACCGGCATCGATCTCCATTCCGTATGTAAAAGAGGGAAAGGAGTATAGATTTCTTTTATCGGCTACAGGCAATCATCCTCCTGAAGTATCAAAGGACTATATTGGTCTTACGCCACGCAATGTACCAGGAGGTGATCTCTTAAAATTCGAAGAGAAGGATGGTGAATACAAACCGAAATCACTCTTCAAATTAACCCCTGATAAATTCTATGGAGTGGATACTCCTAAAACGGCTGTAAATGCAAAAGAGTATTTACGTCGCAAGTATGTATTATTTTCATTTGAGGATACCGAGGAGGAAGAGGAAGAAGAGATTGAAATTGCCGAGACAAAGGAAGCTGTTTCTGCAGCGCCTCCTAAACCTGCCACCACGGCACCCCCCGAGGCTGTTGTTACGCCTGTTGTTGCCACTGCTGAACCTGTTCCACCTCCTCTCAAACCTGACCCCTATGTACTAAAACTGAAGGGCACCGTGGCCGTACGCATAGGTGTAAATGTCTTTGAAATTCGTAAACCGACTCTCGCCATTCAGAAAGAGTGGGATGCTGGAACCTTTTCAGACTCTGAAAAGGCCATTTTTGCCGATATTGGAATTACAGATAAGTTTATCAAGTCTGCAGAAGGCCCTTCTCCTTTATCTGAACTCCAAACTCGCAAGGAGAGTCTCTTAAAGAAGCGTAGTGAGTTTTTAATGCGATTAGTTATGAATCGCTGTTTCAAGGATCAAAATCTACTTTTAGCCTATGAATGTGAACCTGTGAGAGAATTTTTACAAGAACTCTACGAGCTTATACAGATTGACCGTGCAAATCTGTTCAGAAAAACCTTTGCTGGAATTGCACCAGCCATTGTAAATCTTCAAAAACAGAAAATTGGACAGGTTGTCTTTACACGAGAAGATATTATGAGTCTATTGGATGGTCTTTTGCCTATATCAAAGAAGCCGAAGGGTTCGCGCATGTTTGATATACAGTTTCTTCGTACAGCGGGTACTTTAACAGCTCCTGGTCTTCCTGGCGCTGCACCTGCTGCACCTCCTGGTCCTGCTGCACCTCCTGGTCCTGCTGCACCTCCTGGTCCTGCTGCACCTCCTGGTCCTGCTGCACCTCCTGGCCCTCCTGGTCCTCCTGGTCCTGCTGCACCTCCTCCTGGCCCTCCTGGCCCTCCTGCACCTCCTGCCCCTCCTGGCCCTCCTGCCCCTCCTCCTCCCCCTGCCCCCCCTGCACCTCCTGCCACTCCCGCCCCCCCCGCTCCTC
>Ga0118677_10008834_pt1 | contig 15977 bp, 15 predicted proteins | sample AliMusrvi5mmetaG_FD_86154 | JGI IMG/M metagenome (GOLD analysis project Ga0118677, IMG submission 86154) | reverse complement strand
GCAATCGTCCGACTTGATATACGTGGCCCCGACGGCCAGAAACAGACCGTCGATGCTGTTATCGACGCTGGTTTCAACGGATTCCTTACTTTGCCGTGGCAAGCAGTCGCGGCGTTGGGGCTGCGAAGGCTTAAATCCGTGCGAGTCATCCTTGTCGATGGAAGCGAGGACCTCTTTCCGACGTACAGAGCTACCGTGGAGTGGAACGACGCGCCGTCGAGGTCGATGCCGCCGACACCGATCCTCTGATAGGCATGGCCATGCTTGCCGGGCACGAACTGCATATCCAAGTGGTTGCGGGCGGCCGCGCGATTATCGAGGCGGTGCCTTAACAGGAATGGGTCAAGGCAAGCTTTGCGACAACAAGTCCTGAGGAGTTGCTTGGCGGGTTGCTTGCGCCTGTTCGTGACCGGATTGAAGCAGAGTATTGGAGCGCTGCAGGGGTCGAAAGAAACGTAAGCGCCACCACATCCCAGGTGGTGCGGACTCCGGGCCTGAACCCAGCCCAGTTGCTGATTGAGCAGTTCAAGACAGGTAGCCTGGAAGTCCCGTTGTCGAAGCGAATGTCGAAGGTGTTTTCGAGCCAACGGGCCGATATCGCCCAGGCAGTTTCAAGCCCGGCGCCGAAACCGACAGCGGGGGTGAGCCGCAAGTTGCATATTCAACTGGAACCGTGGTGTGAAGTGGTGATTGACGCCCAGCGTATAGAGTCGCTGACGCGTGAGGAAGTTGAACGCCTGGGAGAGGCACTGAAAAGCCGCCTAAAGGAAGAGACGGCATGATGAAGGAGAGTAAACCGATGATGAGTGATTTTGAACTGAGCTTGGTTGCCGCACGGCCTGCATTGTTGGCGGGAGACGCGAACACCGTGAATATTCTGATCCGCGTCCAGGCGCCCGATGCGCCGAAGACTGGCTTGCCCGAACGTCCCCGGCTGAATCTGGCCCTGGTCATCGACCGTTCTGGATCAATGGCCGGCAGGCCGCTCCACGAGGCGAAGCGCGCGGCCTCCTTCATTGTTGAGAGCCTGAAGGCTACGGATCGCGCTTCCGTGATTGCTTACGACAACGAGATCAAGACGGTGGCCGCGAGCCAGCCGGTGACAGACAAGGCGCATCTCAAGGCGCTGATTGCACAAATCGAATCGAGAGGAAACACTAACCTGCACGGCGGCTGGCTGAAAGGCGCCGAGGAGACGGCGAATCACCTGGCCACGGGCTTCACAAGCCGTGTGTTGCTGCTTTCCGACGGGCAAGCCAATGAGGGTCTCACCGACACGGACGAAATCGCCACGCAGTGTTCGAAGCTGGCCGACAAGGGAGTAAGCACGTCAACCTACGGCCTTGGCGAGTCTTTCAACGAAGAACTCATGGTAGCCATGGCCCGGTCCGGCCGCGGCCGCGGTTACTACTCGGAAAGCGCAGAAAGCCTGATAGAGCGGTTCCAGGAAGAGTTTGCTCTGCTCTCCTCTCTGTGTGCACGCAACGTACGCCTCCATCTGGCGCCGATGCCGGGAGTGCGCGCCGAGATGCTGAACGACTACGAGACCGCGCCGGATGGCTCCTGGCGTCTTCCGGATCTGGCCTACGATGGGGAGGCCTGGGCAGCGGTCCGTCTTCGCGTAAGCGGCGGCAGCATGCCTGCGACTGGAGATGCACTCAATCTTTTGAAGGCTTCAGTTGTCTACCGCGATCTTGATGAAGCGGAGTGCCACTTGCCTGAAGCAATGTTGGCGCTGCCCGTCAAGACGGCCCAGGAGTATCTCGAGACATCGGAAGATGAGAGCGTGCTTCGCCGCATCAGCGAGGCGGAAGCGGCCAAGATCCAGGAACAGGCCAGCCGCGCAGCCCGCCATGGCGACTGGGAGAAGGTGAACCAAGCGCTCGAAGAAACAAAGGTGATGGCCATGCACAGCCCGTGGCTTGGCGAGGTTGTCGCCAGCCTCGAAGGCATCGCAGCTCAACGGGACGAGGTGCTCTACGCCAAGGAAGCAGTCTACGCTTCACAGAACCTGAGCAACCAAATCCGCTCCAAGCGAGAAACAGCGAGAATATCAGATGACATCGCGGAACCAATGTTTCTTCGGCGCATGGCGCGCCAGGGAAGAAGCAGCCAATCGGGCGAACCCGCAAAGCCGAAGGAGAAGTAGAACCATTGAACCACTCGACGTAGGCCGATCAGGTTCGTCTCCCTTTGCAGTGGTCCCGAAATCGTCTGCCCGGGAGGCCGATTGCTTTTGGCAACTTGCTTGGCCCACCTGTGGCAGCTTGCTCGACAAGGTAGAGGGATGGAGATGCGGGACTGAATGCATTATCTCCCAAAGGCTCTTTTCAGATATCTGAGAAGGCGGCTGCCTCGAGGCTTGCAATCATGGTCGACTCCAATGTCCACAGTTTTCTGATACCGAATTGGTCCGACTCCCCCATAGAGCCTTCCCTTTCCTTGCATGTCGATGCTTGCTCTCGCGCCGGGAATCCCGACACTCAGTCGTGGTCCCGCCTTAGATAGATTGATTCGAATCCCCGGTAGAACACGAAACGACTTTCTGATTGTCCAGCCCATAGACTCTCCTTTGCAAATGCTTCGTACCGACAACGATCGCACTGATTTGTCACCTTGGTGGCCCTGAACGATAGCAGTCTATCAACCTCGAATTCGCCGAACTTACGAAGCCCGCGTACGCTTGGTCGGGGTACAAGTGATCGACGACGTTCTCCCTGAAGCCAGCTCTTATGCTACGCATTCTTTGATATCGAATTGCATTCGCTCTCGAAGAAGCTCCAACACGACCGGTACGATTCGGACATAGTTGCGGTCATTGACATTTCGGTTCGGCTTTGAACCCGCAATGCTGTCGATGACGAGGCGATCTTTAGAGATGAGACTCAAGATAACTGCACAACAGAATCGCGTCGTCTTCCGATTGAGAAGCTTTGGGTCATAAATTTGGCTGGATAGCTGAGCCTCAACGTGGTCCTTAACCTCTTCTTCGCTCCCAAGGACACCAAGAGTATCACCAACAGCCCGCAAGGTAAGTCGCCACAGTTCGGCTGGGAGGTTGTGCGGGAGATTATGCCATAGGCTTCCCAGGATTTGTAGTTCGATGAGTTCCGCGTTCCTTTCTGTGACTTCGTCACCTATGTAGTTCAAGGTTTCCGCAAGTATGTTCTCGTAATCCCAGCGGCCATTTTCGAAGTACTCGAAGCTTGGAGTGCCTAGTCGTGCAAATTCCTTCCAGATCTCCCCGCGGCGAGTGTCGAGCCATTGTTGCTGTCTATCATGAGACAGCGATTGCAGCTTTCTTGTTTCGGAACTAGACTCGCTCATCGGGACCGACGGATTGAAGGCGAGGAAACGCGAGATTCGGCGCAAAGCAGAAGCAGAAATCTGATCCAACAAGCACGCCTCCGCCTTCTTCGGGGGATAATTCCCATCAAGCGTTGGATCGGCATCGATCTTTTGTCCATTTTCGCTGAGTATCTGCTTGAAAAGAGCAATGTGCGTCAGTGACAACTGGTGGACTTCATTGAACTTCGGACGTCTGCCTTGAGCTGCTGTTCGGAGCAGACCGGAGACTCTCTTCATTTCAATTTCAGCTAATTGGTTAGGCCAGGTACTTTTTGCCCGCTCCAGAGGATCCCGATGGGCCAGCCAAAACAAACGATCGATGGCCGGATCCCCAATATCCTTCCACCACTGATCGACGCGCCTTCTGACCTCCTGAGAATTCGCAAATGCCATTGGTGCCGTAGGTCGATCGAGTCCCAGCGTGGCCGCCAATTCCACGACGTGCTCGAACTCTTCTTGGGCCATCAGAAGATTAGAGGTCCTGGTGGCCTCCGCCATCAGGATGCGTTCAGAGTCTTCACGCCACGTCCGGTTCGCAACACGTGCATGTCCTGCTCGTAAATGAGCCAAGCCTTCATCCCATGAGGATTTCCGAAATTCCTCTGTCAATTCACGGTTTGGCATGGACATGCTCAATTCGTGCCAAAGCCGTAGGGCCTCGGCCGTCTCGTTAATCCAGTCAAGCCAGATGGGCAGAGCGAACTCGGGCGCGGGCGCACGGCACAAGACACAGTCACAGGCAAATCGAAAGTATTTTCGTATCAGTTCTGAGTGGTCGCGAAACGCTCGCGTCGCCTCGATGAGTCCCTGCTCAAGTCGTATCGCACCACAAGAATCCGCGCATGCAAATTCCAGAGAGCTAGACCCGATAATCGGCGCCACCCACCAATCTCTCACATCCGAAAGGCACCCTGCGCCCTCTGTGAAAGCCTCTGCCTGTTTAATCGCTACCAGAACTCCGCCCAAACCTACTCTCCAATCTTTTCACAGGACTTACTTTGTCTATCGAGCATCTCCTCCAGCCCACTTGTGTCTTTTGCCTTCCACATCTGGTCGATCTTATGTGTCAAATCGCCACTGAGGCCAGTTGTCATGATCAGACTCATTTCCCCATCTCTATTTGCAGGTCCTTCCTCCGAATATTCAATGGCGGGCGCGTACTTGAAGAAAGAGAACGTGCCATTACCAAGCGTTGTGAACTGAGCTTGAGCCTCCTTCAGTTGATCCTTAATAATGGGCCCGTTTGCATTGCTAAGGCCGGTGGTCGCACGCAGGCGGGGCGGACCGAATTGAAGGGAATACGTCGCCTCAAGATCCGAGAAATGTTGAGATTCCTCGAATGCTTTGCCTGTAGCATCGAGCGCCGCTTGACATTCGTGTGAATGCGCTTGGCCTTCAAGATTAGCCTTGAAGGTGCATAACTTAACCTGAAAAGAATTATTAAGGGTGTTGTTTCCTTCTTTTCTTAGCTCGCTAAGAACACAGTGCCGGCGGTTCTCAAGGACCGCCGATTTGTATTCTTCAAAAGTCTTCCCAGGAAAGGGCGTACCAGAAGTCGCGGTGTATTCCGATTCATGAGCGCCGGCGGCACCCTCCCCACGTCGCGAACTTGATCGCTCGATCGCGGCAAATGTGCAGAGAAGTACAACAACTAGCACAGTCATGATGTCCGCGAACGCCGGCCAATAAACTGCTTCGGAATGGTATTGACGCCTTGATCGCATTGCTAGGTCAACTCACCTTCAAATTGTTCCATATCGCTGGACTGCTGAGAAACTGCAGTCAATTCATCAAGGTTGGTCGCGATCGCGCCCTGCTCGGAAAAGGACGGACGATTGAAATTGGCCTGTGATCCGCGAGTTTGCGGAAGAAGCTCAGGGACAGTTTGTCGCTCAGACAAGTCTCTTAACATTCTCTCGAAGCCATTGATCACCTCCCCGATCCTCTTGAATGAGGCCTCAATGCCCTTAGTCGACTCTTCGGCATTGCTATAGACCTTGCTTGTCTGGGTTTGCCAAACATCGAAGTGCCCTACTATAGAATTACCAATATTTCTTAGCTTCTGACCCGCAATCTGGAGGTCGGCAAATGCGCTTACAATATCCTTGTTACCATTGGCCACGGCGGCAGTTGACCCGTTGAGGGCGTCAATCTTCGCCGCAACCCCGGTCAGGCCATCCTCAATCTGAGGAAGGCGCATGGCAATCAATCCGCCCACCTCCGTCAAAGTAGTGGCTGATTTCTCAAACGTCCCCGTCTGCTTGGAAATATCCTCAATTAGCGAGGCCATTTGCAACATCGCCTCAGACCAACGGTCCTTTAGATCGGATACGTCCGCTAAGGCCGCAGTCAAGGCCTTAGAAGCGTGAGTGATAACGCCGCGAGATTGTTCAACTTCTGACCTTAAACTGCCCTCAGACGTTACGAGGTCGGAAAGACCTGCTTGTACTCCCATCGATGATTTGTGTAATTCCTTGAGATCGTCGTCAGTGCCGCGGACCAAAGCGGAAAGCCCGGAAAGATCTTGAGCGAGATTCTCGAGAACCTGGATATGGCTTACTGTGGATTTGTCTAAACGGGCAAGGCTCGAAGTCAGCAGCACATTGGACTTTGTCGACTCTTCTACTGAAGCATGCACCTGGGCAAGAGAGAGATTATTTGTCGTCAGGATAGTAGACTGATCTTGCAATACCTTTGCAACAACACCTGTTTGCGTCGCAATGGCGCTGACATATGAGGCAAGTTCAGCGGATCGCCTCTCTCCCGAAGTTATCAAGCTCAGCATCTTCGCTTGCTGGTCCTTCATCTCGCGAAGGGCCCTTGTTGATTCCACTGTTGTCTTTTGAAGTTCGCCAATGGCGGCGTCGGAAAGGCCTATTTGTACTTTCTTCATCCCCTTTGTCAAGGCAGGGATCATTTCCGCGATCAGATTCTCCTGGAACCCTTGCATTACTGACGCTAGTCCGCTAATCGGGTAAATAGCCTCCTCGATTTTCTTCACCGTTGAACTGAAAGTTTCTAGGGCAGCAGCAAGACGGTCCCCAGTCGTCCTTGCAACGCCAAGGAACGGGAATATTTCGCGCTCTAGCCACTGTCTATATATTTCGAATCGACACAAGTTTATTCGCCGCTCAAACAAAGATCCAACACTGAAAAGAAAGCCAGCGCCGATGAGCCAAAAGTTGGCACCCACCAGCGCAATTATCGGCCTCAAATCCGGAACTTGATTGTCAAACATGTGCGGAAGCTTTGAAAAGAGCATGTAAAAAGTGATGAGTAATGCAAACAAAATGCAAAGCGCGGGAACTTCTCGAAGCAACGATTTGTCGTGGACTAGGCGGTCTTCAAGTGCGGAAATAATTGGTTCTTCCTGGAGTGTTCCAGTCTGTGCCCCGCGCTTCAAGCTATCAATGAGCCAATCAAAGTATTCATTTCGCCTCGAAATGCTTCCTTTGGAGCGAATAGTCTCCACTGAGGGTGTTAGGCTGCGGCTGAAGAATATTTGATCTTTCCAATAAGGTACAAACAGCCAAAGCAAACGCGCGATTACCAATATTGAAACCGCCACTAAAACTTGAAATTGCCATTGCATCACTTTAAGCCCTCACTAGAAGATTCACTTCCCGACAATTGTGGCGTTATCCATTTCGATTCTTGAGGGTTAGCAGCTCTCCACTCATCTGCAGCATTCGCGAACTGCTGTGCATCCCAATCGTCGACAAAGCCCATTCCATTTTTGGCCATATCCGTCCACAACAGGCCGATGCTCTGGATGCTCGGCCAACGCTCCCAGCAAACCTCCGTTTCGAATGCTGAATCAAACCTCCGCCTTGACACTCCAAATGACAAGTTCTTATTAGCCGCGAGTTCGGCTAAGGCTTTCTCAATGGATCTGAGCGCATCCGCCGACTCTGAAGTCGGTTCAGACGATGTCGATACGCCGTAATCAAACACGGTTAGAACTCCATGCCAATTGACCGTGGCGTGTGGGAGCGGCCTCCATAGCGGGATCAGTGCCTTTCTGCAATGCAACGCTATCTGGTGGGCCAACGAACTGTCCCATTTAATCCATTGCACTATTCCCCGGCTCTTCCATCTATCATCCGCAGGATGCCAGTTCTTTTCAGCTCGCCACCTCGATTCGATTTCTGATACAAGAATAGACATGAAATCAACGGGGCTCTGCATCCCTTTAAGAATCAACTCCGGAGTAAATTCCTCCAACTTCCGAAGGAACTCTAGGATGGCCGGTGGACAGTCTTTGTCGAGCGGAAGTCTCTTATACTTTGCTAGGAATGTGGCCGAGGTAACCTCTACAACTGCTAAATGTTCGTCGTCTATTACATTGTGAAACGGAGACTCAGGCTCGTCTATCTGGCGCATAACTTTCATCACGAGGCGTAATGCTTCCAGAACGGTGTCGCTGAACGTCACCTTGCGTTGGAGTTGCTCAGTTTTTAACACGGGCATTGGATATTTGTTGCAACGACCGAACCCGAAAAACGCCTTGATTCTTTCCCATAGTGATCCATTCGCGAGTGGAACCGCGTTAGCATCCGCGAGGGAACTCCTGGTGGCAGCTTCAATCCAACCTTCCTTCTTTTCCAGAATCCACCCCTTAAAGCTTTCCAGAGCGTCCAGTTGCCCGGGATTCAGTCCATGATTGAGCCACTTTTTTATCTGATCTTCGATGATGCTTCTTTCGGTGGCAATGGGCTTCGCCATTCGCTGTTCGAACAGGTCTATAAGGTCTTCGAGACGTGTGATTGGAGCTTTATCCGAAAACGACTTCTGCTTCCACTTTGAAAGTAGATATGTTCCGACGAGCGATGGCAGATTGCTAAGATCAAGCGCGACTTCCAAAAACACGGAAGTGCGGTCTGATGTGATAGCTAGCGGATGACTTGTATCTCTGAAAATGAGGGACGCCTGACTAAGTCGGTCTAGTGGCGATAGCAAACAACCGGTAAAGTAGCATCGCAAAAGTCCCACCGCAGCGGCTGTCCTTTGATCCACCGAAACACTAAATCCAAAGCGGTCAGTAGACGTGAAATAGAAATGGATCGCCCGCATTTGCGCCTTGTGCAATTCCTGCAAACCGGTTAGCAACTGGGCCTGGAGACTTCCCGGACAGTTAGCCCAATTTTCTGATTCATGCTCTGGATCCGCAGGAACACCGATATCGAGAATGTGGAGGAACTTGTACCCGGACTCTTCTGCGTGAAGATCTTCTTGGATATACCTTTCCAGGTCGGCGAATACCGCTCCAACATCTGGTTCAAAGAGACTGCCTACGGTTACAATCCATTTGTCGGTGCTCTCCAAATCTGATGGGATCCGTAATCCAAGAGACTCGCACGCGTTTCGCCACTTTGCGGTTGAGACTTTGGCCAGCAATCTCTTGAGCACTGGCCCAATTGAAATCCACTCCCCTCTCAAGGAAGTGCGAAAACACTTTTGCGGTGTTGACCAGAACGACAGCTGAGAGGAATCTTCTTCGATGTCAGAAAAGCGTTCGCGGTCAGTCGAATCATCAAGTTGAGCGGGCCAAAAATGGGTTTCTTCGGCCCAGCCGAACTCGAGATTGTCGCGATCCATATCGCGTGCCCATCCAAACCGCGAAAAGCAGTCCAAGAAGGATGTTGGCCCCCCTTCTGCGAGCCTATGATCCGGGGTCGGACAAAGGGTTGGTAGAACATCAGAAAAGAATTTATTACATACCGCGTTACCCCAACGCCCCAACCCAATGAATAAAGTCGGGGCAATAAACACGCGATCATACACGCCGTCGTACTTTGGGAGTCTCTCCGACATCATCTATACTGGCAATCGGCGGAGCGCATCCCGCAGTGAATTCAGTTCCTCGCGCAACATCTCAACAAAGTCCAGCCAATCGCTTTCCATGTCTTCTCGTGCGGACGCCTCAGCGATCCTGACCTCAAGTGTGGCAACTAGGCTTTCAGCATGCAATTTAGCCGAAACCGGATCAGCGTCTGTGTATTTCTGGCATCTGGAGGAGTCGGAATCGAGTTCAAGATTACGGCCATTGATTGAATAGGTCTCGGTCTTTTGGGTCGCAACTGGATTTCCGGGAGGAACGGGATAGAACGCGAGCAAACGAGCCAATGCCTGCTTATCCGGAGTTAAGGGAAATATTCCCGTTTGCAGTAGCCGCCGCCAGAACGGTTCAGGGCCCCGCCAAGCGTAACGGTTTTCTGACGACTCAGGCTGAGCCCGCTTCCATTCGTTAAAGCCCTCCTCGATCATTCGCAATTCTTGCAGTTGATAGAGCCCAAAATTGAGGACAACAGTTGTCACCTCCAAACTTCCAGGTTCTGACGAGTCTCCAACCTGCACGTTCAATAGAGGGTCTTTGCTCTTTACAGCACTCTCCACGCCATCCTTTGCATATACTCGTGCAACTGCGACTTTGATTGGCTCAGCAGCCCCGTATTTTTCATGTTCGGCAACAAATTGAACTAGGGGTTGACACTCGATGATTTGATTCGCAGCCTGGTCGTACCAGTTTGATGGAACAGCGGCATCCGCCGCGAGATTCGTACGCAGGTATTCGTCAGATGTCTGCAGCAGAATGCCGCCCCAGTCATCTGAGCCTTTGCCTGCCAGGATTCCCTCAGCTAGTCGCCTGAGACTCCTGCTCGAGCTTGCTGAAGTGAAAAAGGTCGTCACAAGGCTGCTTGACTTCTTGGCGAAGCTCTTTTTGACTTCTTCAATGTCGATTGCAACACTTTGTGCTCCGAGGATGTTCGTTTTTGCTGCGATCTTATCTTTGGATTCCTTTTCGGCAATTCCGGCGAGTGCGTTGGCTGAATCTCCGAAACGCCTTAGGTTGACCAAGCATGTATTCACTTCACCAACAGCTGTTGAAAGAGTTGCCTTTGTCTTCAGTGAGAACGTCCGCCTAACCATTGCGAGTGACTGTGTGCGCAAATATGGCAAGGCTTTACTGACCAGTTCCGTTTTCTTCCAATCCTTTGACTTGAAAAATGAATCAAGCTTTCCGACAATTGCCCCTACCGATTCGCTTTCTGCACTTTCAGCGGCTCTGGCAATTTTTATCATTCTGTCTAGCTCATCCCTTACGCTTTCCAGGAAACCTATTGCGCGTGAAATGCCCGCGTCGCCATTTTCGATCAGTTTGCTGGCTTTATCACGAACGTCCGTACCCAACGAACCCAGAGAGCTAAGCCCATCGGTTGAGAGTCTGGCAAGGATCGAATCGAGGTTCGATCTCAATTCCGTCGCCAACCGCGCCGGTTCGTCGGTGTTCTTGATTTTCAATACGAGGGACTCATATCCAGTAAGCAGCCCTAGCGCGGCGCTTTCGTCATTGAGCACTGCATCTAACTGGACAAAGCCAGGGTTGGTAACAGCAATCCCTTCCGATTGCCTTTCAAATGGTGCGTTTAGTGACGCCGTGATGCTTCGGACAAAATCTGGAAGCACTGCGAGCCTTCCGAAGTCAGGTGTGCCAGTTAGAGAGGCCGAACCATAACTTGAATAGATTGCCAGACGCCCCTCTGGACGGACATCAAAGTTGGGGGCAGCGTTGTCAATCGCACTCTTCATGTTGCGCCCTGAGGCTCCTGAAATTTCAAGATCCAATTGAAGCGCGGCAGTTTCGAAAATGTCCTGCGCGTCCTCTACGCTGACACCTGCGGTATTTACGCTACTCAGTAGGTGAACTCTACTGAACAGTGACTTAGCAGCGCTATTGATGGCCCTGCGGGGGTATTTAACAGGAGGCAGGCTGTCCGATTGCATCGTTTCCATAGTTTTAAAGAAGGCAAAGGAATTCGTCTGCAGGCTTCGCCTATCAGCAGAAGTGTGCTCGAAGCAACTCGGAAGGAATACATGGGACTGAAGTACTGCCTCGCGCCCTGCTTTGCCAATAAGATCCCGGGCTAGAACCGCAACGTCGAAAAACATCCCGGATCCGGTACCTCCGCAACTTGAGCCAATAACGTATAAATCAACAGAGTTTACGTTGGGAGGCGGGGTATATCGTGGCGTTTTTTGGAACATACGTTGCACGCAATCCAGGATTGTCTTTTCAATCGAATCAAACTTGACAAAGAAAGCCAAGCGGCCAACTGGAGGCTTTTGTTTCGCCCCATCCCGGACAAAGCCAGGCGCTAAGCGGCTATATTTCCACCACTCCTTAAGTGCCGGCTGTCTTGATAATGCGTCTCGGCTGACAAAGTTATCGCCTTGAAAGTCGCTAACATAATTAAACTCATGCGGAGACAACTCGTCCAAAAGGGGATGCGGACTCTGACGATCAGTGTCAAACGCGAGTAACTGGATTGATGGCGGTATATCGCTTTCAACAAGCCGAAAGAGGCGCTTCTTCAGTCTTCGCGCAACGAATGTACCACTGCCGCCAAGCCCAATTACCAATGTGGGTCGAAATTCCATTTCAGTTACCCCTCGAAGTCAGAATGTGTCGATCTTATAGTAGATGGGCGATCCGTCCGGACGCCGTGATTCCAAGGTGTCTCCAACTCCAATTGGAGTGTCGGAATAGGTTTGCATTGGTTCAGCTGGCTTAGCACAGCCCATACGCAGTAGAGCGACATTGCCCTGCATCCGCGCACCGACTCTTCCGTTGAGAGACTTGTAGATCACAACACCAGGCATCCCTAACCGGCCCAAATCCAAAGAGCGCCGATAGCAGCGGAGTCTAGCGGGGTCGGTGCCAGGGATTGGGTTACCCGACGCGTCCGATTCGACAAGGTACCATGCTGGCAACCTGCGGCCTCTAACCACACTAAATAGTGCCAGAACCAAAATGACGATGCCGCCGATTGCGACAGCCCACCGCTCCCAAAGCGGTCTCAGCACAAATACGACCGGAATCGGTTGAGAGGACGAGATGAGCTGACCCGAGGGAAGCCTCGTGGTCACGATAATCGAGCCGAATTGCGGGGGGGAGTCCTCAAGCCAATCGAGCATTCTCCTATGGCTCATCTGGGGTTCCGTACTCCGAACTAGCAAGGAAGCTTCAGGCTCGGCGGAATTAAAAGTGAAGTGCTTTGGTTCTACATCCATCGGCCCCGTTGTTTCGAGCGTAACGTCAAACTCTGTGTTTGGTAGCGTTGACGTCAATCGTCTTTTTACACGCCGTCCCGGTGTCCAGGTTTGAATTACCATGCGGCCCAGTGCGTCTAGCACAGTGCCCACTGGCAAGGCTGTTACTGTGCCTTCAAAGTGAGCCGGCCATATCGCCCCATTTATTGATACAAGAACTTCGCCAGCCAGCCGCGGACCTGCCGAAACTGTAATTGTGCCTTTGAAGGATTTCCCAACCGGATCGAAATCAAGCGGGACCGCGGATCCCACCGAGGTTTTCAACTCGCCGGAATCCTCAGCCCCAGCGGCTACCTCCCACTCTGTAACGGTCTTTCCAGAGATGTTAGAGATTAGCGTCGCCCCGACAGAAACATTTTCCCCACTAATCCACGGGCTCGGAGGCGTCGTGTTTACCCTTAACCCCAGCGGACCACGTGCAACGGCCATCATTCTGACCTTGCCGGCCCCTGAAAAGTGCACTGAAGTGCTTCCGGACGTTCGAGCCTCTTCGTCCAACAGAAGACGCGCGAACCGGTACCTTTCCCCTTGCTGAACTTGCAGGAGTTTCTGGCCGGTCCAGCCCCAATCAGACGTCGTTTGCCCGTCGCTGCTCACACCAATAACAAGGAGCTCTGTCGCCCATTCGGGAATGCGAATTTGAATGTCTTTCGAGAGAGAGATCTCCGCATCAATGACCTCTAGCGACTTTGTGAATCGATTCTGTAGCTTCCAAAATATCTCAGGGAGGGCCGCTGGATCAGATATTATGCCCCACGGCGATGTCCCAGCGCATTCGGCTAGGTAGTCTAAGGTCGCTCGATCCAAGTCTCCAAATCCCACTTCAACCAAGTCGATATTGTTCCTTTTCAACTCATCGCAAACGCTGGACTTCTCTTTGGGGTCTGGAATTGGATCGGGTCGGAAATCACTCAGTATCACCAACGCAGGCGGAGCCGATCGACGGAGCGAGGGATCCATCTTCGATACTTCAACGAGAACTTGATGGATTGCCCCAAAGAGGTCGGTGTTGCGGTCGGAGTCCTTCAGCATACCTGCGGTTTGCGACAGGAAGTCTCGATTCTTATTTCCGGGCTTCGTCGAATCCAAAGGCAGTGGTTTGACTGCGAGGCTTCGTCCCACGTCGCCGAATCCAGTGAGACTCATCGAACTTCCGTCACTTAGTGAGTAGGCGAGTAACGAAGCGGCTTCCTTGCGCCAACCTGCTCGATCTGCCTTCAAAGAACCTGATTCATCTACAAGGATAAAAACTGTTTGACGTTGAGCATGTGCGCTGGATATCGCTATGCACGAGAATGACAGGAACGCGAGGCTAAGAGCGAGAGTCTTCCTCAAGTACCTAATCCAGGATTGGCAGCGAGACCTCATCGAATCGGGATACTCAGTTAAGATGGCTCGCACCTACAAGAAGTAAACGAGAAGAGACGACCATCAGCCCAACCAGTAAGGACGTTGCGCCAATAGGTACCAGATTGCTTCGCTTGATTGACATCTTGCGTTTCACAACCTCGTTCTTTCTCCCAAGCCAGCATCGTCGTATCAACTGATCCGTCTGCACTCTTGAGTGCGAAGTCTTCATTGCGTAACTTGAGGATTAATCAGTCGCCTTCCAGGTGCAGGCACTCCAACTCCTCGGGCTACGAGGTTGCACTTCCACTCGTAATAGCGCTGGAATTCGTCCCAATTTGGGTGGCTCTCCCACTCACAAAGCTCTGCCCACTCTAACGACTTGACTGGAAATGCGGACTGCACATCATTCGAAGGCTTTTGCGAACCATCTAAAACGACATAAAGAACCATCAATTCCCGTTTCTCAAGCAAACTCGCACCACATTTTTCAAGAAACTGCTGACGCAGTTGCAACTGTGACTGATTTCCCGTGCTTCCCTGCCAGCGTCCTTCACCGGATCGCCACTTCGACTCGACAACAACTGCAAATTCGTCGCCAACGATTAGGAGATCCAACTCTGGACCACCACTGCCTAAGGTATCTGGATGTGGGATACGCCGCCAAAGGGCAATAGTGCATTGCTGGTTTCTCTTGGCTAAGCCCAGCTTTACTGCAAGCCAATTCGAAAACGCAACGCGCAAGTCAGCTTCCGCGTAAACGATTGGCCCGAAGAAGCTCCACTGAATGGCATCCTCACTATGGATTGATTGCAAATCAGTATAGTATCCAAGTCGATTTTCGAGGAGAGCCTGGTCTTCTCGAAGAAATGCGGATACTCGGTCGCTTCGACAAAGCTTCTGAATGAGTTCCGGTGGAGGCCAAGCGCAGTTGTTGTCACGGATTAGATTGTCGCGGTAATCGAGGAATGCTGTGACTCCGCGCCTGCTCCGTACGACCTCAACTGGAATTCCGTTCCAGTTTTGCACTGTTGTTTTCGGCATGCGGATATAGCCACCTCGTACCAAAACACAATCGGGCAGGTGCTCAGGGTATCAAAGCTCCTAAGGTAGTGCAGCGATCGGTACCGGTGAATGGATTCGACCGCACCGGATTCGCGAATCTTGACCACGACAATCTGCTAATCTTGAAATTATCGCACTCCGAAAGCACTGTTCCGGTGATGGACATCACGTAGCTTCTGGATCCCAGGATGTGCGCCTCTTCCCTACGTCGGCAAAGGATGGCGGGTGCCCGCTACGAAGCCGAACTTGCCAAGCGGCGCTTTATCAAAGTGGATCCCGCTCACAGACTCGTAGCCGATTCCCTGGAGGCAGAGTGGAATGAGAACCTGCGCGCTTTCTCGGCGGTTATGACTGCCGGTTAATGTGCGAGTCTGTGGCCAGCGCCAGTCTGGGCAAATACTTGAAGCGCGAGGGCGCGGAGTTAGAGTGGCGCTGCCCCCACCCTGGGGCTCATACGCACGGCGACACCCATCCATCCCTCAAAATCAACCCGAAAAAGGACGTGATCATGCGCGCCCCGTGCGGAGCGCAAGGCAAAGCCTGGGCTCTCGCGGCGTTTTTAGCCGGTATGGATGCGAGGGACAAACGCACCGTCATGGCGTGGCTCGAACTGCGCGGACTACGAAATGGTGCGAAGCGAGATGAAAAGCCGAGCCGTGGCCCATGCGTCGTAGAATACCGCTATCCCGATGCGGCCAAGGGTGAGTTGGTGCTCGTCAAGCGGCGGTACGAGCCCGGTGCGGATGGACGCAAAAAAGATTTTGAATGGTTCCATCTCGAAGATGGTGAATGGCGGCACGGTTAAGCGCACCAAGCGTGACGTAGAAGTTGGACGGCAACAGGCCAAGCTCTTTGCCGACTGCCTGGAAAAGCAGTTCGACCAACGCCCGGCGATCTTCTACTCAACGGGTACGACCACTGGTTGTGGGACGACACCTTCTATCCTCCGCGCCAAGTGCAAGGATTCTATAACCTGCGGGCGAATGTAGATCAGGTCCGCTTGCTGCCTGGCCTGGAGCATGTCGATGTGCTTGCGAACCGTTGCCGACGGCTGCTCCTCGGCATTGGTATCGATGACAAGAAGGGCGCGCAGCCCGAGCAACTCC
>Ga0118677_10008833_pt1 | contig 15978 bp, 10 predicted proteins | sample AliMusrvi5mmetaG_FD_86154 | JGI IMG/M metagenome (GOLD analysis project Ga0118677, IMG submission 86154) | reverse complement strand
TCTCTCCGTGGAGGAGGAGGTCGAAGGCGGGGGCGTCAAATTGGGAAAAATCGAGCGAGCCGGTGGCCGCAAGTTCGCCCCACGCGGGATGCGCCACCAGTTTGCTGAAGCGCAGGACGTTGCCGTCGATTTCCGCCTCGGCTTCCAGTTTATCCAGCGCGGGGAACCATTCGGTGGCCGGGATCTGCCCGTTGGTGAGCTTAAGCGAGCCGGTCATGAAGAGGGACCGCAACGTGCTTTCCGTTTTGAGCGTGCCGGTGAGAAGGCCCCGGATGGGGAGGGGACGACCCGTGAGATGGGCGACTTCCTCCAACTGCACGCCTTTGGCGGTGATCTGCGCTTTCAAGGGGGCGTCGGGGGCGAGCGCGGCGGGACCCGGCTGCACCCACCATTGGAAGAGGTTGAAAGGGAGGAGCGCTTCGCCTTCCAGCCACGGGGCCTTGGCTTGCGTCAGCTTGAGCCCCTCGAGTTTGACCGAGGTGGCGTCGGCAACGAGCCGGCCTTCCAGCCGGGTGTCGCCATTGGCCAGGATGCACTTGTTGAGCGCGAGGCCGCCGGGGGCGTAGGTGCCCTCCATGTCCGCGTCGATGGGGAGTGTGGCGGGGATTTCCTTGGTCCCCGGGGTGCGCAGTTTGCGGCAATGGGCTCTGAAGGCTCCGGAGTGGGCTCCGGTGGTGCCGTCGCCCGACCAGTTGACAATCAGCCCGCCCTCCAGGGGCGCGGGCACGATCGGTTTTTGCAGCAGCGGCGCGTAAACGGCCAGTTCCTCGATGGAGGCGTTCAGTTCTCCCTGATAACGCGACTCGCCGAGAATGCTGACCGTGCCGTTGCCGCGCAGGAAGTCCGTGCCCCGGGCCGCTTCCAGGTTGATGATTTGCAGGTCGTTGCCGTCCAGTTTGATCCCGGCGTTGAAGACGTCAAAGGGGACACCGCGCCAGGAGAGCTTGTTCCCGGCGACGAGCAGTTGGCCGGTGTAGGATTTGCCCTCTCCGCGAATGGACCCGTCGATGGTGACCTTCCCGGAGGCGTCGGCGAATTGCGGACCGAAGAGGGCGGAGAGTTCGCTCAGGTTCTGGATGCGGGCGGCGATGTCGAAGCTGAAATCGGAGAGCCACCAGGGCGTTTCCTCCCCCGGCAGGGCGAGGTCTCCCTTTAGCTGCAAGGTGTTGTGGGCTTGCTGGAGCTGAAACTCAGGGATCTGCACGCGGCGGTTGACGAAGGTGGCCCCCAGGATGAGCGAGTTCCACTGGCGTTTGCCCCAGCGGAAGTCGGTGGCTTCAAAGCGGGTGGAGAGGGTGGCGTTGTCCAGGGCGTGGAGAGAACCCCGGAAGGAAAACCGGCCCTCCTTGATGGTGCCGCCGGTTTGTTCCGGCGCACGGAGGAATTTGCCGAGCGCCTCCACGGAGACGTTGGAGAACTGCCCGGCGGCTTCATAGATGGGCCGCCCCGCTTCCGAAGTGTTGAGCACATCGCCCCGCAGGGAACCGCCAAAGGCCGCGAAGTCAAACTCCACCTGCAAGGTTCCGCGCGCCAGGTCATCAAGGTCGCAGGAAAGGCTGTTAAGGACCACGCCGTCGCTCAAATTGAGATCGGCCACGCGCCAGCGCGCCCCCTGGATGGCCGTGGTGCCGCGCAAAACCGAGAAGCTCCTGCTGGAGTGGGCGGCGGAGTCGAAGGTCAGCTTCTCAATGGCGATCACGCCTGGCCGGGAGGAACTGACGGTGAAGCGGACGTCCGCAAACGTAACGGTCCGCTTGCCCAGGTGAAAGACGAAGGCGGAATTAAACACCTCCGCCTGGGAGGGGGTGGGCAGCCAGGGCTGGAACTCCAGTTCGCGCTGTGCGGGCGTCGGGGCGGGCACCGCTTCCTGGGCGTAGGGTTGGTAGGTGACGTCCGCGTTGACGCCGTCGAGCGTGAGGCGGTCAAAAAAACCGTGCCCCCACTGGCGTGCCAGTGCTCGCCAGGAAAACGCAGTCTCCGCCGAGCGGATGCTGACCTGGGAGACGACCGCCGCGTGCGAAGTGGTAAAACGGACATCGCGAAAAATGAGTGGCTTGAACAAGTGGCCTTCCACCGCGCCAATGTGCAGCGGGACACCGTGGCGCGCCGCCTCAAAGAGGACCGTCTTCTTAACCGCCATGCGGAACAAATGCGGCTCCAGCAAAACGATGAGAATAAGAGTGGTGACAAAGAGCAGCGCGAGACGCGCGCGCCGGGAAAAGGAAGATTTGGATGAAACGCCCACGGGATAAAAAGGAACCTTTGGAAACCAGCAAGTTTCCCCAAGAAGCGCCTCCGGTGCAAGCCCCAACGTTGGCCCGCATGGTTTCCGGCGCGCACAACCGCGCGGCGCAGGCTTTTTTGTCGCAGCCCCTTCGCATGAAGGGGGGGCACACTCATCGGTTTCATCTGAGGAACGGATGAAGGCGGCTTATGTTATGGTGCAGTCTTCATGGAGTGGACGTGACTTTTTATCTTTACAGAGAGAGGACGATTTTCAAGCCCATAACAGGCGTATGCGGTTTACCGTTTCGCTCACACATGAAAACTTTTCAAGCTGATAACAGGCTAAACACCGCGCATATATTTTACGCTTTCGCTCACATGAGGCGCGAAAATGAATATTTCGTGGTTTACAGCATCAAGCCGGAAGAGTAAGTAAAATTAATGCTTCGATATCTAGGAAGTGGTTTGCGACAATTTGGAATTTATCCGATTACGCACTACGCTCGAGTTAGTTGGGAATTTTACGGAGTTATTCGCGGTTCGATTGCTCCGATTCTTCCCGGTGCGGAAGAGTTTGCGTTGAAAAGCCAGCATCTGTGGCTATTTCCACCGGGGCATTCCCACGGGTGGACAGGGGACGGAACGCACAATGCGCAGGTTATTGTCTTCCATTTCAGCTTTGTTCCACCGCCACTGGACGAGATCGCAAGAAGGAACGGGTATATGAGCGTCGATCTTACTGGCGACGAAGCTCAGCGACTGCTCGAAATTGAAGAAGGACTGCGCGAATATTACCATCAGTCGACTCCAGTCAACCTGCTGCACTTTCATAAGGCACTCCTCGATCTATCGCTGCTAGCCCTCAAGAATGAACCCGTGCAAAAAAGGGCATCGTGGAAGGAGGATGCTGCGGTGAAGGTGGAAGCGGCGCTGGCATGGTTCTCGGAGCGCCTGGGTGAAAACCCAAACCTTGAGCAAGCGGCGCGTGCTGTTCATGTCTCCACAAGCCACCTTCGGCGACTCTTTCATCAAGTTCGAAAAGAGTCACCACAGATCGCATTCACCCACGTGAAGATAGAACGGGCCATGGGCATGCTCACCGAATCAGCATACAAATCGGAGGTCATAGCATCAATGTGCGGATTTTCCAGCAGCGCGAATTTCTGCCGCGTATTCAAAGCGCAGACAGGTAAAACCCCGGCTGCATGGAAGAAAGCCCGCCTTGGGCCATAAAACAAGAAGTCGTGTCACCAGCCGCCACTTCGATCACAACAATTCCCTTTCCTGCAACCTTAGCATCGAGCAATACTATATTATCTGGAAGGCCTGTGCAACAGAGCGCCCGGCTGAAGTTGGTTGAGCGATGACGCCCGTATCTGGACGAATGCGGTTGCTCCTGATGCTTATCGCCCAACTCCGGCGATTCTCGATCTGGCCAAACTGCCGGAGCGGATCGTCGCGATGTTCCTATCTACCGCAAACCGTCCACCGTTGATTATTTCAACAGGCTGCTAAGGCCATCAAACTTCGATTTCACGGAAAGCCCCTGCCTTAACTCCGCCAGCCAAAATGCCCTGTGGCCGGTCCCACAATAGAGATACGATAGGGCATGGGTTTTATGATGAGAAGAGCGATTCTGAATATAGGAGGAGCGGTTCTGGCTATTAAAAGATATTGCGGCGGTGCAATAAATTTATGTAATAGCTTTTTTGTTCTTTGATCCCATTTGCAACTATACTACTCCTGATATGAACCTATCCTTCCCTAGACACCCATTATTGCTTTCCTTGCTGGTTGGCGGCGCATATTTGGCAAGCGTTTATCCCGCCACCTCGCAGGAAGCGCAAAATTACCAGGCGCGCGCGGATGTTCTAAAAGGCAACTTGCAGAAAGTCATCGAAAGGACTGACAAAGAGTTGGCCAATCCTGATTCCAAACCGACGGTGCGCGAACTGCCCAGCGAGGCGCTCGCCAAGCTCTATTTGGGTGAAAGCCCCGCCGCCGCCGAGGAGCTCATCCGCCGCATGTACCGTTCGCAGAACATGATCGCTGGTTCTCCCGGTTACGGAATGGTGCTGTGGCAGGAAGGCCATCCTGAAATCAAAGACTCCAATTCGCTTGATTTTTCCATGCTGTCGTTCGGCGCCATGCTCATGGCATTTGGCGATAAGTTATCCCCGAATTTTAAAGCCGAGGCGGCTCCTCATGTAAAAGCCGGCATCTTCGCTCTGCGCCATCGCAGCGAGGTTAAAGTGGAATATACCAATATCTACGTCATGCAGATTGCGGCGCTGCTGCTGCTCGGGGAGGCTTCCGGCGACCAGAGCGCCATCGCCGACGCCCGCGCGGGGCTGGATAATTGGATTAACTTTACCCGCAAAAACGGAATCACCGAATACGACAGCTCAACTTATACCGCAGTGCAGCTTGGCATCCTTCAAACGGCGTATAACCTTACCAAACAGGCTGATTTGAAACCGAAACTGAAAGCCTGCATGGACTACATCTGGAGCGATCTGGCGGCCAATTACTTCGCTTCCAGCCAGACCTTGTCCGGTCCTCAGAGCCGTTGTTACAGTCCCCTTTCCGTGGACTTCAGTATCGGTAACTACTATTATCTAGAAGGCTTGGGCAGCAAAGCGTTCTTCAGCAGCAGGGATTGGTTAAGCGATGACGCCCGTATCTGGACGAATGCGGTTGCTCCTGATGCTTATCGCCCAGCTCCGGCGATTCTCGACCTGGCCAAACTGCCGGAGCGGATCGTCGAGCAAAGGTTCGGACTGGAGGCGGGCAGAACTCGGTATAATTACATTACCCCCGATTTCGCGGCGGGAAGCGCCAGCGCGTATACCGGCAATCAGGACAGGAAGGTGTCTATTGAGTTTAAGACCGCGAAGAAGCTCCCCATCATTTCTTTCGTTGTGGATCCGTTCGATGCTCCTTATGGCCAGATCAAGGTGCTCGATGGGGCCCACTACAAATCGCGTAAACTCAAGGAGATCATTGCCAGTGTTCAAGACAAGGGGGCGATTCTCGCGGTCATGGATGTTTCGCCCGAAGTGGGAGGACAAGAGTTTGAGAACATCGCGACGAATATCTTTTTCCCGGTGAAAGCGGATGCGGTCTACATCGATGGCAAAAAAGTGGCGGCCGACAAGCCATTCTCCCAAGAGCTTACCAAAGACTCGGTGCTGGTCGTGTGCGAGGGCAAGGCTGCCGTGGCGATGCGCATTTTCGAGGCAGACGGGGTGCAAGGACAAGCTGCGCATTTCATGGCAAAATACGACGGCAACAAATGGAACGCCGGGCGATTGGTTGCCTATCATTACGTGGGAGCCAAAACCAAAATGCCTGAGGGCCCGATTCGGGCCGGGCTCTTTTTCCAAGCGCGGCAATGCGACGGCCAGGAAGCGCTTAATTTGTTCCTCAAGGAGTCGCTTGAACTGAAGATCCAGCAGAAAAAAGAAGGCGCGCAATGGAGTGCCAGCGTGAATTCCGGCGGCACAAAGCTGGATGCCGCGCTCGATTTGAAGGAGCGCAAAATCGCATGGCGCCGCGTCAACGAGCAGGATATTCTGCCCAAGCGCCTGAGCGTCAACGGAAGGGACATCGCCGCCGAAATTCTCGATGCAAGGCTTGCAATTTCTGGTACAGACTCCCGGTAAAAAGCCGCTGAACAAATACAATGTTGCGTTTAATGTGAAATTATCAGTTTCACGCCGATACGATAGCGCGGATATTTTTTGAATATAGCTATGCCCATCTCAGTTGCACTTTGCGGAATCGGAGGATACGGAACCTTTCTTTTTGATGATCTCTTCGCCGCTCAAAAAGCCGGAGAAATCGAATGGGTGGCCGCCATTGACCCCATGCCGCAGCGATGCCACCGACTGGCCGAAATTCAGGCACTGGGTATTCCCATATACCCCAGCCTGGAGTCATTTCATGCGGCGGGGCGGTGCGATCTGACCATCATTGCCACGCCCATCTATCTCCATGCGCAACAGACTTGTGCCGCACTCGCCCATGGCAGCCACGTCCTCTGTGAAAAACCGCTTTGCGCCACGCTGGAAGAAATGGAACGGATGGTTGCGGCGGAAAAGGCCTCCGGGCTGACGGTGTCTATTGGATACCAATGGAGCTTTAGTCCGGCTATTCATAGCCTTAAAGAGGACATTCTGGCTGGCCGCTTCGGCGCTCCACGACGCCTGCGCACAATCACCTGCTGGCCGCGCAGCGAAGCCTACTACGGGCGGAATCGCTGGGCAGGAAAGATAAAAACTGAAGAAGGAGAGTGGGTCTTTGACAGCCCTGTCAACAATGCCACGGCGCACTATCTCCACAACATGCTCTTTCTCCTTGGCCCTTCCATGGCCCAGAGTGCGTTGCCGGAGAAGATCGAAGCGGAATTGTGGCGCGCCAACCCCATCGAGAACTTCGATAGCGCCGCTCTAAGAATCACCACCGAAGGCGGTGCGGAAATTCTTTTTTATACTTCCCATGTCACACGAGAGGATGGTGGTCCCATCTCTCTATATGAATTCGAAAAAGGAACTGTTGAATTTGGAGCCAATGATCCCATTGTCGCCACCTTTATAGACGGAGAGAAAATAGATTACGGTTTACCCTCTTCCTTCCCCTACAACAAGATCACTCATGCGATCAATTCGGCTCGGACCGGTTGCCCACCCATCTGCGGCATCGAGGCGGCCAGCGCTCATACCGTCTGTGTCAATCGAGTTCAGAGCTTCCCTATACACAATTTCGCACCCACTCTGGTTCAGAAACATACAACCGGAACAGAAGTGTTCCGCTACGTAGAAGGTCTTTATGAGGCAATGTTTGATTCCTACAATAAAGGGCTCCTATTTAGCGAGGCCGGACATGATTTCTCTTAATGAGGTTAGTGCCGCTCTATAATACTAAATATCGATTCACCGAAAAGGCGACTTCACAGGGTTGACATCCAATCATCCAGTATGAATCGTACAAAAACCTCTTTTCCCTCCTCGCCACGCCCTCCGCTCACGGTTGCCAGCCTGGGCGGATTCGGGCATTCCTCCTGCGTTTTCGACGATATGTTGACCATGGGCAACGACGTTCGTTTGACAGCCATGGCGCCCGTCTACCGGGAAGAAAATATTACCGGGTTTTCCGCTCATCCAATAGTCAGTCGCGACAACCCCGCACTGTTCTCCAACACGACCGAATTGCTGAGTCGTGCGCGCCCGGACGTGGCTGTCATAAGCACCAGGCTCGACTTGATTGCAAACCAAGTCATAGACGCTTTAGCGGCCGGGTGTCACGTCATCGCGGAGAAGCCACTTGCCATTGATCTGCCTGCGCTTCGGCAGATTCATGAGCAATGGCTCCGCTCCGAATGTTCTCTCACCGCCATGCTTAGCATGCGTAGCCTACCTGCTTTTGTTATCGCACGCGACGTATACAGGCAGGGAGCCATTGGCGAGGTCGTCGCTGCAAATGCAAGAAAGTCATATAAGTGGGGCATGCGGCCAGAATGGTTTGCAGACCGCTCAAAATACGGCGGGACTTTCCCATGGGTGGGAATTCACGCCTTGGACATGATTCATTTTGTGACAGGCCAGCGCTTTGTTGAAGCCGCCGCGATGCAAGCAAATCGCGGGCATTCTGATTTTCCGGGATGCGAAGACGTTTGCGCGGGCATCTTTCGCATGGAAGGTGGCGGTATGGCTACGGTAAGTGTTGATCTTTTTCGTCCGCACTCAGCGCAAACCTACGGAGACGACTGGTGCCGGATCGTTGGTACACGCGGCGTAATCGAAGCCAATGCAAGCCAGGGCTGGTGCCGCCTGCATGCGGACGATTCCTCCCCTCGCGAGCTTCCTCTCCCCAAATCCCCCGACCCGATCTTTGCACGCTTTCTCCAAGGTATCCGCAATGACCTCCTTTCCACCGAAACCGCGCTCACGGCATTTCACCTCACCGACGCTTGCCTCACTGCGCGTGATTCAGCAGAGTCAAAGCAGTTTCTCCCAATCGCCCCCGATTGTTGGAATTGCCCTGGTTGACGGTTGTTTTCCCCTATGAGGGGTAAAACAAGAAGACGTATCTCTGCGGTGGTGGCGGATTTGCAGAAGCCGGTGCTGTCTTTGTAGATGGGGCCGGTCTCTTCCGGGAGCGTAACGGGAACTTTCATCGCCAACCCGCGCCATGACGAGGTCGTCGTATTTCCAATCGTGATAGGTCGAGGCGATCTTCTCGATGTCCTCAGTGGTCAACTCGCGATGGGTTACGTCCAGCGCGGCGGTTAAATCCGGGCGCTGCGCGACTTTATGGAAGGCGGGTTCGGTTTCGTTCAAATAGACGCCTTTGACTTTCCTACGCTATTCGGGAGCCGTGTAACGCTTTGGACCGCCCAATGCGGAGAACTTCATCCACATGATTCCGTTGAGAATCACCGCGGCGATGGCGATCATGCCGCCTGCATAGAATGCGTAGTGGTAGCTGTGCGCGGTATGATCCAATAGGAACCCGATGCAGGGGGCCACGGCCATGGAGCAGAGGCAGGTGACGATGCCGCTGGCGGACATCAGCTCGGCAAAGCGCGAGGGCGGCAGGAGTTTTTGCCCCATGGCCGCGGAGGCGGTGAAGTAGGCTCCTGTGATGACCCCGTGGGCCACGAAAGCAATGCCAAAGCCACTGGCATCGCGGGCATACACCCCTCCCCACAGCCCCACCAGGATGTAGAGCCCAAGGAGAACCAGGCTGACCCGGAGTGGATGGAAACGGTCCGCCAAGGCCCCCAGAGGATAGGCGAGCACGAGGGAGATGACATACGTTAGCGCCAGGCATTTACCATAGGTCGCCATATTCATCGCAACGCTTTTTGCATAGAAAAGACCAAAGACGTTGATCGGGCTGTTGGCCAGGTTGGCCATGGCGGTCATGGCAAAAAACCAGAGATAGTATGGCTTTCCGAAGCAGCTTCCAAAGTAATCCCCGGCGGCTTGCAGACCCCCCCCGGACACGCTGGGCGGCAGGGTGGGCGGCGGTGGGTATTCGCCCTCCTTCACTTTCAGGCACATGAGGGTGAACCCCACGCCGTAGAGTGCCGCGATGCCGAGGAAAAACACGACGTAGTGCATTTCTGCCTTGGCCAGCATCCAGTAGTTGAACCCGATCCCGGCAATGAGGCTCAGTGCCCGGAACATCGCAAAAAAGCGCCCCAATACGGGCTGCGGCACCACATCGTTTACCAACCCTCCAAAGACGGAATTGGCCGTGATGCAGGCGAATTCAAAGAGCGTCCAGAAGAGGCCCAGAAAAAGGAGCACGGAGAGATTGGAGCCGGGCGAGTGCGCCCCCAGGAACCGGTGGGCCCAGGTGCCGAGCTGCGGGCTGAAGCAGAGCCCCACCATCGAGAGGACGATGATGGGGGTGGGAATCAAGAGGAACGGGATGCGGCGGCCCCAGCGGCCCCGGTGGCGGTCGGATTTGTAGCTAATGATCGGGCCAATGATCATGGCAAGGGCTGGTGGCAGCGAGCCCATCAAGAGGCCGATGAGTGTGTCGGAAGCCTCGAATTTATTGAAAAGTAACTGGATGATGGGCGGCACCGAGCGCTCCCTCACGGACCAGGCAAAATCTCCCCATAGCAGCCAGCAAAAGAGCATCGCCAAGCCCGCCGTAGTGTAGGTGAGCGTGCCGACAGTCCACTTGCCTTTGGGCGCAGCCAATGCGGGCTGGCCCGATGGGGCCTGGAACGTTGCGGCCATAACGGTACTAGGCCCAGGCGACGTGGGACTGCCGGTTGCGAACGGCTTCCATCAAAGCCACCGGTTGGCGGCATTCGGCGAGGGTGGGGTGGGGGCATCGGCCATCCCGGACCGCATCCAAAAAGGCGCGGGTTTCGCTGTAAAAACCGAACAGGTCTTCCTCGGAGTCTTCAGACCGGAACGAATAAACCGGGGCGTCATTCTCCCAGCAATCGAGGATCGCGCCAGAGCCTTGCGGGCCGACGACGGGGAACTCAAGAGTCAACGTTTTCGTGTGGCCATGCAGGCTGATGCGCTCGTAATTGCGGCCCGCGACCGGCTGGATATTAAGGCGAATGCGCGTGCCCGATTCGCATTCCACTTCCAGTTCGATCCCCGCCACCGTGGGGCCAAGATCCGGGAAATCACGGAAGCTCAATACGGCGTGGCGAAACGGGCTGCGCGCGAGGAAGTGTGCGCCATCGATGGCGTGAATCGCCGTGGTGGAGAAGTCTTCGTCGCGGCGATCACACCGGATCATCTCGTAGTCGATTTGAAAAACCGATTTGGGCGGCATGAACGTGTTGAGGCGTTCCATGGCCCGCAGCATCACCGGCATCTGGCGGCGGTTGAAGGCAACCTGATGCGGCGCGCCGCCAGTGGCCGCCGCGTCGATCAGTTCTTCCAGCTCCGCACTCGTGCAGCCCGGCGGTTTTTCGAGCATCACAGGGATGCCCCGCTTGAGAATAGGGCCGACAACTTGGCGTGTCAGCGTGGTGGGCACCACGATGCAAACGGCATCCGGTTTTTCCGTATCCAGCATTGTCTCCTCATCCTGGTAGCTCCTCGCGAAGCCGAAACGCTGACGATAGTCTTCGGCCCGGCTGGCGTTCGGGTCGCAGCAGGCGGCAAGAATGGCACCGGGGTGGAGCAATGCGTATTTCTTTTGAGCGGGCCCATGAACGGTGGTGGCGTGGCCGCCGCAACCAATAGCGCAGATTTTCATGGATTGATTTTACGGGCGTGCCGCGGTCTCAGGGACTTCCACACTGGTTTTAAGCGTGATGGATTCCACGGGAGCGGCGGACCGCACGACAAAGGTGGTGTGGAGATGGTCAGGATGGCGGAACCGGAAGGCGTGATCCGGGTTTTTCTCTTGGGTGCACTCGATGGGCTGGTCGGCATGGACCTTGAGGGTCGCCTGCGGCGTCTCCATGATTTCCTTGGCGGGGGCTACCCAACTACAGGGTTCTTCCTTGTTGGCTTCCTTGGGATTATTGAAGGTGATCTGAGCTGGGGGGAGATTTGCCGTGCCGGATTGATGATCCGCAGCCGTAATCTGAAGCGGCTGCTCAGACCCCAGGCTCCACCGGAACAAGACTTTGCCGGGGGTCTTGAGAACCACCTCGTCGGTGATCTCCATCCGGCGCAGGGTCCAGGTGACATGCCGTTTCCATTGCTTCACGGTGGGGTAGCCGACGCCCGCGTCCACGGTTACATCGCCGCCGGTTTTGTCCATTCGGTTTACGGTGACGGGAGCGGGCACTTTCTCCGGGAAGAGATCGTCGCCCACTTGCAGGACGTTGTGCCCGATGACGGAATCATACTTTTCCCGCTTGGCGGGGTTATCGTAGCCAGGTGTTGCGGCCTCGATCAGCACGGCATTGCCATCCACGATGAAGTTGACGTGCCCCCGGTCGTAATGATCGTGACCGTCGCCCACGGCCGCGCCCTTCACCCATACGCCCGAGGCGTTCTCGGCCCAGCTGCTCCGCCAGATCGCGCAGGTGGAGCGTTCGAAGGTCTTCCATAGAGGCGGCTGTTGCAACTCGCTGTCGGTGGCGGTGAGGCTGAGCAGTCCGTTGATGTCGTAGGGGATGTTGTGGAGCACATTGCGCAGCACCCAGTGGAGCTGGCGGTCGTGCGTGAGCCGTACCAGGCGTGCGATTTGCGGCGCTCCGGCAAAGAGCTGGCCGCGGGCTCCGCCGTAATTGTCAAAGGCATTTACAATCCACTGGCCCGGCTGGTATTGCATGGAGATCCAAGTGGGGAATTGCTGAAAAAAAGAGTGATCGGCCAGGCGGTTATCCCCCGCTTTGGCAAGTGCCTGCGCCGCCATGTAAAGCATGGGAGCCGTCCAGTCCATGGTGTAGCCGGCTCCTTCGGAGGTGGACCCGTCCGGGCCAAGGGCTTCGACGGTGCTGAGGAGGTTTTTGACGGCCAGGTCGTAGGAGACAGGGTCGGCGTCGCGGCCCAGGCTGGCGCAGGCGAGCGCCTGCCCGGCGGCGGGAACCACCCACTGGTTGCACGTGGTGGCGTTGTTCTTTACGAACCACATTTTCTTTGCCTGCCAATCGCGGGTGATCCGTGCTGCTTCGCGTTGATATTGCTGGCGAACCAGGGCCATGACGTCATCGGGGAGTGTTCCCTCGGGCAGGATGTTAAGCGTCTGCCAAATGGCAGAAAGCCCGCGCCCCGTGGCAAGCCAAACCCCGTCGTTTCCATCGGGGGGCAGCGAGTGTTCAGCGGTGTAGAGCATCCAGCCGGGCCTCTGGAGCGGGTCCCATGTGGCTGTCTCGCGCAGTTGGGCGGCAATGCGGTCCACATAGGACTTGTCACCAGTGATCACGTAGGCCGCCGCCATGAGCGGTAATTCACGCTCGATATATCGGGTAATATCGAGATCCGACGACCCTACGGCGAAAATATCCGCTTTTTTGGGATCTGTCTTGGTCACCACATACGCCCGCTTATCCACTCTGCCGATCCGTTTGTCGCCCGGATGCTCCAGCTCCTGTAACGAATAGCCCCGCTGAACCAGCGGGAGGTCGCGGACCCGCTGCGCTTCCTGCATGATCGCTTCAAACTGCTCTTTCCGAACGGGATCGCCCTGGACCGTATGGGGGAGCGCCTTCAAGGCTTCCCGGTAGGCGGAAGCGTTTACAGCCGCCAAACCGCTTGCGCTGGGAGCAGGCACAGGCGCGGCCCATGCCCGGCGTGGCATGGTAAGAAAAAGGAATGAAACGCCCACGAGAACTTGAAATCCATGGCGGGCAATCGGTGGAACAGCGAGGGAGGGGAATGACATGGGCTGAAACATTTCATGAAAAACGACCAAAATCAATGCGTTTTTTTGAGGATTTAGCGAATTATAGGCTATTACGCTTCGTTACAGGCCTTGTTACGCTGAGGGTTTGCTCACGTCGGTGAAAATTATATTGCGCTGTTCATGAATCTATGAAATTATTGATTTCGAGATGTTCCCCTCCCATCAAACCGGATTTCTCTGCCGCAAGGCGAAGTATCCCCAACGGCTTTCCCTCTTTTCCAGGGGGCATCAGCGGGCTTTTTCGCTGATGGAGCTCCTTATCGTCGCGGGAATCATAGTGATCATCATGGGCTTGGTCGTTCCCGTGTTTCGTACTGAAAAGACGCCTTCCAATGCCGCTTATGGTGTTGCCGGGGTGTTTGACCAGGCAAGGTCCTATGCGATGGCCAATAGCACGTATGTGTTTGTGGGGCTTTTTGAAGAGGACGGCTCGCAGCCTTCGCCCGCGCCGAACGCTTCGGCGAAAGCTGGCGTGGGCCGGGTGGTGATTGCTGCCGTGGCCTCCAAGGATGGAATGAGCGGGTATGATGATGCCAACAAGACATGGACTTTTTATGGCAACGGGAACAACCTCTTGGCTTTAGGAAAGCTCTGGCGTTTTGAGGTAACGAGCCTTTCTGAAACGCGACTGACGGACAGCACGGGCGGGATGGTCCGTCCTGCGCTCGATTCCAACGGCATTTTGATCAAGGGAACGACCGCCACCACCACTCCCTTTTCCTGGCCGCTAGGAAAGGCGCTTGGAAGTGGCCAATACCAGTTTCAGACGGTGATCTGCTTTAGTCCACAGGGCGTGGCGCGGGTGCTGGATGCAGATCACCCGGATTTTACAGCGATCCCCAGCCTCCTCGAACTTGGCCTTTTGACGGCCCATGGGAACGTGGCCAGCAGTGGTTCGAACGTCGCGGCGATTCAGATTGATTCCATCACGGGAGCCACCCGTGTCTACAGACCATGAAAAGGACACATTGCTCTCCAAACGCGAAGGAAGGTTTTTCGCTGGTCGAAGTGACGCTTGCCTTGGGCATATCGGCATTCTGCCTGACGTCGATCTTCGGGCTGCTGCCGGTGGGGCTCAACAGCAACCAGACCTCCATGGAGCAGACATGCGCGGCGAATGTGGCCCGCGCGATTGCGTGTGATCTGCGCGGCGTGCCGCCGGGAGCCCTGACATCCTCGGTCTTCAAAATTGGCATTCCAACCTCCGGGTCGGTGACGCAAACAATCTTTCTTTCCGATGACGGCGTTCCGACGGCTTCCCAAAGCATGGCGGAGCCGAGTGAAAATCCCCAGTATCGCGCAACGGTGGTGGTGACGGCGGCATCGGCGCAGACGACATACTTTGGCTCCACTTCCTTCACAGCCAACCGGGGGACGGAGACTTCGGTGCGCATTCTGGTGAGCTGGCCCGCCTTGGCAGATCGGGTGGCCGCAAACAAGCCCGCCAATTATTCCGGTTGTTATGAAGTGTTTACCGCGCTGGACCGGAATTAGGACGAGCAGCCACCGTGCTTTCACGCTGATCGAGATGATGGTCTCGACGACCATACTCATGCTCTTGATTGCCATCACGGCGCAGGTAATCAACAGCGTGACAATTTCCATTGCCTCCAATCGCAGCCGGATGAATGCGGACGGAATTGCGCGAATGGTTTTTGACCGCATGGCAATGGACTTTGAGGCGATGATCAAGCGCAAGGACGTGGACTATGTCTGCAAAGGGATGTCGGCGGATACGCTGATGGCTGGCAATGACAGCTTGTTTTTTTACGGCGAAGCCCCGGCCTACTTTAGTGGCACGGCCAACAATAGCCCGATAGCCCTGGTGGGCTACCGCGTGGCGTCCAATACCAGCTATTACCCCCATACGCCGGTCATGGAGCGTTTATCCAAAGGGTTGCTTCGCGATGGCGGTGGAAATACACCGGGTTCAATGGTGTATCTCTCCTATGCCAGCACCTCATCTACGACACCATTGACGCAGAGCACGCTGCTGGGGAACTGGGCGGATGTAATCGCGGATAATTCTACCGACGCGGCCTACCATGTGATTGCAAACCAGGTATTTCGAATGGAGGTCTGCTATTTGCTGAAGCCCTACACGAAGCCGGATGGCACAACAGTGGCGGCAAAATACTCCATAGTACCTTACAACGGGGTGGACTCGGCCCACAGTGCGGTGAATGGTTTCCAGGATGTCTCGGCGATTGTGGTGGCGATTGCGGTATTGGACGACACCAGCCGCAATAAGATTGCCGATGTTGGTGCGGGGGTAAGCGCGATGGCGGCTAAATTGGCGGATGCCGCCGAGACAGATTTTTCGGGCACCCAGCCCAACTTAATGGCGAGCAAGTGGTCAACAATGGTCAAATCCAGTGATTTTGCTCCGGACGGAACACCCAAGGTTGTTGCGGATCAGGTCCGTGTTTACCAGCGCCATTTTTACCTGAATAACCTCGCGTCTAACTAGTGATAACCCGCTTTATGTCCTCTTGTCACGTTCGGAGATGTTCGCGCCATGCCGGTTCGGCGCTGATTATCGTGCTCGCCTTCATTGTACTGCTGACGGGTGCTGTCGTGGCTTTTTTTGCCAGGGCGCTCAATGAACGGCAGGTCTCCGATAGCAGCGTGGTTCAGACCAAGGTGAAGCTCTTTGCGGAGGGGGCCGCGGATACGATCCTGAGCGACCTGAAGCAGGAAATCGCGGCAGGTTCTTCCGGTTCAAGTGCGTCGGTAGGGGGCGTGTCGGTGATGCTCTATACGCCCAATGCCCCGGCCACGGCGGTTCCGGCGGTGGCATTGGCGGGGACGAGCGGTGTAAGCATATTCGCGCCGAATTTGGTGAAGCGGAGTGCTTACAATCAGGCTTTTCACTCGGGAACGGCCTATGGCACGGCCTCTGCGATT
>Ga0118677_10008828_pt1 | contig 15982 bp, 8 predicted proteins | sample AliMusrvi5mmetaG_FD_86154 | JGI IMG/M metagenome (GOLD analysis project Ga0118677, IMG submission 86154) | reverse complement strand
GCGGAAAGCCCGCAGCGACGACCAGCGGGAGGAGCGAGGACTTGGGAGCGGAGCACCGACCCGTAGGGGGGCGCCCAAATAAAAAAAAGATGTTAGGGGTACTGGATTGGTTACCAGCGCAAGAGCCAGGCGAAGATGAGGGGTGCGACGATGGTGGCGTCGGATTCGACGATGAACTTTGGGGTGTTGACGTCGAGTTTGCCCCAGGTGATTTTTTCGTTGGGGACGGCACCGGAGTACGAACCGTAGGAGGTGGTGGAGTCGGAAATCTGGCAGAAATAGCTCCAGAACGGGACGTCGTGCCATTCGAGGTCCTGGTACATCATGGGGACCACGCAGATGGGGAAGTCGCCGGCGATGCCGCCACCGATCTGGAAGAAGCCAACGCCCTGTCCGGCAGAGTTGTTGCGGTACCAGTCGGCGAGCCAGATCATGTATTCAATGCCGGTTTTCATGGTCGAAGGGGAGAGCTGTCCCTTGATGCAGTAGGAGGCGAAGATGTTGCCCATGGTGCTGTCTTCCCAGCCGGGGACGATGATGGGGAGGTTTTTTTCGGCAGCGGCCAGCATCCAGGAATGCTGTGCAGGTATCTCATAGTCGTTCTCCATCACACGGCTGAGAAGCAGCTTGTACATGAATTCGTGTGGGAAGAAGCGTTGGTTGCTCTGCTCGGCATCCTTCCATATTTTGAAGATGTGGTGCTGTATTTTGCGGAAGGCTTCTTCTTCGGGGATGCAGGTGTCGGTGACACGGTTGAGGCCTTTTTCGAGGAGTTCGTTTTCTTGTTCGGGGGTGAGATCGCGGTAGTTGGGCACACGGCGGTAGTGGGAGTGGGCCACCAGGTTCATGATGTCTTCTTCGAGGTTTGCGCCTGTGCAGGAGATAATCTGCACTTTGTCGTTGCGGATCATTTCGGCCAGCGAGATCCCCAGTTCGGCGGTGCTCATGGCCCCTGCGATGGAGATAAGCATTTTGCCGCCTTTGAGGAGGTGGGTTTCGTAGCCCTGTGCGGCATCAACGAGGGCGGCAGAGTTGAAATGACGGTAATGGTGGCTGATGAACTGTGAGATTGGGCCTCTTTCCATGGTGTGTGTATTTTTTGGCAAAGATAGAAAAACAGTTATTGCCCTGTGTGTTGGGCGGATGGATTGGAAAATGGGAGGGCATGGCCGGATGTTTTAGAAGGGGGACGATTGCATAACTTTGCGGCACAAAAGAATATGATGGAAGGGAAAAGGATTATCAATGGGTTTTCGGGTTTAAGCAAAGAGGAAAAGATAAGATTGGTCTCTTCATATATGTGGGATCCTGCGCTTTTTGGAAACACTTTGCTAGGGACAGCCCATCGCGAAGGGGAGATGCAGAAGCTTTATGATGAGTTTTCGGAGAACACTTTGGGGAATTACTATTTCCCTTACGGTGTTGCGCCCAATTTTGTGATCAATGGGAAGGATTATCTGGTCCCGATGGTGATAGAGGAGAGTTCGGTGGTGGCGGCGGCTTCGCGGGCGGCCAAGTTCTGGGCAGGGCATGGGGGTTTTCACTCAGAGGTGATCGGACAGGAAAAAGTGGGGCAGGTGCATTTCACTTGGGACGGGGGTTCCGACTTGCTTGGAAAATATTTTGAGGAAATCAAAGGACGGATGATAAGCATCACGGATGATTTGACACGCAACATGAGGCAGCGGGGCGGTGGAATAATGGGGATCGAGCTGGTGGATATGCGGCATAAAATGGCTGACTATTACCAAGTGAAAGCCCGGTTTGATACACAGGATGCGATGGGGGCGAATTTCATCAACTCCTGCTTGGAGGAATTTGCAGAAACCTTGAAGGAATATGCCAAGGAGCATGTTGAATTGAGCAAGCACAAGTTGGAGATCATCATGTCTATACTCTCTAATTATACGCCCGACTGCTTGGTGCGGACTTGGGTAGAGGGGCCAATGACGGAAGGACATGTTTATGATGATAAATACACCGACAAGGAGTTTGTTGCGCGTTTTGCGAAAGGGGTGCGCATTGCCCAGGTTGATAAGTTCAGGGCGGTGACGCACAACAAGGGGATATATAATGGTATAGATTCGGTTGTGCTGGCAACGGGGAACGATTTCCGTGCGATAGAAGCTTGCGGTCATGCTTATGCCGCTAAGTCAGGGGAATATGCAAGTCTTTCGACGGTGGAAATGGAGGGAGATAGGTTCCGATTCATACTCGAGGTGCCGATGGCCATCGGAACGGTTGGGGGATTGACTGCCCTGCATCCGCTTGCCAAGCTTTCGTTGGAACTGTTGGGAAATCCAAATGCCACAGAGTTGATGATGATAGCATCGGCAGCCGGTTTGGCGAACAATTTCTCGGCGGTGAAGTCGCTCGTCACGAAAGGAATCCAAAAGGGGCACATGAAGATGCACCTCTTGAATATCCTCAATACGTTCGGAGCAACGGAGGAGGAGAAAAAACAAGCCGTGGAACATTTTAAGCACGTAAAGGTTTCGCACCATGCGGTGAACTCTTTCTTGGAATCGGTCAGGCAATAGGTGGAAAGGGGGAATAAAAAGGCGATGGAGTTCACGAAATATTACAATGCCAAATTGCTTCTGACTGCCGAATACCAAGTGCTGTTCGGGGCAAAGGCATTGGCTGTACCATTGCGGTTTGGGCAGAGGTTTGAGGTCATAGAAGGGGAGGAGGGGTTCATCATTTGGACTTCAATTGCTCATGATGGTTCGGTTTGGTTCAAAGGGAAGTATGCGCTATCGGATTTTGAGATTATGGAATGCAGCGATGCTGGCATTGCAACATATCCGCAGAATTTATTGAGGAATGCGAGGAAGCTCAACTTGGAGTTTTGTGCCAAGACTATGGGTTTTGAGGTGGTTGCTACATTGAACTACCCCTTGCTTTGGGGCTTGGGAAGCAGTTCCACATTGATAGCAGCGGTTGCTGAATGGGCCAAGATCAATCCTTTTGATTTGCATTTTGCTGTTTCAAAGGGTTCGGGTTATGACATAGCATGCGCTTTGAGCCAAGGTCCTCTTGTTTATCAATTGGGAGGAGGAAAACCGGTCTATAAGCCAGTGGAGTTTTCTCCTTCCTTTGCCGATCAGGTTTATTTTGTTTACCAAGGGCAGAAGCAGGACTCGGCCCAGAGCGTGCAGAAGTTTATCGGCCATGCTTCTTCCAAAGATGCAAGAGTGGTGGCAGAGGCCACAGCCCTGACGGAAATGTTGATGAATGCCGAAAGCCTTGGTGAATTTGAAGAAGTGATGTGGGTGCATGAGCAATTGATAAGCAAATCCATTCGTATGCCTTCCATCAGAGAAACCTTGTTCAGCGACCTGAGGGGAGAGGTGAAATCGCTCGGGGCATGGGGAGGCGATTTCTGCATGTTGACATGGCACGAAGAACCTCATCTATTGGCTGATTATCTCAAGGGCAAAGGGATTTCAACATGGTTCAATTACAAGGAAATTGTACTTTAGCCGACCCAATAGCCTTTATGTCGAAAGAAATGCAGTTTGTCTGCTTTAAACTAGAGCACGTTATTACTAAGACCCTATCGGTGTGCTGGCAATCGCCCAGCAACATTGCTTTGGTGAAGTATTGGGGCAAGACTGGAAGACAGCTTCCGGTAAATCCTTCCATCAGCATGACGCTGAGTGAGTCCTATACCGAAACCAGACTTACTGTTTTGCCGAGGGAATCAGAAGGCGAAATCCAACTCGATTTCTGGTTTGAAGGCATGCCTAATGAAGCATTTGGGAAACGCACTGCCAAGTTCTTGGATGATGTGATGGATATGTTTCCATGGTTGGCCCAGGTCAATTTGAAACTGGAAACACGCAACACGTTTCCACATTCGGCAGGAATTGCTTCCTCGGCATCGGCTTTCAGTACGTTGGCATTGTGTTTATGTTCGCTCGAAGCAGAGCTGTTTAGCGTGCTGCTTTCAGAAGAAGAATTCAGGGGGAAAGCATCCTACATAGCAAGGCTGGGTTCTGGCAGTGCATGCAGGTCTATATTCCCCGGCTTCTCCGTTTGGGGGAAAACCAAAGCTTTAAAGAAGAGTACCGACTTCATGGCTGTGCAGGTTGAAGAAGTTCATCCTGTGTTCTTGACTTTGCATGATACCATATTCATTGTGGACAGTCAGCAGAAAGCGGTTTCGAGTTCGGAAGGCCATAAGCGGATGAATGAACATCCGTTTGCAAAAGGCAGGGTGTTACAGGCCAATGCCCATACTTCCAAATTGCTCGAAGCATTGAAGACCGGGGACAAAGAGACGTTCATCCAGATTGTAGAAAGCGAAGCCCTCACCTTGCATGCCTTGATGATGTCTTCCGAAGAGGGATTCCTGTTGATGCAGCCTGAAACCTTGGCTATTATCAATGGTGTACAAAGGATTAGGGTCGAGAAAAAGCTGGATATCTGTTTCACTTTGGATGCTGGGCCGAATGTCCATGTGCTGAGTTTTGGCAAATTGGATGAACTTGTTGGGGAATTGGTTGTTCATGAATTGGTAAAAAACAATAAACAAGGTTATCGTATTCCTGACCATTATGGGTTAGGGCCTATTAAAATCGGATGAGGTCTTAACAGATGATAGCCTTTAGAAAAATCAAGAATGAGTAGTAGAGCGGATATATTTTATGGTAAAGTTTTGTTGTTTGGAGAGTACAGTATCCTTTTCGATTCGAAGGGACTGACAATACCCTATACACACTTTACCGGACAACTAAGTTTCATCAACGACGACAAATACACTGATTTGGAATTTGCAGTGCAATCCAATCTTCAGTTGAAAGAATTCCATAGCTTCTTGAAGGCTATTGATGACAAAGGGGAGTTGCTTTGCAAGCTGGAACTCGACAGGCTGGAACAAGACATAGCGACAGGCCTCTATTTTGAGTCCAACATTCCACAAGGCTATGGAATTGGGAGTTCGGGAGCATTGGTGGCCGCCATTTACAATAAATACAGCCTTGAAAAGATTGAGGCACATGCTTCGATCAGCGGAAGCGACATCCGACATCTTAGGGAGATATTTTCCCAGCTCGAATCCATGTTCCATGGGAAAAGCAGCGGCATGGACCCGTTGAACTGCTATTTGCAACATCCCCTGTTGATACATTCACCCTCGGACATCTCGATTACTGGCGTGCCCCGAAGCAAGTTCGAAAGCGAAGGGGTGATCTTCCTGGTTGATACCGGAAAGATCGGAAAGACTGGCCCTTTGGTGAATCATTTTCTTGAGCAGATGCGTTACGTGGATTACCAGAACCTGTTCAGGACCGACTATATTCCTTGGGTGAACAAGTGCATTGAAGAAATATTGGTGGGCAATATGCGCTCATTCTTTGAATCACTTGTAAAAGTCTCGGCATTTCAATTGAAGCACTTCACCCAAATGATACCGGAAGCCTTTATGCCTGCCTGGCAATGGGGGCTTGATACAGGTAAATTCCAACTGAAGCTTTGTGGTTCGGGAGGTGGCGGGTTTCTGCTGGGGTTCTCGACTGATTTCAATGCTGCCAAAGAGTATTTTGCAAAGCTGAAACATGAAGTAATTCCTGTTTATAAGTCTGCTTAGGGATTGGTGGATGGAGATATTCTCTCCTTTAGCATCATCGGTTATTACGGATCAGAAAAGGAATGCTGCGGAGAGGCTGCAATAGATATTGATTCTATTCTGCATTGAACGCCCTCTCAAGGCTTTCTTTGGCACATTGATTACCTTTGCCGCAGTTTATCCCTTATAAATGCGTGAATTTCGGAATTCGATAGGAACACTCCTTTCAATCACCCTCTTCTTTATCATCAGTCAAATACCTGTCTCGGCTCAACGCATGCAGATACGGATGAATTCGGGTCGTATGGAGCACAACAGCACCATGGGTGAACAAATACGTGCGCTCGACAGCCCTGTTTTTGAACACGATGGTGCTTTCCTCTATTGCGACAGTGCGTGGTTGTTCGAAGCCACCAACACGCTCGATTGTTTTGGACATGTCAGGATTAAATCGAGTGATACGCTGAATCTTTATGGAAAAATGCTTCACTACGATGGCAATACCAAATTGGCCACAGTGCGTGATGATGTTCGATTGGTGGACAATCAGACCACTCTGACTACCGATGTGATGCTTTTTGACCGGAACACCAACGTGGCTTATTATACCACAGGGGGCAAGATGATCAACGGCGATAACAGGCTAACAAGCAAACGTTGCCATTATTATACCAACGAGAAACTCATGTATTTCAGGGATGATGTGGTGCTGACCAATCCCGAGTATAAAATCAATTGCGATACCTTGAAGTACAACACAGTCTCGCGCATTTCCTACTTCCTTGGACCCACAATTCTTAAGGGAAGGGACAATTATCTCTATTGTGAGAATGGAGAATACAGTCGTGTTACAGGCAAATCGAAATTCAGTACCCATGCTCTCCTTGTTGATCAGGACAGGCGTCTTAAAGGTGACAGCCTCTATTATGATACCAAAAGGAGATATGGCAAAGCCGTAAACCACGTGAGCATGACCGATACGGTTCAACATTTGAATATCAAAGGTAATTTTGCGGAGTACTGGCGCAATCAAGGCTATGCCCTTGTCACGAACCATGCTGTGGCATCCATGAGCGACCGAAAGGATACGCTCTTTCTTCATGCCGATACTTTAAAAGCCACATTCGACACCGCAAGGAACGAAACCCGCGAGCTTTTTGCTTTTCACAATACGCGATTTTATCGGAAGGACATCCAAGGGGTGTGCGATTCCTTGCATTATGGTTTTGCCGATTCGCTCATCAGTTTGTACAGGCTCCCGATTCTCTGGTCGGGCCAAAACCAATTAACTGCCGACACCATCAAGATATTGACAGGCAAGGGAAGCATCAAGCAGATTTTCATGAACAGCACTTCCTTTATTGTATCTCAGGACACCACAGAACGATACAACCAGATACGAGGAAAGAACATGGTGGGGTATTTTGCCAAGAATGAATTGAACAAGATTGATGTGGTAGGCAATGCCGAGACCATGTATTATGTGAGGGAGGATAATAAAAAGCTCATCGGGGTCAACAAGGCAGCAGGCAGCCGGATGAGGTTGTTTGTGAACGACAAGAAGATTGTGAGGATTGTTTACTTCGACAAACCTGCCGGAAATATGTTCCCCGACAAGGATGTGAAGGATGACCAAAGATTGCTGAAAGGTTTCAAATGGCGGATGGTGACAAGACCTGCCAACAAGTTCGATATTTTCAGGAAGAACAATCCTGCTCCGAAAGATAATCTGGAGGAAGGCTGATCAAACAGTGGGTTGCGACTATTTTGCAGGTTGATTCAATTCCATACGCTTCTTCGAAGGAGGGAATACGGAAAAGTTCAGATAGCGGAAAGGGTGGAGTTTCATGTCCTCGACCAAAGCATTCAATTGGAAAGTTGTCTTGTTGAGGTTGTCATAGAGTTTCTTGTCATTGACCAACATACCCAACGTTCCTTCCCCTTTGTTTATCTTGGTGGTAACCTTTGCCACTTCTGAAAGCACCACATCCACATTGCGAAGTGTTCCTGCTAGATTGGCCTTCGCCAAAGTGTCGCTGATATTGGCGAAGTTTGACAGGATTCTAGAAATATTCTCATCATTCTGGCGAATGTTGCTTGTTATGGATTCGATATTGGCCATAATAAGTTCCATGCGCTTTTGCTGGCCCGCCACTAAGTTGTCAATGTTGTAGCTGGCATGTTCCAGATTGGCAAGTGTTCCATGAATACTGCTGAAGGATGCAATCAGGTTGTTGCGGGTCTCAACATTGAACACCGAATGCAGGACATTAACCATGGTGTCGAGAGACGATATCAAACTCTCGGCCTTAGCTTTGATAGGTGCTACCTGCTTGCCTACTTCTTCTCCCATAGACAATTGGATTTCACTCTTCAATGTATCACCACTCTGTGCCAAGGTCTTTGAATCGCCAAATACAATCTCCACACTTCTCGTCGCAAGCAAATCAGGACTGATGATACGGGCGATAGAATTGGAAGGAATATTGATGTGGTCATAAACGCTCATTTGGACCAGGATTTTGTTCGAATGGTCATTCAGAAAGTTGATGCCCGTGACTTTGCCAACCATGAGTCCGTTGATGGACAGAGGGGCGGTATTCTGCATGCCTTTTGAAGAATCGAAAACAGCATAGAAAGTGCGGTGCCTGTGGAATATGTCTCTCCCCTTGATGAAATTGACACCAACAACAAATGCGGCAATAGTTACAATTCCAAAGAAACCCAAACGAACCTCACGACTTATCTTTATCATCCAGCCAATAATTTGGACAAAATTACTACTTTTTCCCAGTGAGCCTTTTTGCTTCCTGAAGTGTTATCCGTTCCTCCCCTTTGAAAACAACCACAAAAGCATCTTTATAACCTTTGGCAATTAAGGCTATCCTATGATGGTCAGCTTCTTGAAAACTGTCGAAATCTCCGGATGTATATTTATATGCTCCAGCTTGGCGGTACATCTTTACATCATCTATCCCTTTGAAAACATCAGAATCTTTTGGCTCAGCAGTGGGGAACATGGCAAACTGTACTCGATAATGAATTGGGTTGGCTGTTTGAACAGTTTTGTTGGTTGCGGTAACCGTAGTGTCTGCTTTTTGCTCTTCCACTTTTGCTTGCTCTCCCTTATTTAGCTCCTGAGTTGAGTTGTCATTGTTTTGATAAACGGGGACGCGCTTATCAGCTTGGTTCCTGTAGTTGCAAAGAGCGTTGAAGATTGATTTTGCTAAGAGCAACTGCCCCTTTTCCGAAAGAAGGAATTTCTCATCCTTGGCATTGCTGATGAAGCCTGTCTCAATCAGAACCCCGGGCATAGCAGTCTTGTACAACACCAAGAATCCAGCTTGTTTTAGTCCCCGGTCAGTCGTATGCAAGTTGCCGATCAGTTCATGTTGCACACTGCCTGCAAAGGCCAGGCTTCTATCCAAAAAAGCATTTTGCATCATGCTGAAAAAGATGTTCCCTTCTGCCGAATTGGGGTCGAAGCCGTCGTATTCTTCCACATAATTATCTTCCAATAGAATGGCAGCATTTTCAGCTTTGGCCACCGAAAGGTTGGCTTCGCTTTTGTGAAGACCCATAACAAAGGTCTCCACCCCACAGGCCGAAGTGGCCCGGGTCGAATTGCAATGGATAGAAATGAAAAGGTCGGCTTTGTTCTCGTTGGCGATATGGGCCCTGCGGTAGAGTTCGACAAAGCTATCGTTGTCGCGCGTTAGTATCACCTTGACATCAGGCATCTTTTCCTTGATACAATCCCGCAACTTAAGTACGATGGCCAAGGTGATGTCTTTTTCTCTTGAATGATGTCCCAATGCCCCAGTGTCGTGCCCGCCATGGCCTGCGTCAAGCACAACAGTACTGACTTTTTGAGCCATGACAGGAATCATAAAAAAGTATAAAAGGCAGATGATGGGGAATGCCCTGTAGGTATGCTTTTTTGACATCATTTGAATTTGTTTAGCTTTGCAAGGTTTCAAAAAACGACTACAATCTGCTGAATGCTGTTAATTACTAGTGGTTTAACTTTATCCCTTACCGTCTCGACCCCGCATTGTGCTTTCTGGGGTCATTTCCTTCACACAAAATTAATCGGTTAAACTCCATTTTTGCACTCTTGGCACCGAAGTTACAAACAAAGCAGCGGTTAATAACCATTTTCCTTCTACTGACAGCAGCAGTTGCTGTTCAGGCTGGTTTGCGTTATGGTCAAACCAAGTCATTTGTTGCTTCAAAGCAGGAAGTTTTTTCAAAGAGAACTCCCCCGTATTTGGTCTTGCCTGACACTGTCAAGAAACTTCCACCAGACACCCTTAAGGCTCACCTTAACGACTCAATTTCAGCCCAGCACGACACTGCATCCAACAAAAGCAACAAGTTTACCTTGGCGGCTAAGATAGATTACGCTTCGGCAGATTCCCTCAGCATGGACATACAAGGCAAGAAAGCTTGGTTGTATGGCCATGCCAGTATCCAATATCAAGACATTAAACTCGATGCTGCCATCATCGAAATAGATTTCGAGAAGAACACCATCCATGCCTATGCAGCCAAAGACTCTGTTGGGAATCCAATAGGAACGCCTGAGTTCAAGCAAGGCGAACTCAGCTTTAAGTCGAAAGAGATGGCTTATAATTTTACCACCAAAAAAGGCCTTATCCAAAATGTTATCACCAAAGAAGGTGATGGATACATCCATGGTACTGTCATCAAAAAGGTTAATGACAGCGTCACGGATGTTGGCCGTGGAGAATATACCACCTGCGATTTGGACGAGCATCCCCATTTTTCCCTAAAATTCACAAAGGCAAAAGTGATGACTGGACGAATGATTGTTACTGGTCCAGCTTACATCACGGTGGAGGACGTTCCGCTCCCCTTAGCCCTTCCGTTCGGATTGTTCCCGAACAAAAAGGGCAGAAGCTCGGGCCTTATCATTCCTAAATATGGCGAATCGACCAACAGGGGGTTTTTCTTGGAAGATGGTGGCTACTATTTTGGGCGCAGTGATTATTTCGATCTGAAACTGACTGGCGATATTTATTCGCGTGGCAGTTGGGCCCTAAAGCCAATTATCGGCTATAAGAAACGGTATAAATACTCAGGAAATTTCAACCTGAGTTATGCAGTGACCATACTAGGGACAGAAGGAGCAATTGACTATTCCAAAACCAAGGACTTCCATGTGAATTGGACACATACCCAAGACCCCAAAGCAAGACCGAACTCCGTCTTTTCGGCCAGTGTCAATGCGGGTTCGAGCTCATTCAATAAGTACAATCCCACCACTGTAAACGATTATTTGAGCAACACCCTTTCTTCCAGTGTATCTTACGACTTGCGTCTTGGTACTTGGGGAAACCTGACTACAAGTGCCCGCCACAGCCAGAACACTACGAGCAAACAAGTCACCCTCACTTTGCCTGAGGTTGCTTTTGGCATCAACCGCATTTATCCTTTTAAAAGGAAGGGTGCTACAGGTCCCCCACGCTGGTACGAGTCAATCATGATTACCTACAATCTGAACATGCGAAATGAGTTGAGCACTTACGACTCACTGGTGTTCAAGCGTGATGTTGCAAGTCGGTTCAACAACGGGATAAAGCATACTATTCCGATCTCTGGATCTTTCAAAGTACTCAAATACCTTACTTGGACCAACAGCATCAATTACAATGAACGTTGGTACATGAAGACCATCAACGAAAAATGGATTGGCGACACCATCATCACCAACAATGTTCCCCAGTATGGCCATGTACGCACCGATACCATCAACGGTTTCCGGACTGCTCGTGATTATAGCTTCAATTCTTCGATCAGCACCACCATCTATGGAATGAAATCATTCTCCAAAGGGCCTGTTCGCGCCATCCGGCATGTGATACGGCCAACGGTAGGATTCTCGTACGTGCCTGATTTCGGCAGTGCGGCTTATGGTTATTACAAAACTGTGCAAATTGATGCAAAGGGCAATACCTCGAAGTACTCCGTCTTTGGCTCAGGAAACAGTTTTCAACCGCTTTATGGTGCGCCTCCGGCCCAAAAATCTGGCTCGGTAAATCTGAGCCTGACCAATAATCTTGAAATGAAGGTCCGATCGCTCAAGGACACTGTCACAGGGACCAAAAAGATCATGCTCATCGACAATTTTGCCATCAACACTTCTTATGACCTTACCCGCGATTCATTGCGATGGTCCCCAATCAGCATCAGTGCCAGGACAACCCTTTTCAAGAAAATACAGATCAGTTATTCAAGTGTTTACAGCCCTTATGGACTGTACACCATGCCGTTCCGTGGCTATACAATACTGGATTTTTATAATAGCCCTTACTATAACCCGACGCCAGGGCAGATGATCAACACCTATCAGTATGCGATGAACAAAAAGCTGCTGCGATTCGTGAATGCAGGCTGGACCCTCAGCATGGGCTACGAACTATCGCCCAACAAAACGAAGCCCAAAAACAAAACAAAAGCCGAAACCCCTGACAACAAACAAGAATTGCAAGACGTGGAAAGCAATCCCAAGCTTTACATTGACTGGGACAATCCCTGGTCGCTGCATTTTGATTATAATTTTAATATGACAAGCCAGCCGGTACTGGCAACGAACAGAATTCAGCATACCATCATACAGACCGTTCGTGCATCAGGCGAGATCAGTATGACCGAGAAATGGAAGCTCTCCATGCAAACGGGCTATGACTTTCAACAGAAAAGTTTTGCCTTCACCCAGATGTCGGTTTACCGAAACTTGCATTGTTGGGAAATGCGCTTCAACTGGATTCCCTACGGAACGCAGAAAAGCTGGAATTTCCAGATCAATGCCAAGTCAACCTTGCTGCAAGACCTGAAACTCACCCGCAAAAAGGATTTTCGCGACAACCTGTAAATGTTTTCCTGGGCCGTCTTCTCTTTCTGACCATCCTCCTTTTGAACTTTTCTTAAAGTCAAGTCAACGTTGGAATTCATCGTTCCACCAAATGGGTACATCATTCTACCAAATGGGTACGAAATTCAACCAAACGGGTACGCCATTCAACCAAACGGGTACGAAATTCAACCAAACGGGTACGAAATTCAACCAAAACGGTAGGCCATCCCACCGAATCAGTGAATCAATTCGTCAAATCAGTACTTCGAACCACCAAAACAGTGCTTTGAATCACCAAATCAGTGGTTAGAACCACCAAATCAGTGCTTCGAACCACCAAATCAGTGGTTAGAACCATCAAATCAGTACAATGAAGTCCAGAATCACTTGGCAACTCGGTTCTGTTTTCGATTAGGATAATGAATTATCCTGAATTGCGAACTACCCGAAAGGGAGCAGTCTATTCTTGTTTGGATGCCATATCATTGTGAGACGCCCTTTTAGGGCGTCACTACGCATCGCGTTTTTGCTTTTTTATTTACACTCTGCTGCGAAAGGCCTTATGCCAATGCCTTTTTCACTTTCTTTGTTTCCCTGAGGTGCAGAGCTTTATGGTAGATGATGGGGAAGCAGAGCAGTGTGAAAATAGTGGCTGTCACCAGTCCGCCGATGATGACGATGGCCAATGGTTTCTGGCTTTCTGATCCAATGCCTGTGCTGAGGGCAGCAGGCAACAGCCCAATGGCAGCCATTAGGGCAGTCATCACAACAGGTCGGGTCCGCATTTTCACAGCATTGATTATGGCTTGGTTCAGGTCGTTGAGGTTCTTGGCCTGCTTGTGGAATTCGGAGATCAATATCACCCCGTTTTGAACACAGATTCCGAACAGCGCAATGAATCCTACCCCTGCCGATATCCCAAAATTGGTCTTGGTCAGATGCAGTGCCAAAACACCGCCCATGATGGCGAAAGGCACATTGATCAGCACATAAACGGCATCCTTAGCATTCCCGAACATGATGAACAGCAATACAAAGATCAGGATCAGGCTGATGGGTACTACTTGTTCCAAACGTTTGCCCGCCCTTACTTGGTTCTCGAATTCGCCGGCCCATTCTGTCTTGTATCCTTCTGGGAATTTGACATGGGCATTCACCCTCTTTTGTGCTTCGGCAATGGTGCTGCCCAAGTCGCGATCGCGGACGGTGAATTTTACCCCTATAAAGCGTTTGTTATTGTCTCTATATATGAATGCCGGTCCGGTCACCTTGCTAAGGCTCACAACTTCTTTCAACGGTATCAGGCTGCCTTTTGTGGTGGGAATCATCAAGCGGAGAATATCATCTTCATTTTTCCTGAAATCCTTAGCATAGCGGATCCTGATGTCAAATTTCTTCTCTCCATCGTATTTCTGAGTAGCGGTTTTGCCGCCAATAGCCATCTCGATCACTGCCTGGGCATCTGCTTTTGTTACTCCGTACATGGCCATTTTCTCTTCATCCAGCACAATGCTGATTTCGGGCTGGCCCAAGTTGCGTTGCACCCCAGCATCTTTTACCCCTGGCACATCTTTTATTTGATCGTAAACTTGGGTTGCCAATGCATCTAACTTGTCAAGGTCGTTGCCAAATATCTTGACTGCATTGTTGGCATTCATTCCAGCTACAGCTTCTTCCACATTGTCAATAATTGGCTGCGAATAATTGTAGTTGATCCCTTGGTAATTTTTCAATCGCTTGTCCATTTCGTCCGAAAGTTTGTCAAGGGTCAGGTTGCGCCTCCATTCCTTTTTGGGCCTAAGATTCACCTGCATTTGAACATAATAGAACCCGCTGGGATCAGTTCCGTCGTTGCTGCGTCCGGTCTGCGACAACACCCCTGTCACTTCTGGAAATTCTAAGAGGACTTTTCGTAGCACTCCGCACATTTCCACCGTTTTGGGCAAGGAATAGCTCATTGGCATTTTGGCTTCTACCCATAAAGCACCTTCGTTCAAGGGCGGAAGAAATTCAGATCCTAGCCAACGTGTGGAAAAAATGGTCAAACCAAAGCACACCGTTGCAATCAGCAAAGTGAGTTTCTTGTGATCGAAAGTCCAGTTGAAAGCTTTTTCTACCGAATTGGTTACAAAGCGGGTGAAGAAGGTGTTTCTTTCGTGCACATTGCGTTTTAGAAGTACAGAAGTCAATACCGGCACCAATGTCAAGGTAAACAACAAAGCACCTAACAATGCGAATCCAAGTGTATAAGCCAAAGGGGAGAACATCTTGCCTTCCACTTTTTCAAAGGCAAAAATGGGCAAGAGGGCAGAAACAATGATCAATTTGGAGAAGAAGATGGCTTTTCCCATTTGGGTTCCTGTAGATCGGATCAGACCTAACTTTGCAAGCTTGTTGAACTTCTCCATGCCGACCCGTTTAGCTTTGTGGTCAAGTGCCACGAATACCCCCTCGACCATGACCACCGCCCCATCAATGATGATCCCGAAGTCAACGGCTCCAAGAGAAAGCAGGTTGGCGCTCATGCCTTTCAACGAGAGCATAAAAAAAGCAAACAACAGAGCCAGTGGTATCACAATGGCTACGATAAGAGTGGTTCTCCAATCAGCCATGAACAGGAACACCACCAAGGTGACCAATATGATGCCCTCCAAGAGGTTGTGCATAACCGTATCGGTGCAATAGTCCATCAAGTTGTCACGATCGTAGAATGTGACCATTTTGACATCGCTCGGAAGAATAGAGGTATTGAGTTCGTGAATCTTCTCCTTTAGTCTTTTGAGTACTTCTGATGGATTTTCTCCTTTGCGCATCACAATGATCCCTTCTACTACATCATCGTTGCCATTGAGACCTACCTGTCCTACCCTTGGCGCACTGGCCTCCTGCACTTTGGCAACATCTTTTACCAAAAGGGGATTTTCGTTGAATGTCTTGACAATGGTATTTTCTATATCCTTCTCGTTGTCTATAAGCCCTATCCCACGAACCACGTATGCTTGACCATTCTTCTCGATCACATCGCCGCCTACATTGACATTCGATTTGCTAATGGCCTCATAAAGTTCCAATGGGGTCAGTCCATATTGCTCGAGTTTCAAGGGGTCTGCCGACACTTCATAAATCTTTTGCTGTCCTCCGAATGCAACGATGTCAGCTATACCTGGCACACGCCTCAGTTCTTTTTCAATGGTCCAGTTCTGTATCGTCAACAGGTCGCGCGAATCACGGATATCGCTTTTTAAAGTGTATCTGAAAATTTCACCCGTTGGGCCATAAGGAGGCTGAACTTCCGCTTCAACCCCTTCGGGCAACTGCACCGACACCAACTGATTGTTGACCTGTTGGCGGGCAAAAGCATCTTCCACATCGTCGTCAAAGATGATCTTGACAACTGATAGGCCAAACATAGTAGTGCTTCGCACACTCACTTTGCGCTGCACGCTGTTCATCGCTATTTCGATGGGGGTTGTCACAAATCGCTCTACCTCCTCAGCGCTTTGTCCATACCATTGTGAAACAATGATGAA
>Ga0118677_10004044_pt1 | contig 15988 bp, 13 predicted proteins | sample AliMusrvi5mmetaG_FD_86154 | JGI IMG/M metagenome (GOLD analysis project Ga0118677, IMG submission 86154) | reverse complement strand
TCAATAATGTCTTCGAGGGTAACAATGCCCGACGTGCCTCCATATTCATCAACAACAATTGAAAAATGTATTTTTTTGCTTTGAAATTCTTTCAGCAAATCATCTATTTTTTTATTTTCCGGCACAAAAAAAGCCATTCTCACCAAAGCTTGCCAGTTAAATGTGTTGTTCTCCTCCAGATGTTGCAACAAGTCTTTTACATACAATATGCCCTCTATATTATCAAACGATTCTTTATAAACAGGAATGCGCGAATATCCTGATTCTTTTATTATCTCAAGCAGCTCTAAAAAGGGGGTTTCCTTTTCAACGGCTACCACATCCGTTCGCGATTTCATGATTTCTTTCACATCAATGTCGCTGAATTTGGCAATACCTTTAAGCATTTTTTTCTCTTCCTCCGATGTTGATTCATGATGCGTAGAAAGCTCTACGGCTTCAGAAAAATCTTCGGGAGAAATATCCAGTCCTTTTTTGCTTATCCTTTTATCAATTATAACCGTCGATTTCACCATCAATATAGACAGAGGATAAAAGATTTTCCGCATCACTACCAACGGCGTTGCCATAAGCTGTGTAAATTGCAAGGCAAAGCGCTGTGCAAATATTTTCGGAATAATTTCTCCTATTAAAAGTAAAAGGAATGTAACAAAAACTATTTGTATTACTAGTGTTAATAAGGGGTACGGTATAAATTGGGTATAAAATGTTGTTATGTAAGTCGAAATTATAACAATGGTAATATTTATGAAATTATTGACTATCAGAACCGTGGCCAATAATAACTTTGGTTTTTCTATTAATTCAATTATTTTTTTACTGCCTGATGTTTTAAACTCCTTAATATCAGCGATTTGTGTAGGTGTGAGTGAAAAGAAAGCGATTTCCGAACCCGATATCATGGCCGAACACAACAACAAAATAATAATAACTAAGAACCCTAATACTATGTTTAATGGGAAATAAGTATTAACTGAAAGAATTGTTAACAATAGCGTCGAATCAATAGCCATAAACAAAACCTGTTTTCAAGAGGATATAAACCACTGTAAATAATTTAATTATGCAAAAATAGCACTTATACGATTAAAAATGCAGTAATTTCTTTTTCTGCATTAAGTTTTTTTTAAAGTAAAATTCAAAAATAAGTCCTCCGATAATAAGTCCGATTACATCCGCAATAAAATCATTTAATTCGGCTGTTCTGTCGGTTGTTAAAAACTTTTGAAGCAATTCCGTGGTACACCCAAAGGCTGCACCTAAAAAAAAGAAAAGCACGAACCCTTTATGTTTATTAAACAATAAATAATGCTGAAAATAAAAGCCTACACAGAGAAACAACATTAAAATAAAGAACAAAAAAGCGTGAACTAATTTGTCGGCAGGTATTATTAAATTAATATCAAAGTGTGGTATGCTGCTCTGTTTAATTAACATAACATACAAAATAAACAGCACCCATACGAACCAGGCCGTATTGTATTTTAGAATATCTTTTACAGTCACAAATAAAATAAATATTAACATTTCATTGTAAATACAACGAAATGTTATTGTTAGTCATGGCTTCACTTTGAGTGAAGCCATGACTTTCGGTTAAAATTTAAAAAGTCCGAATGTTAAGAAACAAGGGCTTTATAAGCCTCAGCTGTCAATAACTCATTAACTTCGGCAGGATTGGTAATTTTAATTTTTATAATCCAGCCGCCATCATACGGTTCCTTATTAACAAGTTCCGGGGTTGACGTAAGGGCTTCATTAAACGACAAAACTGTTCCGCTAACAGGCATAAACATATCTGATACTGTTTTAACAGCTTCAATAGTTCCAAACACTTCTTCTTTCTGAAGGGTTTCTCCCTGGGTTTCTACTTCTATATAAACAATGTCGCCGAGTTCACTCTGGGCAAAATGCGTAACACCTACTATGGCTTCATCATTGTCTAATAACTGCAACCACTCGTGATCTTTCGTGTACCTTAAATTTTCTTTTACTGACATTTTATTGTGTTTTTAAAATTAAAAAAAAGTTGTTTTTACAATCCGACTTCAAAAATACATTTTTTTCAATATATATATCATTTAAAGGCTAAAGATATTTTTTTTCATTGTTGTCTGATTAGAATAAACCAATTATGATGATACTCATTAATAATCAAATCTTCAGAATATATCGCCCGCTACGGGACTTATTGAATATTTTTTTTTATTCTACAAATATATCGCCTCTAACAAGGCTAAAGAAAGTGCCATAGGCACTAAATATTTGTAGAAGAGATTATTACAAACTACATATAAGTGCCGTAGGTACGATACCAAATTTAATCGGACAATATTGATTTTTTTATTAATTAAAGGTTAAACAATATCATGCGTCAACTCTACGTTTTTTTAAAACTTTTTTTAATGGGTTTAAGAAATATATTTAAAACAAAAATCTTATTAATTTAGCCAAAAAAGAGGTTGTCTCAAATGTTTTATTTTTAATATCTGTCATTCAGAGTCCTGACGTACTCCGTCGGGACGAAGAATCTCTTTATAAATTACAAAAAGATTCTTCACTTCACTACGTTTAGTTCGACATGCTCACTACTAGCCGTTCTGAATGACACAAAGTTCAACTTTTTAAGGCCGCCTCTTCAAAAATTCAATATGACCATTCAACGCATCGAAATTAAAAGCAAAGTCTATGTCAGAATCAGTATGGTGCTGGCCTTGCTTCTTCTTTTTATTCCCTGCGAATATAAAACCTTTACCGAGAGTGTTGATTACTGGGGCAATGCCGGGATGGCAGCGCTGTCGCTGGAAGTAACACCCGTTAAACATCAGGAACCTGTAACTGATGAAGAACAGCCAACACCTTTAAACAACAGCGCTACTGATTTTGCCAATACCGGGAAAATAAATCTTAATGAAGAGCCACCAAAAAAAATAGAAATTCCTGCGCCCGAAACTTTTGTTCAGGAGGCAGAGATATTTCTTGCTGTTGAAGACCCGCCACGTTTCCCCGGTGGTGAAGCGGCAAGGCATACATTTATTCAAGAAAACACCCGGTACCCCAAAACGGCTAATGAGAAAAACATACAGGGAACTGTTTATGTGACTTTTGTGGTTGAACCCAACGGAAGCCTATCGGGTATTAAAGTGCTGAGGGGTATTGGGGGAGGATGCGACGAAGAAGCTATACGCGTGGTAAACAGCATGCCCAAATGGCTACCCGGCAAACAAAAAGGACAGGCGGTAAGGGTTCAGATTAATATGCCGATAAAATTCGTTTTGTAATAGTTTCTTGCAAAGAACACTTTCTCGCTAAGGCGCAAAGATCGCAAAAGGACGTAAATTGCTGAAAATCAAATTTACTAAAATAAAAGTAACTCGCAGAAACTGATTTAACAATAAAATAGCCACAGATTCACAGATTAAATATATGATAATCAAATCAATAAAAATTACACAGATTTAAATTCGCCATGGCGAATTTGAAAATCTGTGTAAATAATACTAAGAATAATCTGTGAATCTGTGGCAAGTATTTGTATTTTAATATTTTACATCGGATAAGTGTTAACAAAAAAACATCGTTTCCTTAATTTTCTCTGCAAACACCCGTTTTCAACACCCAAACATCTTTTCTTTCTTCCTTTTAATTTGGCCCTTGGGTTTTGGAATTGGGGTCTTAGGGCGTTGGCAGGTACACGTTTTTTAACTTTAGTGCACTTTGGGCACTTTAGCGCACTTTAGGCACTCTCTTTACTCAAACACAATCTTCCCCGTATAACTCTTCTTCCCATTACTTAATACCGCCGTATAAATACCCTTGGCTTCTGCATCTAAATCAACCTTTATTTTCCCATCGTTCATTTCCAGTTTTTTCTGCTGTATGAGTTTACCGGAGTTATCGAAAATACTTAAAGTTAAGTTGCTTTCATTTAAAAAATCATCCGGTACTGTTATAGTGCACTTGCCGGTGGTGGGGTTGGCGTAGATGAGAAGCTGGTTGTTTGTTTTGTTTTTTGGCGGACCCACTATGCCGGTAATGGCAGTTGCTTTAGAAATATATGTTTTTTTTTTATAAAATTTAATTGGATAAAAACCATAAGTGACCTTGATCGGTTTTAAAACCAATGATACCATCACTTACATTATAATAAACAATTTGAAGGTTTAATAATCCACCTTTGGGATTACTTTGCTTTAATGTATATACTGAATAAAACATGTTTGGGCCAACTTTTAAACTGTCATTAAATGCTAAAATACTTCCATTAGCAGAAGGAGAGGAAGAACTATAGAGCTTTAAATTATCAAACACAAAAGTACTCCCAAAAGACCATTCTTGTGAATACATAAAATCAACATTTATACAAATCTTTTTTTCTATATTAGAAGAAAATGGATCGCTAAAACCAAGATAAATAGTAATAAAACCTGCCGCTGATTTAAATTGAATAAAATATTCTTCAATATCGTAATAATCCCCTGGGCAATCGCTTGGCGAAGTAACATGATTTTTATATACTGGTTCATATACAGATCCTTTGCTTCCTTGAAAAAATGGAATTGTGAAGCCCGATGAATCTTTGAACATAAATGTTTCAGTTCCATTATACTTCACAATATTTAAGTCAGCTTGTGAAAAATTAATATCACCTAATTTGTCAGATTTACATTCTTCTTTTGTGCATTGAATAAACGATGTGGAGAAAAGAAGAATAATTGCTACTTGAATTGCTGTTTTTTTCATATGATTTCATATTAAATGTATGTTGCTTTAAAAGGCTTGAAATGTTTTTAACATCTGTTTTCTATTCATAAATAACAAAGGAATTTGATATTATTGACAAACTCTAAATAAAGTATTTTATTTTATCACTACAAACTTATTAGCTGCAATACGTTTGTTTCCGGCAGTTGCCTGATAGAAATAAACTCCTTTCGGAAGCATTAATTCTGATAGAGAAAATGAGTTTTTCCCACCATACAAAGGAAAACTATATAATCTTCTCCCGATAGGATCGTAGATTTCAAATACGCCATTCGTATTTAGGGATATTTCATAATTCACCTGCATATTCCCATTGTTGGGATTTGGGAAGATATTCAAATATGGTAACGTATGCGTATTGTATTTATCTATATTGATATAATTTTGGTGGTTTGTGTCTGACAAGCTCTTTAATGAATCATTACAATCCGGTACTACAATTATTACTTTTACTGTGTCTTTTATATTATTTGTATCAGTAAGTACAAGCATAAATTTGTATGAACCGGGGTTGAGATAAAATACTTTCGGGGTTTTTAATGTAGAAGTTTGACCATTACCAAAATCCCAATAATAACTGTAAGTGTCTCCAACAGTATCTCCTGTTATGCCCAAAAAACGCAGCGTATCCAAAGGGCAATTTAACGTATCAATAAAACTTATTGCATTGGTGTCATCTTCAACTGTAAGTGGATATCCGCTTCCGGGTATTGAAATAAGTGAGTCGTAAAGAAGAGTTATTGTGCTATCAGGGTAATCGTTTTCATCGGGTGATTTTTCTGGTTGTGCACAATCAATATCTGTTATTTGTGCATGAAAAAGAGTTCCTGCTTTTGCATGAAATCCGTCTTTCAAATCAATATAAGACTGAGCTATATAAGTTATGTTCCCTGCTGGATTTTGTGCTTGCGAAGGCGAAGGCGAGGTCTGAGTATCAATTATCTGTGTAGAGGAGACACTATTAAAACCAATAAATTTTCTGGGATATAGATATGTACCTTCTTCATACCAGCCAATCTTTACAGGATATTTTATGCTTATATACCGGTCATTGTAATTTATATATTTAAGGTTCGTAGAATTAGCCAAAGTGACAATATGATATAAGTTGTATAATAACATGTAATCTGTTCCACTATAATTTCCGTAGAACCATTCTGCTGTACCATTCTGTTCATCTGGAGTTTTTAACCATTTATATGTTGCTCCCCAGCCACCATACCCAGAATTAATATTATTTCCATAATTATAAGGGCCTGAACATGGTCCTGCATTAAGTTGAACCAAAGTTCTATTTAATAAATCATTCTGATTGCCTGTATTACGTTTTTTATGATTTAATACTTCCCACAATAAAAGATAAAATGTATCCCAATCATTGTCCCGTGTTAAATTATAAATAGTAGGGGCGCAAAAATTAAAAAGGGTGCTTTCATTGCTCATAGCAAGTAATGTTGCTGTAAGATGTTTAGTGCTAATACCCTCTTTACAGGCAAACCACTCAATATCACCATTCCAAAAATCATTCAAATTATTTAATTTAGTACTATAATAAGAATAACCTGTTATATTTCTTCCGGTTTCGAGTAATGCTTTTCCATACGCATAAGTATTTCCCCCTTTAGCATCTGGAATAGAACTACCCGGAGTATTATCAGGAGATGGTTCATATATTCGAAATCTTTCAGTACCGGGAGGATTCTCAATATTAGTTATGTATTTAATAATTAAATCTGATATGGTTTTTGCCAGATTACTACAAGTGCTACCATCAGTTGTCATTTTAACAGTAAGTGCACACCCCATCAGTATAAAAATTGCTTCGTCCTGACTCATTGATTCAGGATGTCCATCAATTATTCTGGGCGTTTCTGGTGAAGTGGTTGTGCCTTCGCAATCTGTCCTATGGTCAATATAGCCTGGATGTCCGGGTGGTAAATTACCGAAAGTATGTTGTGTGGGGTCATAGTAATCGTTTGATGATAATCCTTTATTAAGTAAATCCAAATGTCTTTGTCCATTAACAGTATAACCATGGCCATTGCCATTAGTATTATCTGCAGCTAAAAAATCGCAAGGTACATTTCCTCTTATAAAGAATCCGTTGAAATCAGGATCGGCTAACCAGAATTGCTCTGCTTGCTGATCCCAATATACCATATAGGCATATAATGCTTCATATAATTCTTCATAGGTGTTTGCAGCATCCCAATATTGCCCATTGTTATCTAATAAATAGAATTCTGTTGCCAATACGCCAATATATAAACCGGTATATACACCGTGTTGTCCATAGGTAACATTTGCATACCTATGAGGATCATCAAAATTATCAGTAAAATTAATCATGTTTCTTACACAAACAATCTGACTCTCTCCAATGTTATAACCAGGTACAACAAAATACTGAAGCCTGTTCCTGTAATACCAGTACTTCATTAAATCCTTTTGCATCTCGGTCGGATTTTGGGAAAAGCAATTAAAAACATTTGTAAAAAAAATTACAAATAATAATAAAACATATTTTGAATATTTATTCATGGCTATTATGTTTAGGTAAAAATTATTTTTTTTCGAGGTCTGAAACACGAATTTTTAATTGCATATTTTCATTTTGTATGCTTTCAATTTTCTTGTTTTGATCAATTAAATAAAGTGTTAGTTCCTCAATTTTCTGAAGCAAAAGCGTATTGGTTTCTCCAATCGTTATACCATTTTTTTGCATTTCCTCAGATGAAGGAATACCCGGTAAACGTTTGTTTTCTAAAATACTTTTTTCAAGTTGATTTAGACTCATTAGTTTATAGTTATTTTCGAAAACATAATCTGCCCCATTGGTATTTACGACTATTTCATTGGCCCTTATAATGCCATTTACATCTAATTTATAATTATTGTTCCCTTGTAAATTTTTTCCTATTAAAATATTGCCATTATCAGCAAGAAATAAATAGTTATTACCACTGTTAGGTATTTTGAAGTTTAATCCAGCTAAAGCATTTGTTCCAATTTCACCAGCAGATACATATTGTATTCCCCATTTCCCATAAGTATTTGAAGCATGCTCACGACCAAAAAACAAAGCAATATTACCATCGTCGTTAGGATTGTAAATTGAAATGCCTCCTTTTACAACAAGTTTTTGATCAGCGTTTGTAGTACCAATGCCAACATTACCTGTTCCTTCTTCTATAAACATAGCATCTGACACACTCGGAACACTAAATGATAATCCTGTTCCATATTTACTTTTAACATTATAAGTAGATGCACCAACATACATATATGCTTCATTTCCGGAAACATTAAAATTGCCAACACCATGTACTAAAATATTACCACCATCAACTTGGAGCTTTTGGGTTGGGCTTGTAGTCCCAATACCCACATCGCCACTTTTTGTGGCAAGATAAGAATAATATTGTGCCTCAAATGAGCCGGTATTGGGACAGTTATAACCACTTCCACCGCCACCTACTATTGTGTTTTTTCCACTATACCAGTTGAGAAGCAAACTTCCGTTTCCGTAATTATTAATACTTGAGTTTGAACCATCATGTCTAATGGTAATATAATTGTTTCCAGCAGCGTCACCAAACCTTCCTATTCCTCTAACATCTAACATCTCTGAAGGAGATGTCTTGAGTTTGGCTAATTTCTCATATATAACATAGCAGAGGTAAAGGGATTAGCAACATTTCTCAGGCTTTGCGATTTTGTTTCTAGATTCACGAAGCTTGAGAAATTCATATTTAATGATTTGGACCAAGCTTGAGCTTTCATATTATTAATTAAATCACCAGTTGAGTGTCGTTTTTTTTCTTTTTTCTGATACCATTTAGTACGAGGCAACATCAATTCGTTTGATTTTTTGAGAGATCTATGTGCAGCAAGATTAAGTAATGCGTAAATTACCGAGATAAATGCAGGAACACTTTCTGCTGAGTTAGGATTTCTTACTTGGGCTTGACCACATCCCAACAGTGATTTTTCTTCTCTAAAATTTACTTCAATTTCCCAACGCCAGATATAAGCTTGTAAAAGTTTTTCAATATTGAGATGGTTGTCTGTACAAATTAAATATGCAGGGTCTCGATATAGTATTTTGGATGACTTCGTGAGCCTGTAACCTAAAGGTCTTATTACCACTAATTGCAAATTGTGATTCTGTCCAGCAGACCGCCACAGCGTATTTTTAATTATTTTCACATCGAACTGATGTTCTTTTCCAGCAGCCCACGCTTTTACTTTTTGCCAAGGATATTGATCTGACTGTCTTATTTGTTCTGGTGTTGGCAATCTGTCGCCATAAACTCGTTTTCTACCTACCTCTGGTTGCTTATCAGGTGCAGCATAAAGTTTTGTGTCTTTTCTAATACGTCCAATAAGGGTAACACGCACTGGTAACGTTTTAATGACTTCTTTGTTTGTATAACTACCATCAACACTTATAACGAGCTGCTTGTTGTTTACACCTTGTTTATCCAATGCACCTCGTAGAAGGCTAATTCGATTACTGCCTTGTTTACTCAATTTTAATTTTTTCTGAAGTTCTTTGTAGTTTTCCCTGTCCTGTTCATCAGCTTTCTTATTCGGTTTTTTTGCTGTTGGACAGTGGTGAAAATCAACTGGTATGGCTCTAGATTGTGAACAACCTTGTCTGTCTGGAAGAGCCATAGATATTTGTATAAAACGTTGGCCCCATATAAAATTGGTATGAAAGGGTGGCCCTAATGGGTCTCTGCGCCACCCCGCACCAGGTATATGTTTGCCTGTTTTCTTAATTATAGTATCATCCATATGAGCAACAATTATTTCATGTGAATCCAACTCCTTTAATACTCCAGCACGGGCTACATCAAAAAGCTTAGAGGTGTCGACTCGTTGTTTACTAAACAATCGATATGCTGATGACCAATCCATAAACTGTTGCCCACTGGCTGTAAGCATACCAGTAAGAGTATGCCTGCCCATACAAGTAAGAGCCCCAAAGGCCAAGTCGCGTCCAATTTTCCATGCACTATCACTATTGAAAGCACCAACACATTGATTTACTAGAAAATCAAACTCCTCAATTAAAGATCCGTCTGAAGTTTTTTTTTCTCTGTACTTAATCTTGAGCTGTCACGTTTGAGCGTCATCTTTTTTTTATCTTCAACTATCCATTCAACAATCTCTCCACGCTCAAACTCCATAGCTTGCGCTACGGCAGAAGGGAAATTGATATACCATTGTTCACTCTTAGCTCTTTTTATAAGCTGAATTTTTGTAGGAAACCCCATTGTTTTTTAAATTTAAATTAATATCTAGTTATATAACTAGACACAAAAATAATAAAAAAATGACAACTAGAGCAAACTAATCGTCTTTTTTTGTTTATTTTTAAAAAATTATCTAGTTAAATGCCAAACTCAAGCGTCCCGACGTTTACAGTCGGGACTCCTTGATTTTCAAAACTTCGAAAGCCTCGACCTCGAACATTCTGAATCAAACTCTAACATTACAGACAAACTCTAAATAGTCTTACACTAAAAATGAAACCCTCTAAAAGACAAAGTGACTATAGATGAAGAACTTCGTTTTACAGAGGATAAGGTTATGTTCTCTATGGCTGGATAGTTATTTAAGAGAGAAATCAGATGTAAAAAGAAATAACCTCATTAACTAAAATAGGTAGTTTGAATATTTGACAGAATTTTTTTTAATAATTGAAAGGATCAAACAAAAAAAAGCAAAAGGCTAAGCCCCTTCAAAGGAAGTCCAATCAAAGAGTTGATAAAAACATTATCAATAGATGGGTCTGGGGTTCTTTGGCTGTTGTTTTTATCACAACACTTATCATTTATTTTAGGGCCATCACATTTGATTTACTTTATTCCTGGGATGATAAATATTATATTACCACTAATGACCATATAAGAAATTTGCAATGGGCAAATATAAAATTATTTTTCACAAACTTTTATATTGGTAATTATCAACCTTTAACGATGTTGTTTTATGCCTTTGATTATAAAATAGGTTCTGCACAGGCTTCAATATTTCATTTCAACAATATTTTATTACACCTTCTAAACACCTATTTGGTTTTTGTTTTAATACGAAGAATTTCTCCTAAAAATGCCGTAGTTGCTCTAATTACAGCCGCTTTTTTTGCTGTACACCCTATGCACGTTGAGTCAGTAGCCTGGGTTGCCGAGCGCAAAGATGTTTTGTACTCTTTTTTCTTTCTGCTTTCACTAATCATGTACACAAATTATCTAAAATCCTCAAAGAAGAAATTTTTAATCTATACAGCTGTATTCTTTATGCTGTCTTGTTTAAGCAAATCGGCAGCTGTTGTGCTGCCATTAGTTATGCTTCTGTTTGATTATTACGCTAACCGTAACTATAACTGGAAAACGATAGCAGAAAAAATTCCTTTTTTTATGATTTCACTAATAATAGGAATTGTTGCCATATATTCTCAAAAAACCACCGGGGCTATTCAAGATCAGGCTCCAAACATGACCAAAATTGAACAAATTTCAATTGTATCCTACTCTTTTGTAAGTTATTTATTTAAAGCTATTATTCCTATCCATTTATCAGCCATTTACAATTATCCCATTGAGCTAGGCAGCACGCTTCCGCTAAAGTATTATCTTTCAATTTTGCTCGTTGCTTTGTTGCTTTTCTTCGTGTGGTATTCCCGCAAATGGGGAAAGGAAATTGTTTTCGGGTTTCTTTTTTTTCTTATTACAATCATTCTTGTATTGCAATTTATACCTATCGGCGCGGCTACAATGGCTGACCGTTATACTTACATGCCCTATATTGGTATATTTTTCATTGCAGGAAAGCTATTTGAACGTTTTTCCAATAAAGTGAATTCAAAGAAAAATTACTCTAAATATATATTAATAGTTTTTGCCCTTGGCTTTATTACTTTCTCTACAATAACTTATGGGCGCGTAAAAGTATGGAAAGATGAAGGCTCTCTTTTTTCTGACGCGATAGAAAAAGATTCTAATAGTGCTATTGCATACCTTATCAGAGGAAATTACTATTACAGTTATTTTGCTAATGAGAAATATGTTAATGATAATAAGAATAGAGAATTGTATATTAATAGTGCAATTAATGATTATGGGAATTCAATAAAATATGAAATAAACGTTAAAAGCCGTTGGCGGGCTTATTATAACATGGGTGTTGCAAAATCTACTCTTGGCAATTATGTTGGTGCAATAAAAGATCTTAATAAAGCATTGGAGTATGAAGTTGATTTAGAAAATAAAGTGAATATTAATTATAGTCTTGCCGTTGCTAAATCCTCTCTGGGTGATTTTGTGGGTGCCATACACGATTATGATAAAACAATTGCGATTGATTCTTCGTATGGTAAATCATATATTAACAGAGGAACATGTAATATGACTTATTATGTTAAAACATTATATGTTAATGATAATACAGCAAAAGAAACATATATAAAAACGGCTATTTTAGATTTTGAAACCGCCTTGAAGTGTAAATTAATTACAGAAGATAAAGCTAAAGCTTATTGTAATCTTGGGGATGCAAAAGTAAGATTAGGTAATTTTTCAGATGCGATAAATGATTTTGATAAAGGCATACAAATTGACCCCAATACAGCAGGAGCTAATGCTTATTCCACCAGAGCTTTTGCTAAACTTCAATTAAAAAATTACCCTGGTGCTTTCGAAGATTACAATATGGCCATTAAACTAAATCCACAAGATGCTAATTCAATTAAAAACAGGGATATTGTTAAGTCGATTATAGAAAAGAAAGGCAACTAATTTAAGCCGGATTAAAATTATATCTGGCGAAATCATGGTAAAAAAGCATACTTTTCGCCAAATATGAAATGTCATTCATTGCTTTTAAAGAATATATCCATTTTAAGGTCGTTATCCGCCAATCCTATGCTGTGGCTGTTTTTCTTCAAACCAAAAGAACTGATGAATGTAAGCAAAAGATTTTTATTTGTTCCTGTGTGCTCTTTAAATCTACTTATCTTGTTGCGAAGTTCTGTAGCATAGGATTTATCAATAGTGAACTCTCCTGAGTAGAATTTCATTTCACACATATTTATTACAGCATCCTGCCGATCAATCAGAAGATCTATCTGAAAACCGTCATTGTTTTTGTCGCCCTTATATATATAGCTGGATTCTTCCGAATAAACGCCACTGATCCCTAAAGCATGTTTTATGTTCTCTGAATGCTTCATGCAAATGCTTTCAAAAGCAAATCCACTCCAACTCTTCCATGTGGGCGAGCGGCTGATATTAAGCCAGAGATTGGTGCCGGATTTTTGCTGCTTCTCAATAAAACGGATATAGAAGAGCGAATATTCGTCAGTAAGTCGAAATAAGGAATCCTTTTTCTTTTTTCCGAATGGCAAGTATGCAGTGATGAAGCCCGAAGATATTAGCTCTGAGAGTACACGAGTCAGGCGGCCTCCATCAGTCAAATGACTAAGGGAGACAATCTCATTCCTTGTAAGACCTTTCCATTTTGAAGCCAGCGACCTGATTACGCTGATATGTTTATCAGCATTATCAAACAAGGCGGAATACAGTTTTGTGAACTCATCCTGCAACAATCCGTTTTTGCCAAAGCAAATCTGATCTATGTTCTGTGCGGCACTCAGGCCGGGCTTAATTTCTTTGAGATAATGCGGGATGCCCCCCATCGCCATGGATATCTGTATAATCTGGTAATAATCCAGATTTATTTTACGACTTTTAAGAAATGTATCGGTTTCGGAAAGGGTAAATGGAGCAAGGGTTATGAGCTTTGTGACCCTGTTATGCAGCCCGCCTTTATGGTGAATGACTTTGTCAATCATCCATGATGCCGCCGAACCACATATTACAACAATGATGTTCTTTTTACTTGCCCAGGTATTCCAAAAATGATCAAGTGCTGGTAGAAATCCTGATTTGCGGGATGCCAGCCAGGGTAATTCATCAAAAAACAAAACCTTCTTGGAGGTCGTCTTTAGCTGATCAAGTACGGCAGCCAGTTGACGGAATGCTTCCTGCCAGTTGCCAGGTGTGGGCTGTTGCTTACCCATTTTTGATATCTGCGATAACTGGTATGAGAAATCCTTTAGTTGCTCTTTCTGCGATGACTGCTGCATTCCGGTAATTTCAAAACTAATGAATTCTTTATAAACCGTTCTAACCAGGAAGGTCTTGCCAACCCTTCTGCGGCCAATAACAGCGAGCATTTCTGCTTCCTTAGAATTTAGAAGATCCTGCATGACAGCCGTTTCTTCCTTACGCCCAATGAAAGTCTTTTCCATAATGATGAAATTATAAATGGCGGAATGTGAACAAAAGTATATAGATTCCGCCAAATAAAAAAGAAAAAGATTGTTTATTTTATTCGTGAAATTAACTTTTTACAAGCGAAACAAAGTAAAATTTCTATGTTGAACGATTCCCGATAGCAGACGTGTCCCGTACCAAAAGCCTGGAGCACATCGGGATGATGCTATTCCCTTATAAACTTACATACGCGAACAGTTTTTTCATTCACTAGCTTAATAAAGTAAACGCCAACGGGCAGATTTCTAATATCTATTTGTGTTTTCTTATCTTTAATGAGTTGATAAGATACTATCTGTCCGGATAAATTGTAAAGAGACAAACTGCTTTCTTTCCCCAACTGATTTGATTCTATGGCGATTTTATCATGAGCAGGATTAGGGTAAACAGCCATTTTTAAACTTCCATTTATTTCTTCCATACCGGTTGTTAAAGAGCGCTTCCATAGTCCTGTAGCAGGAGCAGCATAAAGATCAGTTTCTATTAAAAATAAATTAGACGCAGTAGTGCTTTGTGGCCAGCCATCGTTAAATGCTGACCAGCTTGCACCATTGTCGTCTGACGAATATATTCCATCGCTAAGTGCCCCCGTATAAATGGTTGTTCCGCTTAAAGCTAACGACATAGGAGAAGCAGAAAGCAAAGTAGTGATTTTCGCCCACCCTGTCCAGCTTGTACCATTATATCTGGAAAAATATATGCCGCTTAAATTTGTAAGGGCATAAATATTTGTGTCGTTCATTGTTAATTGCTTAATCGCTTTATTATTGAGTCCTGCGCCAGCCGCAGTCCAGCCAGCTCCATTATTGGTTGTCAGAAATACGCCTTCTCCGCCAATAGTTCCTGCAAAAACGTTTGTATCGCTTACAGCTAATCCATATACGAAATAAGACGACAACATTGCGCCATTATTTATTGATGTCCAATTAAAGCCGCTATTTGCCGACATATAAACGCCACTTGTAGACCCGGCAAAAGCATCTGTACCTCTTACTGCTAACGAACGGATTTCACCACTTTTTACATTCGACCAGCTTGAACCGTTATCAACAGATAAAAACAAGCCGCCACTGGTTCCTGCCAGAATGTTGGTTCCGCTTACTGCCAGAGCATTAACAACCAGATTACCCAATCCTGTATTTGACTCAGTCCATGTAGCCCCATTATCGGCACTTAAATATATGCCACTGCCATTGGTTCCTGCAAAAAGAGTTGTATCGCTATTAGCCATACAAGAAACAGCTTTATTATTGGCAACAACAATATTTACTGATTGCCATTGTGCTTCCAGATTGATGGTGCTGAAAATCATAAAAGCACAACAAATAAGTGTAGATAGTAAATGTTTCATCATCGTAATTTTTATAGTTATAAATTATACATATAACAAAAGTAATAAATTATTAATGTAATATAAGTGAAAAATCTTGATAATCAGGATTAAAATAAAACATGGAAAGTATGAAGAAAATTACATATTTCCAAGATAACTGTCAATTTACTGTCAAGAAATAACAGAATTACAAACGAATTAAAGGTCTATAGTAAGCAAAGATTTTTACCAAGTCGTTACGCGCGCAAAAATTTTCTTACACTATAAAAAGAGATGAAAATAATTGTTTCAGGAACGGTAAAAATGAGATTTTAAAGTTAGTAAATGTTAGCATTTGTTAACATTTGTTTACATTGTCTATACTAAGATTTACTTACATTTTTCATTGTTTATACTTTAAAATAAAAACCTCCGGCAGCCAAAACAAACCAGAGTTTTTAAAATATTACCTACATATCAAAAGTAATAAAATATTAATATGCATAAATTAAATATAAGTTTTATATGATTTTTTATTAATATTGCATTATAAATAAATAGTTTTTAT
>Ga0118677_10008827_pt1 | contig 15991 bp, 13 predicted proteins | sample AliMusrvi5mmetaG_FD_86154 | JGI IMG/M metagenome (GOLD analysis project Ga0118677, IMG submission 86154) | reverse complement strand
CCGCCAGGGATCGCATGTTCCGGTGCTCAAGGGACTCTCGTTGCAAATCGCTCCGGGCGAGTTCGTGGCGATCCGCGGGGCATCGGGATCGGGGAAGTCCACCCTCTTGAATATCTTGGGATGCCTCGACCGACCTGATGCAGGCTCCTACCGCTTCGATGGCGAAGACGTCGGCAGTTGGCCGGAGCAGCGGCGGGCAGATCTGCGGAACCGCCGTATCGGCTTCGTATTCCAGGCGTTTCATCTGCTCCCCTTTCTGACCGTCGAGCAGAACGTGGGCTTGCCGTTTACCTACAATCGCGAAGGTCGGCAACCGTCCCCGGGAGACGTGGAGGAATTGCTGAAGGGGGTGGATTTGGAAGGGATGGCGAAGCGATTTCCCGGTGAGCTTTCCGGCGGCCAACAGCAGCGGGTGGCGATTGCCCGATCTCTGGTGCTGGGCGCCGAGCTGATCCTGGCCGACGAACCGACGGGCAACCTCGACAGCGTCACCGGTGAAACCGTATTGGGCGCTCTCTTCGCCCTGACGCGCGAACAGCGGCAGACGATGATCCTTGTGACCCACAACCTTGACTTGGCCGCGCGGTGCGATCGGACGATCCGCCTGCGCGACGGGGCGCTGGATCCGTGACGCGATGAACGCGCGGCAACGTTTGATGGCTGCACTGAGCGGCGAGGGCAGCGATCATGTGCCGATCTGGCTGCTGTTTCCATACCATACGACGGGCTATTACGTGGACGTGCGGACTCTGCCGGTCTACCGTCCGGTCTTCGAGGCGTCCAAGCACTACGCGATCATGCTTAACCGGCGCAACCTGGGCGCGCCTGCGCACACCGAGGCCGTGACGCAACAGAGCGAGACCCTGACCGAAGCCGGGCGGACGATCCGTCGGCGCACGTTGACGCACGGCGGGCGGCGCTTGGTGAGCGAAGTCAGCGAAGGCCCCGGCGGCACCCAAATCCGCAAGCTGCTGCAGTCGGACGAGGATCTGGAGATCTACTGTTCGCTGCCCGCGCTGCGCGACAAGGCGGCCATCGAGGCGGCGCTTGAAGCGCAGATGGCGCGTTACCGGCAGGAGCAGGCCGGGTTTCCTGCCGAGTATGGCGCCATGATGCTCGACTTGGGAGAGCCGATCAGTTCGCTGTATCATGACTCCAACCTTGAGGACTACGCGATCTGGTCGCTGACGCACGGCGACCTCGTTGTCGAGCACCTGCAACAGGTCATGGATCGGATGCGCCATATCTACCGGTTCTGCCTGGAACGGGACCTGGCCGATGTCTACTTCATGGTCGGCAGCGAACTGGCGTCGCCGCCGCTGGTGAGCCGCGCGACCTTCCAGCAATGGATCGTGCCGTTCGCCCGCGAGTTGATCGAGATGATCCACGCGCACGGCAAGAAGGTGATCCAGCACTATCACGGGCAGATTCGTGAGATCCTGCCCGACTTTCTGACCATGGCGCCTGATGCGCTGCACACGATTGAAGCGCCGCCGGTGGGGAACTGCACATTCACCCAGGCCTTCGAGGTCGTCGGCGACCGGATTACGCTCATTGGAAACATTCAGTATGACGATTTCCGGAGCATGACTGCGGCGCAGATGGCGAACGCCGTGAAGGCGGCGCTCAATGAATGCCGTGGGCGGCGGTTCATCCTGTCGCCGTCGGCCGGCCCGTTCGACCCTGATCCGCCGGCACAGGTAATCGAGAACTACCTGGCGTTCATGAAGGCGGGCTGGGAACACGGAGCGTGGAGGATTTAGGAGAAGGAGCACCATGCGCGAAGAACAACACCAATTCGAACTGTGCATCGTGGGCGGGGGCATGGCGGGGACGATTGCCGCGCTGGCCGCGGCGCGGCGCGGCGTCAAGGTGGCGCTGATTCAGGACCGTCCCGTGCTGGGCGGCAACGCATCCAGCGAGATTCGGATGTGGATCTGCGGTGCGCACGGCGAGGACAAGCGCGAGACAGGGATTCTCGAAGAGATCCAGATGGAGAACCGTTACCGCAATCCTGAGCCCGCCTACGCGATCTGGGACAGCGTTCTGTACGGCCTGGCGCGGTACCAGCCGAACCTGGAGTTGTTCCTCAACTGCTCGGTCTGCGGCTGCATCATGGACGGCCAGCGCATCGTGTCGGTACGCGGCTGGCAGACGACCACGCAGACGTGGCATGTGATCGCGGCGACCCTATTCGTGGACGCCTCGGGCGATGCCATCCTGGCGCCGCTGAGCGGCGCGGCGTTCCGGGTTGGCCGCGAGGCGCGCGCCGAGTTCGACGAGTCAATTGCGCCGGTGATGTGGGACCGCAAGACGATGGGCCTGTCGTGTCTTTTTCAGGCCCGCGAACACGACCGGCCCCAACCGTTCACGGCTCCGGCGTGGGCGCATGCCTTCACGAAGCAGGAGGACCTGCGTGGCCGCGACTGCAACGTGCGGGGCACCAACTTCTGGTGGATGGAGGTCGGCGGCGAGCAGGACAGCATCCACGACACCGAGCGGCTGCGCGACGAATTGTTGAAGATTTCGCTGGGTGTGTGGAACTACGTCAAGAACCACTCGCCCGAACGCGAGCAGTACGCCAACTGGGCACTGGACTGGATGGGGTTCCTGCCCGGCAAGCGGGAGAGCCGCCGCTACGAGGGCGACTTCATGCTGTCGCAGAAGGATGTCGAGGCGGGTGGACGATTTCCCGATCTGGTGGCTTACGGGGGCTGGACCATGGACGATCACTTCCCGGCGGGTTTCTACCATCCGCAGGCCGGCACGATCTTTCACCCCGCGCCCAGCCCGTTCGGTATTCCCTACCGGACGCTATATTCGCGCAACATCGAGAACCTGTTCTGTGCCGGCCGCAGTCACAGCGCCACGCACGCCGCCATGAGTGCCACGCGCGTCATGGGCACGACCTCGCTGATGGGGCAGGCTGCCGGCACGGCCGCCGCCATCGCCGTGAAGTCGGGCCTGACGCCGCGAGGCGTGTACGAGAAGCGCTTGGGCGAGCTGCAGCAGGCGTTGATGGACGACGACTGCTGGTTGCCCTGGCACACGCGTGCCATCCCTGCCTTGGCGCGCGAGGCCGCGTTGACGGCGCCGGGCGCCAATCCCGAACCGTTGCGGAATGGCACCGACCGGCCTACGGATGGAAAGGACAACGGCTGGAACGGGCCGCTGGGCTCGGTCATCGAGTACCGATTCGTGGCGCCGGCTGAGGTCCATGAGGCACGCTTGGTCTTCGACAGTGAACTCAACCGCAAGGGCCAGAACATGCGGTGCCAGTATGCCCGCAACGCCGAGCCCTGGGTGACGCCGACTGCGCTGGTGAAGGGATTCCGGATCGAGGTGCAGGACGAGACCGGCGCCACGAGGGTGGTGCACCACGAGGCGAACAACTACCAACGGCTCGTGCGCGTGCCGCTGGCCGGTCGTGTTCGCGCCGTGCGTTTCGTGTCCGAAACGACCTGGGGCGTGCCCCAGGCCCACTTGTTTGCATTCGACGTGCGGTAGGCGGCTGTGACGGAACACTATTCGATGTGGGGCGAATGTCCCCATCCGCCTGAAACGGGGATGGCGCCAGACAGAGGTCAACGAGGACGTCGACCCCACATTTGAATGGGGCCACCGTCTTGCGGCCCCGTCGCGCGGTGTTCTCAATTGCGGCGAATGTGGTACTATGGCCGGTAGAGATCGAGGCGGGGAAACATACGGAGACAGGCCATGCACGGCAGTACAACAGTAGCGCGCTGGAGGCGTCGAGTGGCGGCTATCGCCGGGGGCTCGTTCTTTGCGGTGGCTTGCCTTGGGGCCACGCCGACCCCGTTCGAGGTCCGCGTCGTTGACGATACATTGTCGGTCCACTCCACGGACGTTCCGCTGCAAGATGTGCTTCGGCGGTTTCAGGAGGCGGGGGTACGCGTGCGGATGGACCTGCGCATCAACCCCCCGATTACGGCCGATTTCGACAACCGCGACATGTATAAGGCCCTGGTCGCACTGCTGGCCGACTGCGATTACGCGATCACCTGGGCCAGCGTCGACGGGCCGGCCGGTCCCATCAAGCGCATTGCCGAGATTCAGGTGTTCCGACCTGGCGAGCGGAACAGCACCCAGCCGCTGCCCGGCAATGCCAACCTGACCCGGTCCCAGGAATCGGTCCGCGCGCGCAGTTCTCTCATCGTGAAAGACGAAGTGCTGGTCAGGTTGCGGCATGGTGCGTCCCTGAAGGTGTTCAAAGCGCTTCTGGCGCAGATCGGCGGCACGGTTACGGGTAGCCTGCCGCGGCTGGGCTTGTATCGGATTCACCTGGTGCCAGGCAGCAGTCTCAAGGACGTGCTCAATCAACTCGCCGCGAACTCGGACGTGGAGGCTGCGGAGCCCAATTACGTCTACAAGGACGTTGCGCCGCAACGGGCGGGCGACGGCCAGGCTCAGATGCGCGTCTGGCAAGTTCCGCCCGCGGGCAGCGCCGCGGCGGCGGTGGCCATCCTGGACACAGGCCTGATGAGTGAACCGCAGTTGGGAAATGCAGTCGTGGCGTCATTTGACGCTATCGACCCCGACCGGCCGATTTCGGACACGCGAGGGCATGGCACCCAGATGGCCTTGATTGCATCCGGCGTCGTGCCGTTGCTCGGCGACTCGGCCTCGGCGGCGGATGTCCCGGTGGTTCCGATCCGGGTATTCGATGACAACGGCTACGCCTCCAGTTTCGGCCTCATGCAAAGCATGCTCTTCGCGATCGATCATCGGGCCCGGGTGATCAGCCTGAGTTGGGGATCTGATACGGATAGCCAGTTCATTGATGACGCGATCGCCTACGCGACCGGGCAGGGCGCCGTGGTGGTCGCGGCAGCCGGAAACGAGCCGACCGGAAAGCCGTACTATCCGGCGGCTTGCCCGAATGTGCTCGCGGTCAGTGCCCTGACCCCGAACGGCGACGTCTGGCCCAGTTCCAACTACGGGAGTTTCGTCAGTATGTCGGCACCGGCGTTTGCCGATCTCCCCGTCGGGTATAACGGGCCGGCCGGCACGTACGCCGGGACGTCCATCGCTACGGCCTACACGGCCAACGCGATCGCCCGGTACCTGGCCCTGCATCCGGCCGCCACCGCGGCCCAGGCAGTCACAGCGTTGACGCAGTCGCTCACGCCCGCGGGCAGCGGTGTCGGGGATCCGCATTATGGCGCGGGCAAGCTGGACGGCAGCGCGCTCGCCGCCTATCTAAAGTGACGGTGACGGGCCGCGCATCGAGCTTGCGCCAAGGCGAGGAATTCTCGCATAGTACCCTTCCAACACGCAACCAGGGGCAACATCATGGACACGAGATGGATCATTGTCGCGACAATCGGGATGGCGGCGGGACTTGCGCTGGGACAACAGGCTGACGGCCACCATGCACAGGCACCACACGCAGCAGCGGCGGCCGCGAACCAGCCGGCCCAACCGCCGATCAAGCCCGAGTCCTGGCCGTGGAAGAAGTACTTTGCGACCGGTAAGGCCTTAGCCCCTGTTACCGGACTCAAGCCGGGCGATGAGGCGTTCGAGGTGCGCGACAGCGCGAAGCGTGTGCTGGGCTGGGTGTTTCGAACGGACCATGTCTCCCCGGTGATTCGCGGCCGCAATGCGGAGATCGGCGTGATGGTGGCGCTTGGGAAAGACGGGAAGATTGTCGGCGTCGAGGTTATCGAGAATCACGAAACGCCCGCTTATTTCCACCGTTTGACATCGGCGTTCTATCATCAGTTTGTCGGCCACGCGGTTAGTGCGCCTGCCACGGATATCGATGCCGTGACTGGCGCCACGATTTCCTCCGATGCCGTCATCAGGGATGTCTTCGAATCATCGGCGGAGTTGCTGAAGGTCGTCCAACCGGCGACCCCCAAGGCGTGACGTCGGCGCTTTCTTTCGAAGGACGGCCATGCCGAAGGCGTTGACGCTCGACCAGCAGGTGTGGGTAGACAATACGCTCGGGTCAATGTCGATCGAGGAGTGTCTCGGACACCTGTTGATGCCCGACGGCCGCGAGGGGCGTCCTGAGGACTGGGTGAACCTGATCCGCGCCGTGCCGTTGGGCGGCGTATTCGTGGATGACGGGGACCGGGACCGACTCGGCCGGACGCTCGATGCAGTGCAGTCGCATTCCCGGGTTCCGTTGGTCATCGCCGCCGATTTGGAAGCCGGCGTTGCCGACGGCACCGGCTTTCCCTACGCCATGGCCTTCGGTGCCGCGGGTGACCGGCATCTGGCGCGGTCTCGGTCGCGCGTTTTGCCCCGCGAAGCGCGCGCCTAGGGCGTGCACTGGGCTTTCCTGCCGGTCGCGGATATTCTCTATAATTCTCGTAGTCCAGAGCTAGGCCAGCGGTCGTTCGGTGATAAGCCGGCCCGCGTGCGGGCGTTGACCGTCGCCCAGGTCAACGGGCTTCAGGAGGATGGCTTCCTCGCCGCTACGGCCAGCCGATTTCCCGGCGCCGGGGTTGATGATCGCGACCCGCAATGGTGCACGACGTTGAATCCCCTGCCCATGGGCAAGTGGCGGCGCACCTACGGTTCCGTGTGGCGTGCCGCCATAGACGCGGGCGTCATGGCGGTCATGACGGGGCACCAGGCATTGCCGGACTACGAGGGCCTCGCCGAGCGACCCTCCGAGGCGCTGCCCGCCACACTCAGTCCGCGCCTGCAGATCGACTTGCTGCGTGGAGAACTGGGATTCCGTGGTGTAATTGTGTCGGCTCCGGCCACCATGGGAGGCCTGACCTCCCGGGTGAACGCCGAGGAACTGGCGGTGCGATTCATTTTAGCTGGCGGGGACGTCCTGCTATTTGCCGAACCCCGCCAGGATTTTGCGCGGCTGCTGCAGGCCGTGCGGGACGGGCGCCTGACCGAGGCCCGGGTGCGCGAATCGGTGCGGCGTGTGTTGGAGCTCAAGGCCCGGGTGGGTTTGTATCGGGGACTTAAGGCCGCTGTGCCAACGGCTCAGGAGACGGCGGCGCATCAAGCCCTGGCACAGGACATCGCCGATCGCTCGCTCACGATGTGGAAGAACGACGGGCGGCTGTCCGCGCGGCTGCCGGCGGGCGCCCGCGTGCTGACGGTGACATCGGGCGGGGACGAGAATGGGGGTCTCGAACTGGGCGTGGTGGATGACGAACTCAGGCGCCGTGGGTATGCGGTTGATCACTGTCTCGATCCGGGCTCGGCGGCGCTTGTCGAGGCGTCCACGCGTTACGATCTCGTGTGCGTGAACGTCGTGCGGATGCCTGCGTCGTCGTTCGGGGTCAAACGCGGGAGCGGCGCCTCAGTCGGCGACGGATGGCGCGGCTTTTGGACGGACCGACGGAACGTGGTCTTCACGGCGTTCGGGTCGCCGTTTGTCGTCTACGAGGCACCCCAGTGGCCGAGTGTGGTGTTCACCTACGGTAATTGCGCCGCCTGCCAGCGGGCGGCCGTGAAGGCTTGGCTTGGGGAACTCGAACCGAGCGGCACCCTGCCGGTCAGCTTGCCGCGGTTTTGACGAACGAGGCCAGCTCGGGTCGCACGGCACCGGTTGCCTCGTCGATCTCGTGCAAGGTCACCGCTTTATCCGCGACGACGATGGCATACGACGGCGTTTCGGTCCACGACCCCGTGTTCAAGTACAGAATCCCGTCCACAGTGGCGATCTCCGCATAATGCGTATGGCCGCATGTGACGGCGGCGAACCCGTGCGTCCGAGCGTAGCGAATGGCGTTCTGCATCACGTTGCGGCGCAGCACGGCGTAGAGCACCGGCCAGCGCTTGGCGTATTGGGCGACATGCATCGGTTCGGCCCCGAGCCGGATCCGCAGCCCGTGCATTACCCGGAAGGCGAAGATGAAGAGGCGATGGTACGGCATGATGTGGTCAAAATAGAAGCCGTGCTGCACGTAAAGCTGGCGGCCGATGGCATACGAGCGCGCAAATTGGATGGCGCCGGGATCTGGCGGGCGGTAGTTCTCGTCGTGATTGCCGTCGACCCAGACGACCGGCCGGCGATGCGACTCGGCCGCGAGTCGTTCGAGCGAAGCGAGGTGGTCGGGGCGCATCCGGCGGTAGCGGTAATCCACGGTATCGCCGTTGAGAATGAGCGTTACGCCATCCGGCAAGCGGTCCAGGAAACGTTCGAAGGCCTCCCGGCGGCAGTGCCGGGATCCCAGATGCACGTCGCTGATGACGATCGCGTTCACGGGTTTCGGCCGTGGCGGCGCCGTCGGCCTTGATCGCGTGAGGCCGCTGCAAGTGCCAGACCGACGAGTCCGCCCAGGACCCAGGTCGTGGCAGGCAACTGGAGGTTGAAGTCGCCAATCGAGTGGATGGCCATGGCGAAGAGGGCGAGCAGGGCGCCCAGGACCAGACGGTCGGCTCCCGGCTCGAGCTCTGGCGCGCCGTCGCGCCAGCGATCAAGCTGTCGGCGCCGGACCGCGAGCAGGGCCACCGTGATGGGGACGAGGGCCGCGAGAAACAGCAGGAAGCCGATCGCGCCATATTCCTCCAGCAGTTGCACCCAGTCGTTGTGGACATTGTAGGAATGGAACGTGTCGTTCAACTGCGTCGGCCAGATGCCCTTTGCCCGGTTGCCGTCGCCGCTTGCCGCCACGTGCCACCACACGTTTGGGTGCATCCCGGGGCCGATCCCGAACACGCGGGCTTCACTCCAGGCGCGTAGGCCGCTTTCCATCATCTGGTAGCGATCCGAAAGCGTGATCTGTCGCCACGGGTAGCCTTTGAAACGTTCCACGTAGGAGCCGCCCACCAGGATGACGACCGCAACAAGGCCCGCCAGCAGTGCCAGTCCACCCGAGCGCCACAGCCATCGTTTGAGGGAGGGGAGATGGCCCGGAGCCATCCAGAGCGCCAGCGTGAGCATGCCGAGGGTCACCGCGCCCGCGCCGCGGGATTTGCTCAGAACGATGCCCGTCAGGGCAATGGCAGCCAGCACGGCGGCGGCAAGGCGGATCCGGCGGGGGACGGAGCGCGCGAGCAGTGCGGCCAGTGCCAGCGCGAGTCCCAGTTCCAGCAGGCCGGCAAAGTGGTCGGGGCAGTAATAGGTGCCGGTGGCGCGAAAGTGGCCCACCTGGTATTCCGGAAAACCCGGTTGCCACAGTACGCGGGCGTTATGGAAGGCAAAGTGATTGACGATCCCGTAGAGGCCGATGAGGGCAATGTTCAACCCCAGGATGTTGGTGATGCGGCGTTGCGCGTCCGGCGTCGTACTCATGATGACGGCCAGTGCCACCATGACCGGGGTCACCTCCAGAAGCAGGCTGCGCTCGGCGTCAAAGTGGACGTCAGCCTGAATGGCCCGCACGAGGGCGTAGAGGAGGAAGGGCGTGTAGGCGAGCAGCAGTCGCCGGCCGAGCCGGCTGAAGGACAAGCGCGAGGCTCCGAGCAGTGAACTCATCAGGAGGCGCAGGGCCAGGAGTCCCATCGCTGTGAAGAGGACGCCGGCAAAGGGCCAGAACCACCAGATCTCCCACGCTGAGAAGAACCACGTGGCGCCGCACCAGAGCACGAGCAAGAGCATCAGCAGCGCGCGGCCGCACCAAGCGTCGAAACGATCCAGGACGGTCGTCATGTGTCAGGTGTTCCCATTGTCAGGCACTAAACGTCTTACGATACGGCAGGACGGGCCTCTCTCGCAAGCGCGAAGCCCGCGGTGGCAGCGCATATATATCATGATATTGACATATTACGGTTTGTCGATATATTGGGATGCATGAATGCGACAAAGTCTGCTGTAGCCGCGTTGCCGGCCGATTTGTTGGAACGGATGGCGGCCACCTTGCGCGTGCTGGCCCACCCGCAACGCCTCAGGATCGTGGAAGTGCTGCAGGGCGAAACGGAAGCCCCCGTGCACGTGATTGTTGCCCGGTTGGCATCCCCGCAAGCGGCCGTCTCCCAGCACTTGAACCACATGCGGCGCTCGGGACTGCTGCGGGGCGTACGGCACGGCAAGGAAGTGTGGTACAGCATCGCCGAGCCGAGCGCGACGACCGTGCTCGATTGCATTCGCCGGAAACAGGCGAAGGGCTGATGGAAGCCTGCCTTTAAGGAGGAGAATTTCACTATGAAGATTGTGATCATCGGAGGCGTGGCGGCCGGAGCATCGGCCGCGGCCAGGGCCCGGCGTTTGGATGAGTCGGCGGAAATCGTCGTTTTGGAGAAGGGGCACCATGTCTCGTTCGCCAACTGCGGCCTGCCGTACCATATCGGCGGCACCATCAAAGAACGCGAAAGCCTGCTGCTCCAGACCCCGCAGAGCCTCAAAGCTTCGCTCAATCTCGACGTTCGCGTCGGGCACGAAGTCCGCGGGATCGATCGGGCTGCCCGTCTGGTTCACGTGCGGGAAATAGACGGTGGTCGCGAGTACGACGAATCCTACGGGGCGCTGGTGCTGTGTCCTGGTGCCACGCCCATACGGCCGGCACTACCGGGGATCGAGCACCCGCGCGTGTTCGCCTTACGGAATATCGAGGATATGGACCGCATCAAGGCCGTTGTTGACGGCGGGGCCAGCAAGGCGGTTGTCATCGGCGGCGGTTACATTGGCGTGGAAATGGCCGAGAGCCTCAAGCAGCGCGGCCTGGACGTGCAACTGGTCGAACTCATGGACCAGATCGTGCCGCCGCTGGATCGGGAGATGGCTCGCGATCTCGAAACGCATCTGCGGGCTCACGGCGTCGTCCTGCACCTCGGCACGGCCGCCGCCGCCTTCCGTGACGAAGCGGGCCGCGTTCGGCTGGAACTGACGAACAACACGACGCTGACCGCCGACCTGGCCATTCTTTCGGTGGGCGTCCGACCCGATACGGCGCTGGCAAAGCAGGCCGGGTTGGAACTCGGACCGCGCGGCGGCATCAAGGTCGATGCGCACATGCGTACCTCGGATCCCGCCATCTACGCCGCCGGCGATGCCGTTGAGGTGATTGACACGGTAACCGGCGAACCCATGCTCATTCCGCTGGCCGGCCCGGCTAATCGCCAGGGGCGCATCGCCGCGGACGTGATTTGCGGGCGCGACAGCGCGTACGCGTCGACGCAAGGCACGGCTATCGTGAAAGTCTTCGACATGACCGGCGGCGGCACGGGTGCGTCGGAAAAGACCCTGAGGAAACTCGGGCGGCCTTACCGGAAGATCTACCTGCACCCGTCCGGCCATGCCGGCTACTACCCGGGATCGGCGCCTATGCACATCAAGGTGCTGTTCGCGCCGGATACGGGCCGGTTGCTTGGGGCCCAGGTGGTCGGCTACGACGGCGTAGATAAGCGGCTGGACGTGTTCGCCACGGCACTGCGGGCCGGTATGACGGTCCAGGACTTGCAGCACTTGGAACTCGCCTACGCGCCTCCATACAGTTCGGCTAAGGACCCGGTCAACATGGCCGGGTTTATCGGCGCCAATTTGCTTAAGGGAGATCTTGAGCTCTGGTATGCCGAGGATTTTCCGACCAGCACGGCGGACGGAACCATCGTGGATGTTCGCGGTCCGACCGAATACGAGACCTGGCACATCCCGGGTGCGGTCAATATCCCGCTCCCCAAGTTGCGGGGAGCGACGGATCAAATCCCGCACGACAAGCCCGTCTACGTCTACTGCAAAGTGGGCTTTCGAAGTTACCTCGCCTATCGCATCCTTCGCCAGCGCGGGTTCGCCAAAGTAGCCACACTAGCCGGCGGCAGTATGACATTTTGCAGCACGCATGACGCGAACGTGACCGGCCAACCCGAGGCGCCTGTCGCGTTCTATGCCGGCGAGAAGCCGGTAACCGGAGCGTCTCCGACCAGCAAGATCGTCGAGGTCGATTGTTCGGGGCTTCAGTGTCCCGGCCCGATCCGGCGCTTGAAAGAAGAGATGGACAAGCTGCAGGTTGGCGATGAACTCAGAATCACGGCTTCCGATCCCGGGTTTGCGGCGGATGCCCCTGCGTGGTGCACCAAGAACGGCAATTCCGTGCTCAGTATTGCACCGGCTGGAAGCCTAATCCGTGCCTGTATACGGAAGGGGGCACCCGTGAATGCAGGGTTTCAGGCTGGATCTTCTCATATTCTAAAAGACAAGAAGACGTTTGTCGTCTTCTCTGGCGAGCTCGATAAGGTGTTGGCGGCATTCGTGATTGCCAATGGTGCCGTGTCCATGGGAAGCGACGTGACGCTGTTCTTTACGTTTTGGGGGATCAATGCGTTGCGCAAGGACCAGCCGCAGGCTCGGAGCAAGGGGTTGCTGGATTGGATGTTCGGCTGGATGATGCCCAAGGGGCCGGACAAGTTGGCGCTATCGAATCTCCATATGATGGGGATGGGAACGGCCATGATGAAGTACGTGATGAAGCAGAAACGCGTCGACAGCCTGCCGGCCTTGATGAGCATGGCGCGCCTGGCTGGCGTGAAGCTGGTGGCCTGCACGATGTCCATGGACGTCATGGGCATCCGGAAAGAGGAGCTGATTGACGGAGTCGAACTGGGCGGCGTGGCGGCTTTCCTCGGCGAAGCCGAAGGCTCGAATATGACCCTCTTTATTTAAATTGGCACGTCCCCTGCTTGTAAATTGACGCAAGTTGATGGCAACACTGCGCGTCGGGGCGGACCCCCTCCACCTGATGCGCCGGGGAAGGAGGCTGAGACGCCCTGCTACGCAAGCCAGCAGGGCGTCTCACGTTTTGTGGCGCACGATCGTCTTGCCTTTCCACGTCAGCACCTTACGTCGCTTCAAGACCTGCAGCAGGCGGGACAACGTCTCGGGCGTCGTCCCGATCGCCGCGGCGACATCCTTCTTCGACACCGCGAGCGTGACCGTCTTTTCTGAGCCGAATTGTTCGTTCAGAAACCACAGCAGCCGGTCTTCGGCGTCGTGGGCCGAGAGTTGTACAATCCGTTCGGCCAGATACCGTTGCTTGCGCATGAGCATACGGATGAAATCGTTGCGGAATCCCGTGGTGTCCAGAAGGCGCAGCATATCGGCTCTAGGGAAGACAATCAGGTCGCTGGGTGCCAGGGCCGTTGCCGTGACGGGGTAGCGCTCCTGTTCGAATAGCACGACCTCGGCGAACGTCTCGCTCGGCTGCACGATTTTGATGACCACGTCGTTCCCGTCGGGCGACGACTTGTGGAGTTGCACCGCGCCGCGGCGCAACAGGTAGATGGCCGTACCAGGTTGCCCTTCCCTGAAGAGCAACTCGCGCTTTTTCAATTCCCGGCACGTGCAGATGGAGGCGAGTGCTTTGAGGCTTTCGGCCGACAGGTCCTTGAAAAACGTGCTTTCCGTGAGAATCTGGTAACCGGTCATGGTGCCTCCCTGTGTCTGGACACAACCTCTCAGAAACTTGACGCATGTCAAGGACGGCCGGCGGGGGGTGTGCATAATGGCTGGCGTAACGCGAGATCAGCAATAGACTTAAGCCAACCAAGCAGGAGATTGAACGATGAGCAGCATGTTTTGTTATCAGTGCGAGCAGACGGCCAAGGGAACGGGGTGCACGGTGTCCGGGGTGTGCGGCAAGGATCCGGTCACGGCGGGTCTGCAGGATGCGCTGGTCGGCGCCACGCTCGGCGTGAGCCAGGTTGCGCACGCGCTCGGGCAACTCGGAGTGCGCGATCACGCGGCGGACGTCTTCATGCTGGAGGCCCTGTTCACGACGGTCACCAACGTCAATTTCGATCCTCAACGTATTGAGCCCCTGATCCGCAAGGGCTCGGCGATGCGGGATGCGCTGAAGGCGCGTTACGAGGCGACCTGCAAAGCCAAGGGCGTCAAGGCGGAGACGTTCAGCGGCGCGGTGGCGTGGGGCTCGGTTAAGCCGGGCGAAGGCGCGTCCATCGAAAGGCGCATTGCGACGCTCGGGGCCGACGTGGCCGGCGTGCAGGATCTGCTGCTGCTCGGGCTCAAGGGCGTGGCGGCGTATGCGGATCACGCGATGATCCTGGGCAAGGAAGACGACTCGGTTTACGCGTTCATGCACGAGGCCCTGGCCTATCTGGCCAAGCCTGATCCCACGCTCGACGCACTCCTGCCGCTCGTGCTCAAGACCGGCGAGGTCAACCTGCGCGTGATGGAACTGCTCGACCAGGCCAACACCGGTGCCTACGGGACTCCCGTGCCGACGCCCGTGAACATTGTGCCGGTACAGGGTAAGGCCATCCTGGTTTCAGGTCATGACCTGAAGGATTTGGAAGGGTTGCTCAAGCAGACCGAAGGCAAAGGCATCAATATCTACACGCACGGTGAGATGCTGCCGGCCCACGGGTATCCGGCGCTCAAGAAGTACAAGCACCTGGCCGGCAATTACGGCGGCGCCTGGCAGGATCAGCGCACGGAATTCGACCAGTTCCCGGGCGCCATCCTGATGACCACGAACTGCATTCAGAAGCCGAAGGACACTTACAAGGGGCGTCTCTTCACGTGCGGACTGGTGGCCTGGCCGGGCGTGCCGCACATCGCGGACGGTAACTTCAAGGCCGTGATCGACGCCGCCTCGGCGGCTCCGGGTTTCACGGCGACCGAGCCGGCGAAGACGATCCTGGTGGGCTTCGGGCACGGCACCGTGCTCGGAGTGGCCGACAAGGTGATCGATGCGGTCAAGGCCGGCGCGATCAAGCGGTTCTTCCTGATCGGCGGGTGCGATGGCGCCAAGAGCGGTCGCAACTATTACACCGAGTTCGCCCAGGCTGTGCCGGATGATTGCGTGATCCTGACGCTGGCGTGCGGCAAGTACCGGTTCAACAAGCTGGAGTTCGGGACCGTCGGCGGGTTGCCCCGGTTGCTGGACATGGGACAGTGCAACGACGCCTACTCGGCCATCAAGGTCGCCGGCGCGCTGGCCGGGGCGTTCAACTGCACAGTCAACGATCTGCCGCTGTCGCTGGTGTTGTCCTGGTACGAGCAGAAGGCCGTTTGCATCCTGCTCACGCTCCTTCACCTCGGCATCAAGAACATCCGGCTCGGTCCGAGCCTGCCGGCCTTCATCACGCCCGCGGTGCTCAACGTGCTGGTCGAGAAGTTCGCGATCAAGCCCGTGACCACGGTCGAGGCCGATTTGAAGGCCGCGCTGGCGGGGAACTGAGAAGCGGGGATGTGGGGCGGATGTCCCCATCCGCCTGTGACCGTGAGGCGCAGGACAAGGTCGATGAGGACATCGACCCCACACTCTGGGGTGCCCTCGACGAATAGACTCCCGAAGCCACCCAACTGGCGAGATGCATGTTGACATGAACTGTTGCTGTATGTATTGATTTACGCATGAATACGCACAGCGCTCCATCGAGTACTGATTCGGATCACCATCTGCGCCAACGCATCGCGGTCAACCTGCGGGCGCTGCGGCAGATCAGGCATTTGACGCAGGCCGAACTGGCGCGACGCGTGGGTATGCGGCCCGGACCCATGAATATGCTGGAGCAGGGGCGGCACGTGCCGTCCGGCCGTGTCCTGATTGCGCTAGCCGAGGCTTTGGGCACGTCCGTTGACGCGATCCTGGGCCGCAGTGCCATCGTCGGTCACGGGGTGTCACCGCAAGCCGGCGACACTCCGCCTTATATTGAGCAAGCCGCCGGGACGCAGGGCACGGTGGCCTCGCCGGGCGACTGGCCTCACGCAGTCGCCATTCCGTTGTCCGACGATCCGCCGATGGACGCGCAGGTTCGCGAACGTGTGGACCGGGTGCTGGATCTGCTTTTAACCGGTATCATCCGCGAGGCCGAGATCCGTCCCTAACGGCCGTCCGGCCGGTCTGTCCCGGTTGAGGCAGCCAATCCTGCCGGGTGCGACAAGGAGTTGTGCAATGTTAATGCAAGACAAAAAAGCCGTGGTGTTTGGCGTGGTCAATGAGCGCAGCATTGCCTATGGCATTGCCAAATCCCTGAGCGAGCAGGGAGCAAGACTGGCCCTGGGCTACGCCGCCGAACCGATCCGCAAGCGCATTGAGCCTATTGCCGCTGCGCTGGGAGCCGATTTCATCTTTCAGTGCAATGTGTCCAGCGATGC
>Ga0118677_10008826_pt1 | contig 15994 bp, 13 predicted proteins | sample AliMusrvi5mmetaG_FD_86154 | JGI IMG/M metagenome (GOLD analysis project Ga0118677, IMG submission 86154) | reverse complement strand
ACATAATGGCGCGGCGTTGATGCCACCTAATGGGCTTACACCGTCCGAGTTGGAAAATGCTCAGCAATGGATACGCGGTCGTTGCAACACTATCGATCCTGTTTATCAACCCGTGTTGTCTACAGAAATGACGGATGGACGACACATTCTTGTAATTTGGGCACCCGGTAGTCAGGTGCGCCCCCATCAAGCCCCGGAAACCTCAGACAAAGGTGCATCACGCAAATATTACATCCGTCTGCGAACCCAAGTCATAATAAGGATATTTGATTATGTCGTAGCCCAATTTATTGGCTGTTTCTATGCGACTCCCCAGCAATGCGTCAGTCTGGTAGGGTGTCATTCCCATTTGCACACGATTGAGATTTAACTGAGTAGAAGCGCATCCCGTTATTAAGCTCAAGCAAAGTGCAAAAAGAACCCTCTCGGCTTTGTTTTTCATTCCCGCAACCTCCTTTTATTTTTCTTCTCTTCGCTAATTAATTCAAATGGTTTTTATACTTTTCGCATAATCCTTAATCTTCTGAGATGTGAGAATTTCTGTCATGAAATTCTTAGTCAGGTCTTGCATAGCATCATTGACCCCGCCTGAGAACTCTGCTGGCTTAATCCCCGTCATTGACGAAGGAACATCGCTAGAACCTTTTCCGAGAATAGAGGAGGAATAGATGCTGTTAAAGTGGGCATCAACCATACGGACAGAAAGAGAAAGGGCCGAAGAATCTGTTGAGTGGATAGGGTTCATCATCTGCCCGATAAGGCCAAAGGCAATTGCAGTGCCTGTGTTTGCGTAGTGAATTTGGATATCTGCCGTCAAATCTTGAGCTATTAAATACGCATCAAAATCCTTAGACGGGGATTTCGGCAAGCTTTCTAAGACCGTGACCTTTTCAAAAGATGCTTCGCTTGCTCTCAGAATTGATTTTGATAATTCTTCCCCCACGGAAAAACAAAACGTATGCACTTTAGCTCCTATCCCGCTTGGCCTGATTTTTTTCTGGAAATTCTTTGTCTGAGCATCAATAACTAAACCCACGTTGAGAGGTAATTTGCTACCAGTAATTGGCTGCGGAGAGACGGAGAGATTATTAGACAAGGGGACCTGAAAAGCGCATCCAGAAAAACAAGCTAGCGCCAGTACAAGGAAAGCATTTGTCATTTTCATGGTCTGATTCCCTTCATTGGATTTGGTAAAGATGCTTCGGAATGTTGTACTGCGGACGGGATGACTGAGGGCACTCATGGCGAGATTCTACCCCTAATTGTTTTTCTTGGGAATTTAAAACACAGTTAAGAAGGTCCATGACGGTTCATCAGGCGGGGGATTTTAAAGCTGAAGCAGCATCCACTAGAGCATCGAAAGGTGCTTTGGTCCTTGATGAATTTATCACTTCATCCGCAGCATACTGACGGCCCTGGGTCAACTGCGTCTCATTCTTGGTAAGAGTAATGACTGTAAGTAAGAAGGAAAGAAAGATATATAAAAAGAGTAAGGGATGGTAAGTAAGGTATTGCAAGTAACGACTGAAGGTAATGACTGAAAGTAACGTCTGTAAAAGGTAATATCTAAAAAGTAGTATCTGCAAGTAGTAGTGTCTGTAAACAATGTCTGTAACTAATGTCTGTAAGTAGTATCTGTAATAGTAATGTCTGTAATATATATTATAGGCACCACCCAGACCCCGTTGCTTTGAACTGCCCACTGTTTCGGTTTTTCATGCGCAGCAGCTCTTCTTCTTGTGCAGCAGCTTCCTCTGCTTTGACCCACCCAGAACTCACGCTGACCTGAGGGCCATTTAAGATGACCCTGCGAGGGGGATTTCGGATTCCGCACTTTTGGGTGATATCAGGGGACCTTGGGGCTGTTTGCGTTCGCCAAGGGCGGTATTTTGGGTACCCCTCCGAGGGGATTTTCGGACAATTTGGGGACAGTTTTGCGTTGGTCCAAACAAAAGATATTACGCCTTGGCAGAAGTCTTCTGGACGGTGGAATGAAAGGGGGAATAGATGCGCTATTTACCTTTCACGACTTTCACGATTTCATCGGTTATCTTGTCATAATCAATATTAAAGACTTCCAGCCCTTTGCGTCCAGCCAGAGTTGGGCTGTACCTCTCAACTTCTTCTTTTGTCACTTTGTACCATAATGGCAAAATTCTTTTTCGCCCGTCTGAACCCTCCATTGCGTACAAACCATCAAGTTCTTTTTGCGTCCAATTTTTTTGAAAAAATGCTTTAGACAGCACAACAATTCCATACTTCGAATTGCGTAAGCCATGGTCGATTTTTTCTCTCAGACTATCGCCTATTTTTAATTCGAATTCATCATACCAAACATCTAGTCCTTTACGAACCAAATGCTGAGCAAGCTGATGAGCGAAAGATTTTTTATCTTCACTGGCGTGCGACAAGAAAACATCGTGCTTGTAATCCACGGCGCCTCCTTCTGCTGGCTTTTCTATGTCTCTGTGATAAAGCTTCTTATACCAATGCAACAAACTTCTATATGTTTCATCGTCCTTTTTTTTCACCATCCCAATGAAATCTATTTTACCCTTGAGAACTATAGCGAAAGAGGGCGCCCCCTTTTGGGGCAATCGGTACGTACAAAAATTCTTCTCAAAAACTTTTTGGGCGTTTGATAAACCGAACTTATCCCATGCGTGCAGCATGGCACGCACATTGCGGACGAATCTTCTTTTAACATTAACTTTCGTATTCGTAATTAAGCCAGTCACCGATTGGCGTTGCGTGCTTTTTTGAAGGCGAACCTTACTTTGATTGATTTTGAAGCGATTCTCCGTTTCGATTATTCGAACAATCTCATCTCCCACGATAAATGTTTCTCTCATCTCGCCAGATATGACTTTTCCAATTGGCTCAGGGATAACAGGCTGATTGGTAGAAATTGAAATGTCGTCAGCATATCTTGTGTAGAGGCAACGGTTTTTTTCGCACAGTTGGAACATTTGAGAATCGAGTTTACCGCAAAGCATGTTTGAAATTACAGGCGAGGTTGGTGCTCCTTGTGGAAGCTGATGATTCCAGCAACAAATTCTGGCAAGGGTGTCTGCAACTGCTGGGGGCAGATTATAGGGAATTGCCTTAAACATCCCCCGAACTCTCCCAAAGTGAATCGAGGGAAAGAAATTCTCCAAATCGATATTGATTAAATGTTTTCTTCGGCAATGCCTCTTCGCATTGGTAACTATGCTTCGAGATGTAACAAACCCATGCGTTGAAGCTTTCGGCTTGTAAGCAGCCTGAAAAAGCCGAGACAACTTCTTTTGATGTTGTTTCAAACTGTAATGTGGTGCTGTTATCTGACGACTTCCACCAGCTTTTTTTGGAATTTTGAACTCATGGTACTTCTGACTGTCTATCAGCTTGAAAAGAAAGTAAGTCAACTTTGGGTAGGATATTCCAAGAAAAACAGCAACATCTTCTGGCTTTTGGAGAGCAAAAAATGTTTTCCGTAATTCTTCTTCGGAAATAGGTTGTTTTTCTGTCATCGGATGAGCGGTTGCACGCTGGCATCTACGATGTATTCAAGCTTTTCGCCTTATCACAGCAATGCACAAAGCGAAACATGCATGGACGATTCAGGCTTCAAGGCACCATTTGCTTACGTGTCGCCGTATCAACGACATATTTATACTGGTATCGAGATGCCAGGTGCAACGCAACGGTGATTATAGTGAGCTTTGTATACTGCTACAACTAAATAGCTAGATGATAAGGTTAAGATGTGTATGTTGGATTTTCGTGAAAGTGATTTCAATTACTGTGTTGGCTTGGCGAAGGTAGCGTAACCACTACTAGAGCTAGAGGAGAATTCCATTAGCCGACTGTTAGCCGAAGGGATATTTCGAGGTTTGATAACACAAAGGCCACCGAGGATAACCCTCGATGGCCCTTGCGTTTGTAACTGGTAGCGGGGGCAGGATTTGAACCTGCGACCTTTGGGTTATGAGCCCAACGAGCTACCGAGCTGCTCCACCCCGCGACGGTAATCTTTAGAACTTGATTGCGGGGCTATCTTTGCTTCGCAGAATTGCCCCACGACGGTAATCATTAAAGCGGTATTCCCAGAACGGCGGCATTGTATCAGATTCCTCCAACGAATCAAAGCGCCCTATTTTCATTTTTTTCTAGGGCCAAGCTTGATTCCGGAAGGGTTGGCCTCCGTGCTTCGTGGCGCCGAGTCCCCGCTTTTGTTATAATCCGCGCTGCGGCGGGGCTCTTAACGCGGGTCTAGGATCAAACGGGCAGAAAATAAGGGGAACCCTCATGGCGGAGTGCGGGATACAGGATTGGGAAGCTCTTTACCGGGAACAGGATGTGGAGAAGATGCCCTGGTTCGCTCTGGAGTTGGACCCTGACTTTTCCGGGGCCTTGAAGAATCTCAAGATCGGCTCCGGGCAGGTGCTGGACCTCGGCACCGGCCCGGGGACCCAGGCGATCGCTCTGGCCGGACTCGGCTTTGATGTGGTCGCGAGCGATATTTCAGAGTCCGCCCTGAGGAAGGCGGAGGTCCGGGCGAAGCAGGCGGGCCGGGTCATTCATTTTGTGAAAGACGATATTCTCGCGACCCGACTTCCTGGATCGTTTGCCGCTGTTTTTGATCGCGGGATCTTCCATGTTTTTCCCCCGGCAAAGAGAAAGACCTATGTTCGAAACGTCTGCGGCCTTCTCGCAAAGGGCGGCTTGCTTTTTCTCAAATGTTTCAGCGATCGGGAGCCTGCCGGGGAAGGCCCTTACCGGATCTCCGAGGCGGAGATACGAAGCGCTTTCTCGCCGGACCTTCAAGTTCTGGCGGTCCGCGCGAGTTTCTTCACGGGCGTCCGCCAGCCCCATCCCCACGCGTTCTTCTGCATTTTTCAAAAGACGGCATAATGGCCCAGTGTTCCGGAGCTGCGGGAGGGCACGCAATAAAGACGGCTTTCCTTTCGATTCTTTTTATGACGCTGTTCCTGCAGGCGGCGGCCTGTGAAGAGCCGGCGCTCTTTCGTGACAGGTCTTCATCGGGATGGAAAAACGAGCAGGCCGAGTTCAGCAATGAGCTCAGTCTTTCGGCCCGGAAGGCCGTGGAACTGGCGCGGACGCGGTTTTCCAAGATCAAGAATATCAATGATTCCTATCAGCGGACCTCGGAAGCTATTTTGCTCCTCGCCGAGAGGGGGGATGTCCGGGGCGCGATCCCACTCCTCCGCGAAGCGTCGGAGAAATTTGACGGGAACCGGCTGGCTTATTTGCTGCTCGGAGCCGCGTATGAAAAGGCCGGGAATCGCGAGGAGGCCGCCCGGGCTTTCACGGGCTTTTACACGAACAGCCTGACGCTCATGCCCGAGGAGAGCGAGCTCATCACCCCGAACGGTCTCCGGGTCTTTCGCTCTTACGTGGAGGCGCGTCTTGCGGCCTGGAAGATGCCCGTGCCCGAAGCGAAGATAGGGCTCATTCTGCGCCGGGCCCGCTCGCTGGTCATGCTGGATGGATCCCCGGACGCCCAGAGGATCCATCTCCTTCTGACCATGGGTCTTTTGGCCGGAACACTTCTTTTTTTCCTGCTCCGCCTGAACGGCATCGAATTCCCGCACGCGGTCTCTTATTTTTTGGGAAGCTTTTATTTTCTTATTATTCTGGCTTACGTGTTCTGGGCCGCGCATCTTTTCGCGGGGCTTCCTTTTTTTATTTCACCGGGGATCGAATACAAGCTTTTCCTGATCTGGGGGACGGTCCTCATCGCCGTTTTTTACGCGGTCTTCTTCCATCTCGGCCGTAACAAAAAGGAAAAGATCGAGGGTGCCCGGTATTGTCCTTATTGCAGCGGGGTCGCGTTGAATCTTGCGACCGAATGTCCGAAATGCAAGCGTCGGATCCCGGGCTGAAGAGGCCGTCCGAGACTTCTCCATTGAAGCGGATGGAAAACGGGAGCACAATAGCGCGTTCGTAGGGCACGCAAACGGGGATCTATGGAAAGTTACCGGTTCAACAATTCGGATTTGCTGGAAGCCGAAAGCCTCCGCATCTTCCGGGAGGTCGCGGAGAAGGAGCGCCAACGCATTTTAAAGCAACGTCCCGCGACGCTGTGGCTCACGGGCCTGAGCGGATCCGGAAAGACAACCGTTGCTCGCGTCGTCGAGCGGAAGTTGATTGCCCAAGGCCATCTGTGTTATGTCCTGGATGGGGATAATGTCCGCCAGGGCCTTAATCGGGATCTTGGATATACTCCTCAAGACCGTGACGAGAATATCCGCCGGGTGGCCGAGGTCGCGAAACTTTTGAACGAGGCGGGACTGATCGTGATCATGGCTTTCATCTCGCCTTATCGCGCCGGCCGTGAGCAGGCCCGCCAGATCATCGGGGAGGCCCGCTTTATCGAAGTGTTCCTTGATACGCCTATCGAGATCTGTGAAAAAAGGGACCCCAAAGGTCTCTATGTGAAAGCCCGGGCCGGGCTGATCCCGGAATTCACGGGCGTGAACGCTCCCTATGAAGTTCCCGAAGCTCCCGCGATCCGTCTCAAGACAGGCGATCTGTCCGCCGATCTCGCCGCGGAGCGGCTCTGCCGCTACCTGAAGGAGAGCGGATTTCTGGATTAACCCGCAACTACGCACTGGCTTTCCGAAGACCTCAAACCATAATCAAGGGACTGTGACTATTGGCTTTGGCACGCTCAGGCTCCACTCATGATGTCAGAAGAAGATTTTGATTTAGTAGGGGAAGAAATGATAAGCGTTTGAGCGCCGTTAATTGATTGACGGATAGCGATACGAATCATCACGAATCCTTTCAGGCGCCCCTGGTTCAATGGTTCTGGCCTTATATTGTTCCTCTAAATGACACGGAATTACCCGGAAATTGATTAAAGGCCAGCGTCATTGATTATTACGCTCTTGAGCATGGAATCTGAGAGCCAAATCATTTCCACCAAAGCCGTTACCGTTGAAAATGTTCTCCGCCAAGGCGCGCTTTTTTCCCGCTGCGAAGATCCGCGGAATTTTAAATTATCCGAAAGCTCGAGAGGCATCTTCGGATGAAACGGCGCGCTCTATTTTTAAATTCTGCCGGCAGAGAACATATTTTTTGAACAAAGATCTTGAATTCCGAAGAAAGAAATATTTTGTTTATCAGGTTGCTGCGAGTCCATGTTCCCCGCAACCAAAAGGTCATAGCCATTGATTTAAAACAGTCAGAAGAATAAAACATGAGCGCCTCAAGGAGAGAAAAGGGAGGAGCGAACCTTCTCATGACGGTTTCTGTTTGATCACCACTAAAACGATAGTCGCCAAGCGCCGCAGCTTCTTCTCTTGAGGGATCGTCCACTAGACACTTCAATAATTCACAACCCCGACTTTTGTATTCTTCTAAAAATAGTTCGTCCAATCTTAAGTTGTTAATAAAATCAATAGGGATCGCCTTAAGAAAATCCTGGTACCCGGAACGGAGATGATCCAATCCCCATTCCTTAATATTGTAATGGTTTATATTGTTAAAGCTGGGGCATGGCTGATCTTCTTCTCCGTAACAATAAGACATAACAGAGCCGTGGTCTGCCGTTGTGAAGATTTCGAGAAAATTAATAGCTTGAAACCCGATACTATAAATAGAGTGGGAGGATTTATCCGAAAAGAAAAAACTGGCTATTTTATTCGTATCGCTTTCAGCGAATATATTCCCTTTTATTATTCCAAAATAAAATCCGTGAATTGCCGTAGCGGCATGGCCCGCATAATTCAGAATTTCACGCACTGCGGATTGGAGGTGTCCCATCCAACCCAAATCGACAATTCCCCATCGAGTTTTATCAAAAAAACCGATCTGTCGGAAATAATCGGCGGCAGCGATTTTTGCGTTCTTTGCATTATTGAGAATCAATGATGACAACCGCGGGCCTTTAATTAAACCCACAAGGTGAGATCTCTCTTGAGGATCCAAATTTTTATTAGCATTGATTCTTCTATGCGCTACGACTTGAAGTGCTTTTTGCACTACCGCAGGATCTAATCCCACTCTCCGCGCAAATATATTAATGGAACAATAGGGGTCTTGTGACATCATCCAAGAAATTGCATTTTCGTTGATCTCACTTAATCCGGGCAATGAAAGAGCCTGTCTTGAGGCGTAGAAATATCTCAATTCGATATTCAAGCCTAACGCGGCGTTCACGCATCTCGCTATCTCTAAGAGTATTTGGCCATCGCGCGAAAGAAAATAGAGTCGCTGAATATTTTTTTTCTTCGCTTCTTGCAAGAGCCATATCACATAGATAAGAAAAAGGGGACAGGCAATGCTGCCTCCAAGGTTGGACAGGGTACGATAGCGGGTAGCTTTTGTGTAGGAGTTCAGCCGAACCAAACGAGAAGCTCCGGCGATTATTTGCCAAACGTAACTGGGTGAATGACCGCTAGAACCATCCTGCGATCCGTAAAGAAGTATGTTTTCGTATTTGCTGAGCTGAGTGCCGTTGTAATAAAGCGTTTTGATGCCTATTTCCCTGGCCTGTGATATATCACCGTGGGAATTGTCTCCTATGTGCAGCATGTCGCATGGTGAGCAACCCTCGAGAAGAAGAATTTTCTTAAATAATTTCCCCGACGCTTTTGTAATTAATAACTCACTCGAGCAGTAAAGAACCGTATCCTCCTTATACACCTCAAGATTTATAAGGATCTTTTTAATGACATCTTTAGGCAAATAGGTATCCGAAGTAAAAATTATTCGTTTATTTTTCTCACGCAAAGAATTTAAAAGCCGGACCATCTGCGGCACAGGTCGGGTCTCTTGCAGCTCGTGGGCGATCTCTAGGGACGCCAACGAATCCCGAACGTTGCGCGATAAGTTAAATTTTGCCGCGACAATTCCATAGATTTCATCCAGCGTTACTTCTGCATTGCGGGTAATCCTCCGGGCTTCCTGCTCTGCCATGATACGTATTTCAGTAAAATTCTCTGTCAACTGTTTGGGCAAGTAATCATACTTCTCCAGCAGCGTTTTTTGGATGATCAGAAATAGTCCTGCCGGAGTCGCTGTTCTTCTGGTCGCCACGGTGTCAAAGACATCGAAGCTATACACCTTAAAATGCGACTGTAGGATATTGTCAAAATTTATGGTAACCATTTACGTTTGGCCCCTTTTTTCACTTTAATATATCACCTTACGCTGCATGTCATAATCCCGGTAGCCGTTGCGTTGACTGCGCGGAATTATAACGTCACTATTCCAAGGAAAATAGTATAAACGCACTTACCCTTCCGGGATACTCTTGAGCGCTGCCTCAAAAAAGAATGACAAGGATGAAGGTTGAACGAGCAGGGCTGAATCAGGATCCGAAAATATCAACCGCAGAAAAATCACAGTTTAATACTTTGTGCCCGCAGGCGGGAATATCGGGAAGCCAATGATTTCTCGAGGGCGCTTTCTACCGCTGATTCCGATCTTGCGGGACAAATATTTGAAATGGTGACTCACGACAGACCATGCCCCGGCTTTTACTCAAGAGGTCATCCCTCTTAGTTTATGGGTTGTCCCTCCCGGATTAGCTGCTAGAATACCGTCCTTGCTTGGAATCGATCCTCGTTATTTCATCTGGGATGCTGAATGATCAAAATGCTCGAAGGGTTTAAGACGCCCCTCAAAGAATTTCTGAAGAAGTACTTCTTCTCGGTCACGGTATTTCTCCGCATCTGCCGGGCGCTTTCCCCGAAGCTCCAGTGGCGTTCGACCGAACTTTTCCTGCGCATGACCGCTGTCGGCGTGATGGAATTTCTGAGCATTATCACCATCACCCTTTTCGCGATGACGCTGAACGCGCCGCGCGTCCTGCGTGCCATGCCCTGGGTCAGCCGGATCTTCGCGGCGATGCCTTCGCTGGAGCATTTTTTCCGGGTGGACGGGAATTTGATCCTTGCCGCGTGCGCGGTGGCGGCCCTGAGCGTTGTCGTGAAAAACGGGCTGTGGCTCGGGACCCACTGGAAAATGATGCTGCTCAGCGAAGATATCGCCGCCTATATCGGCCGGGAATCCATGCGCCGTTTCCTCCACATGCCCTACACCTGGCACCTTTCGTCCCAGGGGACGAACACTTTTGTGAAGATCTCCTGGCGTCAGGCGCTGGGTCAGTTCATGCTTCAAAACCTCACGGTTTTCAGCAATTTCATCACGGTTTCCTTGCTTTTTACGGGGCTGATGTTCCTGGCGCCGGTGCCGATGCTGATCGTCCTTGTTTTTTTTGCGGGGATCTCGGGACTTCTCTGCTTTTTCCTGAACCGGAAAGTCCAATGGAAAGGGAAAATCGTCGCCGAATACACTACGGCCGAAGCGCGCGCCATGATGAACGCCGAGAAGGGCATCCGGGAGGTCCTGATCTATCAGCAGCAGGATGTTTTTCTTGAGGCGATGGACTCGGCGGTCCGGAAACTGGCTCCGAACCGCGCCTTTATTACGCTGTCATCATCGGTCCCGAGTTTTACCCTGGAGGCGTGCGGGTTTTTGTTGATCCTGATCGTGGCGGCGGTCCTCATCAAGGTGCAACACGCCAGCCCGGTGACCGTGGTCTCAACACTCTCGCTTCTCATGCTGACCGCCTGGCGTATTCTTCCGGCGATCAACCGGATGGTGGGCGCGATCGTAGGCGCCCGCGGAAGCCAGGCCTTGGCGCTTCCGTGCTTTGAGTTTTTTATGATGCTTCGCGGTCAAAGCGTGGAAGCCGAACCCGCTGACGGTCTGGCGCCTCGGATGCAAAGATCGATCGAGCTCCGGAGCGTTTCTTTCGCCTATCCGAATGCCAAGACGGAAAGTTTGAAAGCATTGAACATGACGCTTCCCAAGGGGGTTTCGATCGGCATTCTTGGACTTTCCGGCGCCGGGAAAAGCACGCTTCTGAATGTCTTAAGCGGCCTCACACCGCCCACGGCCGGTGAAATACTGGTCGACGGACAGCCGATCGATCCTGCCCAATTCCGTCTCTACCGCCGACGGATCGGCTATGTTTCGCAGAAGCCCTATATTATGGCGGGGACGATCGCGGCCAATGTCGCTTTCAGTCAATGGGGAAAACCCTACGATCCGGAAAAGGTCAGGGAGGCGTGCCGTAAAGCGGCGATCGATTTTCTGGGCGAGGGTTGCGGGAATATCACCAAGACGGTGGGGGAGGACGGCGCGGGTCTTTCCGGCGGCGAAGCCCAGCGGGTCTCGATCGCCCGGGCGCTTTATGCGGATCCCGATATCATTCTTTTTGACGAGGCGACCAGCGCGTTGGACCATGTGAACGAGGAGCTTATTTTCAAGACTATTCAGGATCTCCGGCATTTCGTGACCTGTGTGGTGGTGACGCACCGCCTGAATACCCTCGAGACCTCCTGCGATCTCGTTTATTGGCTTGAGGGCGGCACCGTGGTGGCTTCGGGACACCCGCGGGAGATCCTGCCGCGCTATCGCAAGGACCATAAAGAAACCCGGTAAGATAATTTCGAGACGGCGGACTATCAATCTGGATTGCGGCTGAAAGGTACGGGAAATGAAAACGATAGGTTTGGTCGGTTGCGGTAAGTGGGGTTCGAATATCCTAAGGGATCTCCTAATCCTGGGTTGCCGTGTGTGTGTTGTCGATGCCGATCCCGCGGCCGCAGCAAGTGCCTTGAGAAATGGAGCTACGGAGACTTTTAAGAAAACCGAGGATCTGCCGGATTGCGATGGCTATGTGGTGGCGGTTCCGATCCCGGATCTGACCCCGGAGTGCGGGCGCTTATTGCGGCACAAGAAACCTATTTTTTCCGAAAAAACATTATGCCTGTCTCTCAGCGATTTCGAGCGACTGAAAAGTGCCGGAGGTGAAGAGTTTGTCTTTATGATGCATAAATGGCAGTACCATCCCGGCATTGAGGCCTTAAGACTTGTAGCTCAGTCCGGGGAACTGGGAGAGCTTCAGGCTCTGTCCTTGACGCGCCACGACTGGGTAACGGATTTTCACGGAGGTGATGTTTTTTCAACGATGTGCGTGCACGATCTCACGATCATCAGATATATCCTGGGTTATATCCCTAAAGAAATTAAATATGCGGGAGTAGTCCGGTCCGAAAACGGTTTTGCTTTTAGCGCTATGATCGCCATGGGAGAAAGACCCGCCGCTCTCATTTCAGTGAACGGCAAACATTGCCACAAACGCAGCGGGGTCAGTATCCATGGGAGCCGGGGGACGGTGGAGCTCTTAAATTCCTACGACGATCACATCACCCTTCGTACTGACACGGGGGGTGAGACGAAAAGGCCGATCGATACGACCTTTCCTCTTTTTCTCGAATTAAGGGAATTCGTTCATTATCTGGAGGGTGGACCGAAACCGCGTTGTGGCCTCCAAGATGCCAAAGAGATCGCGCAGGCCATTTGTGAATTAAAAATAACCGCCGGACTTGAATGACCAAGCACGGTGGTACAAAAAAGAAATTTTCATGACGAATTCAAAATTAAAGATCTTTTCGCCTTCCAAGGTCACGACGGACCGGAATAAGTTGGAAGCCTATCTTCGAGGAGAACGGATCTATCCGACGACAATCGAACTGGACTTGACCCAGCTTTGTTCGCGATCGTGCCCCATATGTCCCCACTCTGTCGAAAAACGGCCGGGGCTTACTTTGCAGCTGCCCTTTCTGGAGAGACTCTTCGGCATCTTGGGCCCGCACACGCCCGGACTTGTTTTGTCCGGGGGCGAGGCGACTATCGTACCGCATTTCCCTGAAACTCTGGCACTAGCGCGCGAAAAGGGTTTCAAGCAAATAGCGGTTATATCCAATGGCGGGAATATCCATTTGCCCCGCGTTCAGGACGCACTTTTAGAACATGCAACCTCTCTGCGCATTTCACTTTACGATTGGCATGAATATGCATCAGAGGATTTCGTGGAAACGCTGAGGAAGATCGAAGCCTTGCGGATTCGAATAACCCGAGAGGGAAGCCGTCTAGAGATCGGGGCTTCCATTTTGACGCGCAGCGATTTGAATCACCGGTACGAGGATGTTGGATTGAGGGCGCTGGCAGCGGGGGTTGATTGGTTGTACTTCCTTCCCTATTGTGTGGGCTGGGAAGATCAACGCCCTGTCCAGGCGGGCCAGACAGGTGTCCTTGAGGCGATAGAAAGATTTCGAGGCATCGCTCCGGTCGGCGCCAATATTCAGGTGCCTTGTGAACGATATTCCACGGAGCCCTTGTACTTCGAGAAACTTCATGGCGCCAGCTTTTTGATTGCGGTTGGGGCGGATGGAATCAACTACGCGGGCACCGAATGCAAATATGAAAAAGAAGCGGCTTTGTTAGATCTTCATGAGTACTTGGAGGACGATTTCCTGTGGCATCCGCAAAGAGTCAGCCGCCTGAATAAAATGAACAGCGACAATCACTCTTTTGTCGGGACCCGGCACAGGCCGGTTCTCTTCAGCGATCATATCCAAAAAATCATTGATTCGCGCAGAAAACACAAGGGGGAAGCGGCTCTCAAAGAGCCTGCGGACCACTTTTCCTATGCCAGTATTATTTGAGGCAATTTTATGGTAGCAAGAGCGACAGTGATCATCCCGACTTTCGGACAGGCTCCGTTTTCGATCTGGGCTATTAAGAGCGTGCAGGCTCAGACCGTCCGGGACATCGAGATATGCATCCTCTGTGATGGTTCTCCGGAAAATATGGTCAGCTTCTTCAGGACACTGGCCGAAGAGGATCCGCGGATAAAAGTTTTTACGTTCCCGAAGGGTCCCAGAACGGGGGAAGAGCATCGCGATGTCGTGATAAGGCGCGAGGCCCAGGGCAAGATCGTTTACTATTGTTCTCACGATGACCTGTGGTTGCCCGATCACATCGAAGCGCTGGAAAAAAGCTTAAAAGGCTGTTGTTTCGTCCATACGATTCACGCCAATATAGACACCCCCGAGAAAATCAAAGAGGGTGGGGATCTCTTTCGCGATATCGGCTATGTCGACGTGGCCCATGATTATTTTTCGGGAAAAATGCTCTCTGGGAGCATGAGTTTCTTTGGCCTGTCGAATGGCGCCCATACCCTGGAGAGTTATTTGTCTCTTCCAGAGGGTTGGACAACGACCCCTTCGGTCCCCTGCGGGATCCTCGTGGATCATGAGCCGATCAAGTATCCGACCGATCTGTATATGTGGAATAAATTCCTGAGAGCTTACCGAGGCCGGTGCAAGACTCTCGCCAAGCTGACCGCGATACATTTTCCAGTTTCCTACACGCCGAGACGGGCGTGGACGGCGGAGCAACGGCATGACGAACTGGAGTTTTATTATAAAAAAATACAGGACCCATTTTTTATCGATCAAATGCGGCAGACCGTGCGCGATTTCTATCGGCGCGAGCGTGACTATTTTATAGACCAACGGCGCGGTTTTGTTTCAATGATCGCGAAAAAAATATCTAGGCGGTTGCAGCGCCTTTTGCGGCGATGTGAGTAACTTTACCCGAAAGGTTTCACTTGTGAGCGAACCGATCAAAGTGCTGTTTGACGCCCGGCTTTTGGGAACGGCCATGACGGATACCCGCGCCAGGACGGGGATCTTCCGGGTCGTCGAAGAGACGCTGGATCGCCTGGTGCGGGACAAGGACTTTTCGATCGAGCTTTTTGACAGCGGCGGAAGTTATTTTTGCTGCCAGGCGTTCATTTACGAGAACCAGAAAAACGGGTATGTCCTTTTCCGCAAGTCGCGATTCTGGCGGGTGAGATTCTACGCAAGGAAATGGCTCAAGGGGACCTTGAGCGGTATTTCTTTGCGGGGGTTCCCTCGCGCGGTTTTGGCCGCGATCAAGAGCTATTTCGAAAGAAGGGAAGAGAAGCGCTTCGGACGGAAGGTGAGCGCTTTTCAGGTCTATCATTCTCCGTCGGCGCAGGTCCCGGCGCTCATCCGGAAGCGAGCGAACATGATCAAGGTGATCGAAGTACATGACCTGATCCCCGTGCTATTCCCCCACTTCCTGGATGCGCAGGCGATCCATGGAAAAAAACATCCGATCCACGAGACGATCGACTCCCTGACGCGGGAAGATTTTGTGATCTGTAACTCGCAGTCAACCCGGAACGACCTTCTGGCCTATCGCAAGGATCTTGCCCCGGACCGGGTGTTTGTGGCGCCGCTGGCGGCCTCGTCAAAATTCTTTCCCGTGGAGGACCCCGGCCAGATCGCGGCCATCCAACAACGGTACCGTATCCCTCTTGAGAAAAAATATATTTTGAGCGTCTGCACGTTGGAACCCCGGAAAAATCTCGAAACCGTGGTGCGCGCGTTCCTGCGATTGATCGGAGACCATGCGGTCGAGGATCTTGTACTCGTTCTGGTCGGCATGGCCGGATGGAATTACGGCCCCTTGATCGAGCAGATCGACGCGACGGGCGTGCTCAAGGAAAAGATCGTTTTGACCGGATTTGTCCCGGATGAGGACCTGGCTGCCTTGTACTCCGGAGCTCTCGTCTTTGCCTACCTGTCTTTTTATGAGGGATTCGGGCTTCCGCCGCTTGAGGCCATGCAGTGCGGTACACCCGTCATTACTTCGAACACCTCGTCTTTGCCTGAAGTGGTTGGGGAGGCCGGGATCATGATCGATCCCCGGGACGCGCCGGCAGCGGCCGGGTATTTCTTCCGTTTCTATCAGGAACCCGGCTACCGGGAAGGGTTTTCCAAGAAGGCGCTCGCCCAGGCCAAGCGGTTCAGTTGGGACGCTCACTGCGAAGTCGTAAAAAAAGTTTACCGGCACGCTTCCTCATGCGCCTAAGCAAACCCACGCTTCAAAAGTCAGGTGATTCCGTCCGTATCTCCGCGATCCTGACGCGTGGTGAGAGGCGGGACACTGTTTGGTACTCCGTGCCCCGTGAATGGGGCGATGCCTTCACCACGGATACTTCGGATGGCTTTTTGGTCGCCCTGCTGCATCGTGCCATGATCTCCGGTGAAAATTTCGAGATCGACGGAGCCATTTCGGAAAAACTGTTCCACAA
>Ga0118677_10008824_pt1 | contig 15997 bp, 12 predicted proteins | sample AliMusrvi5mmetaG_FD_86154 | JGI IMG/M metagenome (GOLD analysis project Ga0118677, IMG submission 86154) | reverse complement strand
GCCTGACAGAAAAAATTAATAGCAACGCCACACTTCACATAGATAAAACAGAGCAATGCGAGCAATCGGAAAATTCTAAACAGGCCTATCGTGCCGATGAACTTAAGTACCTCGGCACTATTACTAAAGCCGAACTTTTGAAAGACGGTTCCGCAAGAAAAAAATGGTGGAATTCCATGTCTACTGACTGGAAGGATATTGTTAAGACAACACAGAAAATTGTCCGTGAGCCATCAGATCAGGAGTTGCTTGACTTTCTTGAAACCACTCACCTGCGTTGTGACAACCGGAGAATTCATAATCTTTTGCCGGTCAGGGTACTTGAAAAACTGCAGCAACTGCGTTGTGATGAGTCACCTGTTGAAAATCTTGAGCCACTTTCACATCTTGAAAAGTTGCAGCGTCTTTATGCGTTCGACTGTGATTTTTCATCGCTTGAACCTCTTCGCAATCTGAAAAATCTTAAACTCCTCTGGATATCGAGCACACATGTCAGCTCTCTTGAACCGATACATAACCTGCTCAATCTTGAGGAGCTTTACTGTTCAGAAACGCTTATCAATGATCTTTCGCCGCTGAAACAGCTCATCAACCTTGAAAAACTCAGCTGCTACAAAACCGAAATTTCTTCTATTGAACCACTCAGAGGGCTTGAAAACCTTATCGAATTAGGAATCAACAGTTCAAAGATCGTCGATTTAACCCCCCTCTCTTCTCTTAAAAATTTAGAGTATCTCCGTTGTAACAAAACAGGCATTACAAGCATAGAACCGCTGAGAGGCCTTGAAGATCTTCGAGAGCTGAGCATAGCGAGTACTCCATTGAGCAATATTGACCCTCTGGAGGAACTTGTAAACCTGGAGGAGCTTGACGTTTCTAACACGCTGATTACCTCTATCGGCCCGATCATGCATCTTCAGAACCTTGAAAAGTTAGAGCTTTCAGCCGGACACATTCCCGGTGATGAACTTGAGCGGTTTATTGAACTGCATCCCGACTGTGAGGTTATACTGAAACAGTAAAGGAATTTTTCTTATATGAAAAACCCCCAGTATTCGGGGGTTTTTCATATATGGTAGAGGCAGGTAAGCGCAGAAAATATCCTTCTTCGCTCAACCTTAACCGATAGTCATGATAACATCACCCATGGCTACCATATTCCCTTTCGCTACAGAAATTGTAAGCACCTTTCCGGAACAGGGAGCTTTAATTTGATTCTCCATTTTCATTGCTTCAATTACAGCGACCTCTTCTCCTTCCTTGACTTCTTCACCAACGGTGACAGAAATCGAGTGAATATTACCAGGCATAGTTGCCACAACAGGGGTTCCGGGTGCAACTGGCGGTTCGGCGGCGGATGAAGAAGATGAAGGCGCGTCTGGCTACTCAGTACCCTGAGGGTTGATGGCTGATCCTTCGGCAAAGGTTACTGTATAGGGTGCTCCATCGACGAGGACTGTAAAATTACCCGACATCGAGATGACTTTTGAACCTGCTGAAGATACTGTAGGGGCATCTTTAGGGGCTGGCTTTGAAAAGAGATCGACAAGCCTTTTGTTGACTTCCTCCTGATGAATATCATGCTTGTGTGCTTCATGGTAAGCTGCAACGACCTCTTCTCGTGTTTTTGCTTTTATTTCGACGGCAATATCGGCCTTGTAACGAATACCTGTAGAACAATCACCGTTGAGAAAAGCTATTCCTTTTTCGCCGCAGGTCGCGGCTATAAAAATATTTTCTTCAGTTTGCGCCAGACCTGCTTTTTGAAGAAGTGATATGTTATAAGGAATGCCAAGCTGAGGATTACGGTCATTGATATCGTGAACGTCTTCAGTCGTCAGCTCAAGACCGAGTTGTTCCGATGCCAACCTGACAACCTCAGCATCCGGCTGGGCAGGAGTATGGCCGAAATAACCGAGCACCATCTTACCATAACCGTCAGTAATCGTTTTCCATGGACCATGAATGGTATTGGCAAAGGCCTGTTGGAAATAAAACTGAGATACCGGAGTAACCGATGAACCGAAGCCGCCTTTCACAACAACTTCGCGCATGCTGTGAATTACTTTAGGCAGAAGATGAAGGGTATTGTTATCGCGCATCATCTGGGTGTTTGCCGTCAAGGCACCACCCGGCATGGGCGAAAAAGAGATAACAGGATTTACTGCTGTAGCTTCGGGAGGCATGTAATATTTATACATCTGATCAATAAAGAGTGCCTCGACTTCCAGATATTTTTCATGATCGATGTCAAGGGTATATCCTGTTCCTCTGAGCCTCTGCCACATGGTTAGAATGTCGACTTCAGCAGTACCACCGCTGACAGGAGCCATTGAGAGATCAATAATATCAGCTCCGCCTTCAATTGCAGCAAAGTTGCATGCAACTCCCATTCCTGCTGTATCGTGCGTGTGAAATTGAATTTCGGTGCCTTCAGGAAGCATTTTTCTTGCACCTTGAATGGTATCATGAACAACAGCCGGGGTTGTTGTACCTGAAGCATCCTTGAAAGCAACGCTGTCAAAGGGAATTGAAGCATCAAGTATTTCCTGCAGTTTATCGAGATAAAACTGTGGAGTATGACAATATTTTTCTTTCAATCCTGGAGGAAGACCCATCAGGGCAATTACAATCTGATGTTTAAGGCCTGCATTATGGATACATTGACCGGAGTAGGCAAGATTGCGGACGTCCATCAATGCATCAAAATTCCGAATAGTGGTTATACCATGTTTTTTGAAAAGCCGTGCATGAAGGTCAATAATATCGCGGGATTGTGATACCAGACCAACAACATTCGCGCCTCTCGAAAGAGTCTGAAGATTGATGTCAGGCCCAACAACTTTACGGGCTGTATCCATCATGGCAAATGCGTCTTCTTCGCAATAAAAGTATAGACTCTGAAAACGTGCACCACCACCAATCTCAAAATTATCGGTACCAGCATGAACAGCCGCTTCCAGAGCGGGAAGAAAATCTTCTGTTTTCACCCTGGCGCCAAAACATGACTGAAAACCGTCACGAAAGGAGACGTCCATAAATCTAATTTTTTTCATATACCCTGTCCTTTCAGTTAAATATTTGGATTGATGGTAATTCTGAGAGTAACATAAATGCCATGGGTCAGTGACTGCCGTCGGCCAATTTACTGAGATGTTTGAATGAATCGTCTTCTATCAGCTTGTGGAGACTGTTGCCGTGCGAATCCATGGTGACGATAGCAGGAAAAGATTTTACCTCTAAATGCCACATCGCTTCAGGAACACCCATCTCCTCAAGAAAATCGACTCCGGTTACTTTTTCGATGCAACGCGCATAGTACTGGGCTGCACCTCCAATTGCATTCAAATAAACTGCTCCATGGTCCTTAAGCCCCTGGAGAGTTTTTGGGCCCATACCTCCCTTGCCAATGATGGCCCTCAACCCCAGTTTTTTAATAACATCAGCCTGGTATGGCTCCTCACGGCTTGAGGTCGTTGGGCCTGCGGCTGTAACTCTATAGGTGCCGTCTGCATTTTTCAGGACTACAGGGCCGCAATGGAAAAGTATGCCTCCCTTGGTATCAAGATGAGCTGGAAGATCATGATGCATGATATAGTGGTGAAATGCATCTCTGCCTGTATGCATAGTACCATCGATGAGCACAACGTCGCCAACTTTGAGACTGCGGATCTGTTCTTCAGTGACCGGTGCCCGAAGCGTCACTTCCCTGCCTGTCAATGGCATTCCTTCGCCTTTTGCCATGCGTTCAATTTCGTCACTGTCACGATACTGCCATTCTGTAATAGAGCCTGTCTCAGGGTCAATCAGCACACCAAGCCTGCGGTATGCCCAGCAGTTATAGGCCACAGAGACATAAAAACTTGCCGGGACCCTATGCGATTTCCCGATTTTGCAACCAAGCAAGGTGGTTTTTCCACCAAAGCCCATCGGGCCAATATCCATGGTGTTGGCTTTTTCAAGGATATATTGTTCAAGATTATCAAGCTCCGTATCAGGGTTGCGGTCGTCAATTCTACGAAAAAGCTGCTTTTTGGCAAGCTCAAATCCACTGGTGCGGTCGCCACCGATACCGACACCTATAAACCCGGGGCTGCACCCCTGACCCTGAGCCTGATACACAGCATGCAGCATGCATTTGCGAACACCATCAAGATCACGCGAAGCGCTGCCAAGGCCGGGAATTTCAGCAGGAAGAGAGTACTGAATATTTTTGTTTTCGCACCCCCCGCCTTTCAGGATCATCTTAACTTCAATAGTATCTTTTTCCCATGGTTCAAAGTGAATAACCGGAAAATGAAAGCCAAGATTATTGCCGGAGTTCTTGCCTGTGATGGCATCAACAGCATTTGGACGAAGTTTACCGGTTTTTGAGGCTTCTACAATCGACTCTTCTATTTCCCGCTTCATCTGAAGTTGATCGACGCCTTTAGGTGTATGGATAAAAAAAGTCGGCATACCGGTATCCTGGCATATCGGTGAAATGTTGTCGACAGCCATGTCGATATTGACAGATATTGTTGACATGGCAAGGCCTGCCTGAGACTTTGGATCTTCTTTTTCAATAGCTTCAGCAATCGAACATCGCACATCACTCGGGAGGTTTGCCGATGTTTCGGTAATAAGCGCAAGTATTGATTCCTTGAAATTTTTCATAACCTGAACAACAAAAATTTATATGGACTTGGAATGTTAACTATCACTCGGAAACGATTTTTTTAGCTGCGTCCTGCTTGACCAGCAAAACAGGAATGTCGGAAGCACGAAATACCTCTTCGGCTACACTGCCCATGATAAGCCGATGCAGACCGCTCCTGCCATGCGAACCCATAATGATAAGATCGGCGCCCCATGAACTTGCCTGTTCCGCAATAACCTTATGAGCCTCACCCTTCAGCACACGGATATCGGCATTCAGTCCTTTCTTTTTCTCGGCCATCAGGATACTTGAAAAACTTTCGGGAAGAACATCATCCTCTTCAATCGGTGCTATGGAATCTTCTTGACCGGTTGTAATTTTTTCAACAGAATTACCGGTTGTAAGGATATGCAGAAACCGTACATGAGCGCCTACTTTACGAGCAAATTCAACAGCATAACGGACAGCGTTATCCGAGGTGGCGGAATAATCGGTCGGACAGAGTATCTTTGAAAGATGTATCATAGGCGTGGGTTGGTTCGATAAGTGAGACAAACAGCATAGCCATTCAACAAACTTTTAATTTACAATTTTTTTAAACCTAATCCATTCGTTTGTTTACGCGTAAAACAAGCAAAGGCACACTATGGAGCACATAGCTGAGGCATTAAAACGTCCTGAAGCATATCCCCATCCCACAGGTACAATTGAGGTAGTTGAAACCCATATTTCATGGATATTCCTCACTGAATCCTATGCATACAAAGTAAAAAAGCCACTGAACCTCGGGTTTCTTGATTTTTCAACTCTTGAGAAACGCCTCCACTACTGTAATGAGGAACTGCGTCTAAACCAGAGACTATGCCCTGAAATCTACCTTTCGATAGTGCCTGTTGTGAAATCGGCCACATCTATCTGTATTGACGGTGATGGAGAGATTATCGACTATGCGGTTAAAATGGTTCGTTTTGATAGAACGATGGAACTGGACAGGTTACTTTCGTCAGGAAAGCTTACCACCATGCATATTGATATTCTTGCCCATCTCATTGCAGGATTTCATCAGGGTATCGCAGCGGTAAAGCCCGAAACGGGGTTCGGACATCCAGATAATCTGATCAAGCCGATTCTTGATAATTTTGCCCATACTGAACCAGTGGCGTCGAACAGTGATGAAGTAAGCAGGCTTGAGATACTCAAAGCGTGGACAGTAACTGAACATCAACGCCTTTATTCGCTTTTTCTGAAAAGACAACAACATGGATGTATACGACAATGCCATGGTGACATGCATACCGGCAATATGGTATGGTGGAAAAACCAGATTTTTATTTTTGACTGTATCGAGTTCAATGAAAATCTCAGCATCATTGATGTGATAAGCGATCTTGCTTTTCTTTACATGGACCTTGAACACTCTGAACAGCCAGCACTGGCCTCGCGGCTCCTGAACAACTATCTGAAAGAAACAGGTGACTACGGGGCGATGCCGCTTTTGAGGTTTTATGCAGTTTACAGGGCTATGGTAAGGGCAAAAGTAACGGCAATCCGTTACGTTCAGACGGAAGATAAATTGCTTGGGGAAAGAGTTCTCGAAGAACACTTTTCATACCTTCGGCTTGCTGAACACTTTACCAGAAAACAGCGCCCGCTGCTCATACTGACTATGGGTGTTTCGGGAAGCGGAAAAACAACATTGTCCAGTGAGATTGCTCAATCAATACAGGGTGTGCATATCCGCTCGGATATTGAAAGAAAAAGACTGGCAGGCCTCAAAGCTCTTGATCGGAGTGATGATGCTCGAAAAACGTCCATTTATTCGGACGATATGGGTCGGCAGACATACAAAAAACTGCTTGATCTTGCATCCCTCTGTATCGAAGAGGGGCTTACGGTTATTGTTGATGCAACTTTTCTCAAAGTAACTAACCGAAAGCTTTTTATTGAGCTTGCTCAAAGGTTAAACTGCCCCTGCCGAATCCTGAACTTTAATGCTCCGAGAGAGGTACTCGTTGAAAGAATACAGAAACGTTATCTGATGGGAAACGATGCGTCGGATGCAGATACTTCTGTGCTTGCCGCACAGCTTGACAATCAGGAAGCGCTTTCAAAAGAAGAGGATGCTATCAGTATCAGTATAAATACGTCTGAAGCTGTTGATCTGGAAGCCATTACCAAAGTCCTGCGAATGAAAACAGGGATGAGGGAGGAGGATTGAGAACAAAAGGAAATATAGGGAAGAATTGGAGGAACCATGCCGGTCTGTGTACTCACAGATCGGCTGGTAAAAGCTTAATGGGGCTGACTTATATAACTACTCCGAAGGCAAAACGTATTGCATATCCTGCTAAAAAACTCAATGCGGCGACTGTAAAACTCAAACCAATCATTTCGAGAAAACGGCTCTTGAATGGGAGATCGCGCACTACGGAAATATAGTAGTTGAAAAATCCTATAATTATTACCGCTGTAAAAAATGCCAGACCAAGACAGAGATAAATATCTTTAAAAATTACAAAGGGAGTAATCAGCAGCAAGACGGTTACAATATAAGCCATACCGGTATAGAGTGCTGCAACAAAAGGATTTTTCCCTCCGGGTTCTGATTTTGTTGAGAGATACCCTGATGCGGCCATTGATAAAGCGGCAGCAACTCCTGTAATAGCTGCTGTCAAAGCCACAAGAGTGGTGTTCTGCAAGGCAAAGCTCAGACCTGCCAGTACGCCCATAAGTTCCACGAGTGCATCGTTCAGACCAAGCACTATTGACCCGGTATATTTCAGGCGGTCTTCATCCAGAAGGGTAAGCAGGGCTTGTTCATGTTCCTCCTCATCTCGGATAATGCCGTTAATCTCCTTGATTGAATCGGGAATATGGCTGTAGACGTCATGTGCTCGCCTTTCAGCATTTTCCATGAGCTTGATGCCGAAAGTAAAGCCGAATAACAGGCTTACAAGCGTGTAAAACCAAACCTTGATGCGCCCGGGCTTCACATCTTTATTTGTGTAGGTTTTCCAGACATTGTAATGGCGCATTTCATCATCGGCAATCTGAAAAAGTATCCGACGGTTTTTAAGGCCAGTTACCTTGACAGAAAGTTTTTTATAGATGTAATGCTCGGTTATTTCATTTTTCTGAAAAACCGCGATTTGCCTTGCTTCGATCTCCCTTCCCTTTTTCACAAATTTTGCAGTTAAAAAGTTGTAGAATCCTCTTATCTGGAGAGGGTGGCAGCTTCAATTAATTCATTCATTCTCGATAAAAATGCAGTGGTCGAATCAAGGCCTCCCTCAAGAAGCAGCGCACCTTCATACAGCTGTTTCATGGCTGTTCTGATAAGTGGATTATTTTCATTAGCCATAATCATTCCTGCAAGATTGCGGATAATCGGATGTGATGTGTTAACCTCAAGAATTCTTTTTCCTGCTGGCATATCACTCTTCATCATTTTCATCATTTTTTCCATCTGACTGTCTAGGCCATCTTTTCCGCTCACAAGCGTTACGGGCGAGCTGACAAGCCGATGAGATTCAATGACATCTTCAATCCCTTCTCCGAGTGCTTCGCGGAACAACTTCAGTACCGGGTTAAGAAGGTTTTCTGAAAGCGGTTCAGCATTTTCTTTTTTCTGACTCGAAAAATCAATATCCGCTTTTTCAATGGATTTAAGAGGCTTTTTATCGTACTCATGGATCGATGGGATAACAAACACATCAACAGGATCGCTGAGCAGCAAAACCTCGATACCCATATTCTGGAAATACTCGAGATTTGGATGAGCTAACAGCTGTGCACGACTTGATCCTGAATGATAATAAATTTCTTTCTGGTCGGCCCCCATCCTTTCAGAGTACTCTTTGAGCGTCACATATTCATCGGCTCCGGTTTTTGTGCTTTCAAACCGTAACAGCTCAATCAGCTTATCACGATTAGTAAAATCGGTGTTCAACCCGATCTTGATGACTGGACCAAATGCCTTGTAGAACGTTTTAAACTTCTCTGGTTGCTCCTGGGCAAGAGTTTCAAACCACCCTAGAATTTTTCCGGTAAGAATCTGACGGATTTTTGCCATTACCGGGCTTGACTGAACAATCTCACGCGAAACGTTGAGCGAAAGATCCTCAGTATCAACAACACCGGAAATAAAACGAAGGTACTCGGGCAGAAGGTCACGGCATTCTGACTGGATGAGTACTTTCTTAACATAGAGCTGCGGGCCGCGATTTTCGAGGTCACCCTGCCGATACAGCATTTCCGGCGGAGCTTCTTTTGGTAAAAACAAAAGAGCCTTGAAGGTTACCATGCCTTCAACCGAGACTGGCAGATAATCAAGAGGATCCTGATAATCATTTGCAATGAACTTATAAAACTCATTGACTTCCTCATCCTTTAACTCGCTTTTTGATCGCTGCCAAAGTGCGGTTATGCTGTTGAGCTGTTTTTCGCCCAGATAGATTGGGAAATCAACAAAGTTGGAATATTTCTTAACGATCTGCTCTATACGATACTCTTCGGCAAACTCTTTTGATGTCTCTTTGAGTGTAAACGAAATTTTTGTTCCGCGCGTAGCTTTGTCGATTTTCTCAATCGTATAAGTGCCTTGACCGCTGGAACGCCAGCGATAGCCTTCCGATCCCGGCTTGGCGCTTTTGGTTTCTACAGTTACTTCATCGGTCACCATAAAAACTGAATAGAAGCCGACACCAAACTGTCCGATCAGGTTGCCATCAAGCTCTTTCTGCTGCTCTTTCAAAGACTGCATGAACCCGAGTGTACCTGACTTTGCGACTGTACCGAGGTTGGCAATAAGCTCCTCTTCGGTCATACCGACACCACTGTCTTCAATGACAAAGGTCAATTCTTTGGAGTCGATGCTTATCCTGATGGCAAGTTCGGCTTCCCTGTCAATAATGTCCTGATCAGTCAATGAGTTGAATCGCACTTTGCTTAACGCATCTGAAGCATTGGAAATCAGCTCTCTTAGATAAATTTCCGGATGTGTATAGAGTGAATGGACAATAAGATCCAGAAGCTGCTTCATCTCGGCCTTATATTCAAACTCCTGAACTGGCAACGAGCCATTATTACTGTTATTGCTCATAGTAGTAAGTGTACTTTATTGATAATAATTCGTGATCGAAAATTAGTTGCTGTATTCCTATGTATTCACTCTCCATTGCCTGAAAACAAACTTTGGTTTGCAATGAAAAGAACAAGCACCAAGGAATTGAAGGGTAAATTTAATGGAGACAAGCAAATATAACAAGTACCGGATAACAATATCGAGGTATGGCTGGATTCAAAAAAGCTTTACACTGGAGAAAACTGCAGGCAAAACAGTTGTGTTGTTGTTTTACAGCAGTTTTCTATTGTGCATGACTATAAAGAAATCAGGAGCGCCGTAATTTTTTTCGAGCTGCAGCCTCACCATCATAAACACGTTTTACGCCATCGCCAAGGGCTTTTTCAATATCACGAATGTTTGAAACGAGCCTGGCCATACCCGACAATTCAACTGAGGCTGCCTGATCAGAGCCCCACATGGCTCGGTCAAGAGTGACATGGCGCTCTATGAATGTGGCGCCCAGTGCAACTGCCGCCCAAGTGGTAGAAAGTCCGACTTCATGGCCTGAATATCCTACCGGCACAGTGGGATAAAGGGTTTTGAGTGTTGTGATCATTCGAAGATTGAGCTCATCAACTGGAGAAGGATAGGTTGAATTGGTATGCGCAATAAGAAGATTATCGGTTCCCAGTTCAGCGACGGTATGTTCAACCTCTTCCAATGTTGACATCCCTGTTGAAATAATCAGTGGCCTTCCAGTCCCTGCGGTTTTTTTGAGCAGTGCAAGATCGGTGAGGGATGCGGATGCTCCTTTGTAACATGGTGGATTAAACTGTTCCATAAAATCCACTGAGTCTTCGTCCCAGCAGGAGGCAAACCATAAAATCCCGTGCTCTTTACTGAAACTGTCTATTTCCAGATATTCGTCTCGTCCGAACTCAACTTTGTAACGATAATCAATATACTTCATACGCCCCCATGGAGTATCGCGCTCAATCTCTCGCTGATCTTTCGGAACGCAAAGTTCCGGCGTACGTTTCTGAAATTTTACGGCATCACATCCGGCAAGTGCAGCACCATCAATAAGTTTTTTTGCAACTTCCATTGAGCCATTATGATTGATGCCAATCTCTGCAATGACAAAAACGGGATGACCATCCCCTACTATTCTGTTTCCTATTGTAACTTCAGCCATACAATTATATCAGGATAAACCGAACCGGGCATTACGGGTTGATTGGTTGCCTGGATCGATGTTGTTATAAATATCAGAACATTTAATTACACTGTTAACAATCACTGACGATAGGAATCAGCTCAAGACTTCCTGAGCTCAATGAGCCACTCGGCAAAATCCCTGAATGCGCCATATCCGCCATCAGCTTGACAACGATAGTGAATATAAGGTACTACAAATACTGTTGCATCACGAGGACACGCTGTTAAGCCCTCCTGTGCAATTGCATTCATAATTTCCACATCATTGACGTCATCGCCTATATATGCAAGTTCATGCTTTTGAAGACCTGTTTCAAGAAGAACCGTTTCAAGCATTGAAAACTTATCTTTAACACCAAGATAAAGCGTGTTTATTCCAAGCTTTTCTGCTCTTTTTTTAATACTTGGTGAAACCTCACCGGTCATGATAGAGGTATCAATCCCATGTAGTCTAAGCCGTTCGACGCCCATACCATCCCTGATGGAATAGCGCTTCATCTCTTCGCCCCTCTCTGAATAATAAACGCCGTTATCGGTAAACACACCGTCATTATCAGAAATAACAAGCTTTATTTTTTCAGCTCTATCCGCAAGCTCCTGGAACGTTAATGACACCATAAAAATTTATCGTTTTGAAGCATTCCACACCGCACATCCAGAAAGATGCGATGGCTTATTTCCCGGCCAATATATGACATTTCCGACATTTAACAGGAAGACAAAAAAAACATTGCTTTTTTACTTGCAACAAAACATATCAACAAGTTATCAACACTGTATCAACAACATAACACTCTTTGATGTTTACGTGAGAAGCTGGCAAACCACTACATCTGACAATACAGCAAGAATAGCTCTTATATCATTATAAATAAAAGCTTTAATGCATAAAAGGCTGTTCAGTAACAACTACCGTAATCACTTTATTATTATAAGCGGAAAAAGCAACACAAATCAACATTCTGGAAGGTATCAACACCCTGAATAGTAAAAAACATCCAGTCTGATATTAAACAAACCAAGGCAGTCATTGCTCTTTTTAACAATGACTGCCTTGGTTTTATTCAATGCTATCATACAGATTCAGGTCGAGCAGTTTACTACCCCTTATCCATAAACCTTTTTATAATTGTCTATCGCATGTGTAACGCTCTGGCGAGCAATTATTGCGTCCTGAAACTCCTCAACAAGAACAGTTTTCTGTTCGAGCGCCTTATACTCTTCAAAAAAGTGCTGAAGCTCTGAACCGAAGTATGGAGGCAGTTGATCAATGTTGTGAATATTACTTAAACTGATATCATCTTCAGCAACAGCAATAATCTTGTCATCTCCCTCTCCATGGTCGATCATGCGCATAACACCAATAACCCTTGCTCTTACCATACACATTGGAACAATGTCGCACTGTGAAATCACAACAATATCAAGGGGATCATGATCGTCGCCAAGAGTCTTGGGGATAAAGCCATAATTAGCAGGATAAAAAATAGATGAGAAAAGTACTCGGTCAAGCTTCAACATTCCGGTTTTTTTATCAAGCTCATACTTTGTTTTACTGCCTTTTGAAATTTCAATAATAGCAGTAACGATATTCGGTTGATTTTCTCCTATCTCAACATCATGCCAAGGATTAAAATTCATAGTATGGATGGGATGTTACGTGTGGTTATACAAAACTGTGCGTATTATAGCGATTTTTTCAAAATCGTCATGAAGAAAAATACAGAATTCCGGAATGTTAAGTCGAAGATCGTAGAGAGATTCTTTTTATTAGTATGCTTCTTTGTATCTTTAAGGATGTCTCGTCCATAGAAGACTCAATCATTTGCCAACAGATCATTTCATCCCTCTAAACAGGTCAGGGGGTTGTTATGCCTGCTTAAATTCAGGTTATACAGGATCTGGGGAAAAAGATGAGCTTTATGAGAGATTTAACAATCATCAGTAATATTTTTTAATACACAAACAGTGTGTATCCGAACCAGAGAGAGCGTTATTACCAATGGATTTAATAAAGGAAATCGCTAAACGCAAAACGTTTGCAATTATCAGCCACCCTGATGCGGGTAAAACCACACTGACAGAAAAATTTCTGCTCTTCGGCGGCGCCATACAGACCGCTGGTGCCGTTAAAAACAACAAAATCCGTAAGACCGCAACAAGTGATTTCATGGAAATTGAAAAGCAACGCGGAATTTCGGTTGCCACATCAGTCATGGGATTTGAGTATGCAGGCAAAAGGGTCAATATTCTCGACACTCCCGGACATAAGGATTTTGCTGAAGATACCTATCGAACCTTGACAGCTGTTGACAGTGTCATACTTGTCGTCGATTGTGTTAAAGGAGTTGAGGAACAGACCGAAAAGCTTATGGAGGTGTGCCGTATGCGCCACACCCCTGTTATCATCTTTATCAACAAGATGGATCGTGAAGGCAGGAACCCTTTCGAACTGCTCGACGAACTTGAACACAAGTTAAATATAAGTGTCAGACCACTTACCTGGCCAATCAGCCAGGGACAGACATTTAAAGGTGTCTACAACCTTTACAAAAAAGAGCTCAACCTTTTCGACCCCAATACAACCCGGATCAGTGAAAGCCTTATCAAGGTCAATGATCCTAATGATCCTGAGCTGGAAAAATGGATTCCTGAAAGCTTCTGCGAAAAACTCCGTGAAGCTGTGTCACTTATTAATGGGGTCTATGACCCTTTTGATGAAGAAGTTTATCGAAACGGTCAGCTTGCACCGGTATTTTTTGGCAGTGCTATCAACAATTTCGGTGTAAAAGAGCTGCTCGAAACTTTTCTTGCCATAGCGCCAAGCCCGGTTGAACGGGAAGCTACTGAACGGATGGTTACAGCTTCAGAAGAGCATATGAGCGGTTTTGTATTTAAAATACATGCAAACCTGGACCCGAATCATAGAGACAGAACGGCATTTTTCAGAATCTGCTCAGGCAAGTTTGAACGCAACAAGTTTTATACCCACACCCGACTGCACAAAAAAATACGTTTTTCAAGCCCTACCCTCTTTATGGCTAATGAAAAAAGTGTGATTGACGAAGCGTGGCCTGGAGATGTTATCGGTCTTTACGATAATGGCTCTCTGAAAATCGGAGATTCCCTTACGGATGGGGAACTGCTTCATTTCCGTGGCATCCCGAGCTTTTCACCTGAAATTTTCAAGGCCCTCGAAAACCGCGACCCTATGAAGGCAAAGCAGCTTGATAAAGGTGTCAGGCAGCTTACTGAAGAAGGTGTTGCTCAGCTTTTTGTTCAGCATGGCAGTCGTAAAATTATAGGCACAGTGGGTGAACTGCAGTTTGACGTTATTAAATTCCGTCTGGAACATGAATATGGAGCCCAGTGTGACTTCACTCCCCTGCGTTACCAAAAGGCATTCTGGATTACTGGCTCCAACAAGGTAATGCTTGAAGAGTTTCTTCGACGTAAATGGAATGCCATTGCTCTCGACAAGGAAAATCATCCCGTTTTTTTCGCTGAAAGCGAATGGATGCTGAAAATCGCCAAGGATGACTACCCTGATTTAGAGTTCCATACCACATCGGAGTTTAAAACAGATAAATGAAGCAGAACACATATTGAGAGAAAGAGCTGGGGCTTTGAGCTCTCGCTCTTTGGACAACCCCGATGGTGTGGTCAACATGGAAAAGTCAACGATCAAACGAATACTGACCCTGGCAGGCTTTATCATCGGCATAAGCCTGCTTCACTACCTGACACCTCTTCACCTCCACTATCTGCACGATATTTTCCAACGATTTTATGATGTGCCAATCATATTGGCTGCCTTCTGGTTCGGATTACGAGGGGGGTTACCGTGCTCAATTATTGTCAGCATTGTTTACGCGCCTCATATACTTTTCCAGTGGGGAGGGCATTTGACCATGGAGATGGAAAGATATATGGAAATACTTCTGTACAACACCGTCGGTGGTATTACAGGTCTGCTTTCACAACGAGTCCTGAGTTAAGAAAGAGGGGGTTTTTCGCTTTGTTCAGTGTGGTGAAATCGCCCTTCGGACCATCTTCGATACATTCGGCTCCATTTTTACTGGTTCCAACACTATGTCGGGATGATTTTTGGCATAAACACGAAATATTTCGTCTGCAAATGCCTGGCCTATAGCCTTCACCCCATCAAAGTCAAAAATTACAATCTTGAACCTCTCTATACGAGCCAACACTCTTTTCGCCTGAGATCGAGATACAAGTTTCTCATTTTCGTATTGCGCTAACCGAACAGGAATAAGTGTTTTGTTAAATTGAAATTCATCCGGCCCGGCATAATCATCAAAAACCGTTTGGATATCACGCGTCGAATCTCTTTTAATATGCATATATACTGCAGTACCAGCTTCATGTTCGGAAAAGTTTGACTCCAGGATATAATCAAATTCAAAGTGATCATCATGACGAAACCTCACACCTTTTGAATCAATTTCGAACTCATCAAATACCCTCGAAGTAAAAAATATACCTTCGCCTGTATGATTATCCGGATCTGTAGTCAATTTCCCTTTAGATAATTCAAAAAGAGCCTGGCGCTCATCGCTTAAATTACATAGTCTCTTAATCTTCTTGAAAATCCCCTCTCCGTCGTCAATCACGGAGATCAAAATTTTTTCCTTATCTCTGATAGCCGAGATATACACATGTTTCCCTCCTGAATGATCAAGTACATTATTTACCATTTCGGTAAACCCATAATGGCAAATATCGACTATGTTTTCAGATAGACCTTCGAATACAAATGAATATTCGTTCCTCCAAACTCCATCTTCAGTTACGTCAACTGTTATAGGAAACTGCGACTTATGCTCCCTTAAGTCCGCTAAATAATATTGCTTACCCTTTCCAGTACCTATAGATTTTAACCGCCCATTATTTTCAAGGCGCTGTAAATGGCTATGCACTGCTTGAGGTGTTATAGAGAATATTTTGGCGATATGTTGAGAGATATCAACTGAATGGTGCCTTACATCCATGAGGATGTGGCGCCGTATTTCGTCGCCCCGTTCCTTAGTATTAATATTCAATTATTCACTTTG
>Ga0118677_10008822_pt1 | contig 15998 bp, 12 predicted proteins | sample AliMusrvi5mmetaG_FD_86154 | JGI IMG/M metagenome (GOLD analysis project Ga0118677, IMG submission 86154) | reverse complement strand
CCTTTACGTATTTTGCAGCATTTTCAGTCAAACGATGTCCTTCCAGGTAAGTATGGAAAGCAGTTTCTTTGGCAGTTTTCATAAGTTTCACGAGTGCTTCACCAATCTGAGCGTACAGAATGTCATTTGAACCTTCGAAAATAATAAACGGACGACTATCCACCGTGCCACGACCGGCAATGTGATTCAGTTTGTAACCCTTTGCACCTACGAGCGTAAGTAAAGTTTGTGAAGATTCCTGCATCAAATCGGTTGTAACGGTTTTAATGATATTGGCTTCGAGACCCAATCCGGTAAGATCCTTTTCAATACCGGCAATGCCCGCACTGTGTTTACTAAAAGCAGAAATGATTGTGAAATTAGCCTGTAATTTGGCTAAGTGTTGCTGTACCTGATCGTACGAAAACAAGTTGCGATTGCCCACCAAGCGTTGCTGACAATGCGCAATGGCCTCGTCGAGCATGCGTTTCACAAAGCCAAGTCCCATGCCCGGAAAATGCAGTCGACTGCGATGCAATAAGTCCAGCATCATTTGCACACCGTTAGTCTGCGGAATAAGTCGTTGAGTTTTGGGGATTTTCACGTCGAGAATATTCCGACCGTACGGAATCTGATACAAACCCAGATTTTCAAAACGTTCTTCAACAAAGATATTTTGTGCGGGATTGGCGTTATCGCACACAAAAAAGTCAATATCACGCTGCAAACCACCCTGCTCGGTTTGACGGCGAGCTGTAAGTAACCAGTAATCAGCCTGTCCGGTGAGTCCTGCCCAGTGTTTGGTTCCTTTCAGGTGAAAATGATTGGATTGTTCGGTAAAGGAAGTTTGCATATTCAACGCATCGCTACCGAAACCCGGTTCGGTAATCATCAGTCCACCCATGTTTTGGTGGTTCAGAAAGCGACCAAATACTTCGTGCTTTGCAGCAGCCTGACCGTATTTGGCAAAAGGTTGTAGAAAAAGTGCACTATTAATCCCCAGCGTGAGGGATAAGGCGAGTGATTCGTAGGATGCAGCCGACAGCAGTTGCAGACTTTCCTGTACTTTTCCGCCACGTCCGCCGTATTCAGTCGGGATGGCTACTGAAAGAGGATTGCAATCCATGATTTGTCCCAGTACTTCCGGCGAAATACCACGTGTAATGCCCATTGTGTCAATGTCATTTTCCTCATGAAAGACTCTTTTCAGCGTATTTTTGAAATTTTGAATGAATTGTTCGAAAGGTAAAAATGGCTCTGCCTATTCAACGGAAGAGTCTGATTTACCTGAACTTGTGTTTTGAGAATGTTGCATATTCTTTATTTTTTAATTTAATTCCTGTTCCATCCGGAACAAGCAGTAGGCAGTGAAACAAGTCAAAGGGCGAAATGTTTTGATTTACAACAAATTAGGAGTATAATTATGCGTTTATGCAACATTTATTCAATAAACAGACTGTGATTTTATGCATGTCTTGAAATTTTAAACTCCTCATAATGTAATAGTTCGGTAAAATTTGTACAACTACGCTCCACATTGATTACCTTTGCAACATATATTTCTAAAAAACTTCCATGTCTGACATTAAAAAAGAACATCCGGTTGAAAAAACCGTTTTACACCCAAGAAATAAACATCGTGAGCGTTATGATTTCAAACTTTTGACCACTGCTTGTCCTGAACTTGGTAAGTATGTAAAATTGAATCCTTACGGCGATGAGTCGATTGATTTTGCCAATCCGAAAGCTGTAAAGTGGCTGAATAAAGCGTTGCTTAAACAGTACTATTCGCTTGAATACTGGGATGTTCCGAGCGGTTATTTGTGTCCGCCCATTCCCGGAAGAGCAGATTACATTCACCATATTGCTGAATTGTTGGGCAAGTCGAACAATGGAAAAATTCCAACGGGTTACAAAATAAAATGTATGGATATTGGTGTGGGTGCGAGTTGCATTTATCCGGTTATCGGCAACAAAGAATACGGCTGGTCGTTTATCGGGACTGACATTGATGAGGCTGCGTTGGAATCCGGTCGAAAAATAATTCACTATAATGCTTTTCTGAAACGCAATGTAGAACTGCGTTTTCAGGAAAATCCGAACGATATTTTTCATGGTGTGATGGAGCGGAACGAACCAATTGATATAGCTATTTGTAATCCACCTTTTCACACGTCACTGGAAGAAGCCCAAAAAGGAACACTCCGGAAACTAAGCAGTCTGAATCACAAAAAAGTAACTACTCCCGTGCTGAATTTTGGCGGACAAAGCAACGAACTCTGGTGTGAAGGCGGCGAAGAACGATTTGTCCGTAATATGATTCGTCAGAGCAAACAATTTTCGACGAATTGCTTCTGGTTTTCGACTCTGATTGCGAAACAGGTACATGTTACTCCACTACTTGAAGCATTGAAAATAGCCGGAGCAGTTGACGTGAAAACCATTCAAATGGGACAGGGAACAAAAATTAGTCGCATTTTGGCATGGACTTTTCTGACACCGACACAACAGAAAAAATGGTTGGAAACGCGTTGGAACGCTTTGTAATTCATAATGCATAATTTACAATTCATAATTAATTGTTATGAAATTCTTTAGTACAAGCCAAATTCGTGAACTGGACAAATTCACGATTGAAAATGAACCGATTGCTTCCATCGACCTGATGGAGCGGGCTGCCGTGGCAATCACCAACAAATACGTTGAATTATTCAAGTCCGATTATCCTGTTTGTATTCTGGCGGGTCCCGGAAATAATGGTGGTGATGCGCTGGCAGTTGCCCGAATGCTGCTCCAGCGGAAATACCGGGTTACGGCTATACTACTATCATCTGATTCACTTTCAGCGGATTGCAAGGCAAACTACCGTCGGTTGGAAATTCAGTTTCCACATTCTGTCAATGAACTCACTAAAAAATTCATTGACCCCGAGATTTCGAAAGACACGGTCATAATTGATGGTATTTTCGGTTCGGGTTTAACACGACCATTAGGCGGGATTTATGCTGATGCTGTGAGTTGGATAAATAAATCAAGTTTGCCGGTTGTTTCAATTGACATTCCATCAGGTTTGCAGGGTGAAGAAAACTCCGATTTATCAGTTCCAATCGTAAAAGCCGATTACACATTGAGTCTGCAATTTCCAAAACTGGCTTTCTTTTTCCCCGAAAATGCAAAATTTGTTGGAAAGTGGGAATTACTTGACATTGGTATTCATCCGGTTGCAATTAGCTCAACCGAAAGCAATTACTATTATCAGAACCACAGCGACATTACTCAACTGATTAAGCCCCGACCTGATTCTTCCCACAAAGGCACGTTTGGTCATGCACTAATTATTGCCGGAAGTAAAGGTATGGCTGGTGCTTCGATACTGGCTGGTAAAGCTGCCTTACGGTCGGGTGCGGGCTTGGTGAGTGTTCATGGTCCCGCATCTAACCGGATAATTGTTCAGTCCAGCGTTCCTGAACTTATTTTTTATTCGGATAAATCAGAAGACCATATTAGCGAAGTGAGACTGGCTCACAGCTACGATGTTATAGCTATCGGTCCCGGAATTGGTCAATCTGCCGAAACTGTTGCATTTTTAAAAGAAATGCTCGCTAAACTTGATTCGCCTTGCATTCTGGATGCAGATGCATTGAATATAATTAGTCAAAACAAGGAAATTCTATCCATAATTCCTAAACACAGCATACTCACGCCTCATCCAAAAGAATTTGAACGGCTTTTCGGTTCTTCAAAAAATGCTTTTGAACGTATGCTGAAAGCTCAGGAAATGGCTCAAAAATATCGACTTATCATTATTCTTAAAGGGCGTCATACACTGATTGCAACACCTGACGGAAAACTGACCTTCAACAGTTCGGGCAATTCAGGCATGGCAACAGCCGGTACAGGCGATGTGCTTACAGGCATACTTGTCAGTCTTTTGGCACAGGGATATTCACCCGAAAATGCGGCCAAAGCGGGAGTTTACCTTCACGGACTGGCGGGTGATCTGTCGCTTGCAAGTCAGTCGAAAGAATCGCTGATTGCCGGAGATGTCATTGAACATTTAGGTCGTGCATTTATGACTTTCCACTTCTCCTGAGTTAAATAATTTAAAATAATGCCTTTTTAAATTGATTTCGGATAAAAGTCCGAACAAAATGACCTTACTTTGCATTCAATTAATAGAGCTATTAAACAACCTTATTAAATATGGAAGTTAAAGAAAATCCAACCATGGAAATCCAGATACTGGAAACTGCAGAAAAGCTTTTTCTTGAAAAAGGTTTTGCATCGACTTCAACAACCGAGATAGCCAGAGAAGTGGGTTGTAATCAGGCACTTGTACATTATTATTTCCGAACAAAAGAAAATCTGTTCAATACCATTTTTGAGCAAAAGTTCCGCATATTCTTTCAACACGTTTTTGAACTAGGAAATTTGGATGAGTTGTCGTTCTCCGATAAACTTAAACATATTATTGAATCACACTTTGATATGCTCAGGGCAAATCCAAAACTACCACTCCTGATAATCAGTGAATTTTCCAGAAGGCCTGAGCAGGTTCAGGTACTAAAAGAGAAGCTTCAGGGCATACCACAAATATTATTAGAAAAACTAAACACACAGCTTGAAACAGAAATCAGTGCCGGAAGAATGCGTCAAACAACTTTAATGGATTTGATAATTACCATGGTATCGCTCAATATATCACTTTTTCTGTTATTACCTATTGCCAGTCAAATTGCTTCGTTGAACGACGTCCAGCTTCAGTTTATGATTGAACATCGAAAACAGGAACATGTTGATATTATTTTAAACAGTATGAAAGCTTAAATTATAAAAACAAAAAATCAGTATAAATATGAGAAAACAAATTTTATTCATCTTGTTTACAGTCACTTGTCATTTAGGTTTAAATGCTCAAAATCTGACAATTGAAAGCTGTCAGGAAAAAGCAAAGATCAATTATCCACTGGTGAAACAATACGGACTAATAGAACAAACAGCCCGTTATAACATTGATAATGCCAACCGTGGTTATTTGCCACAACTTACACTGTCGGCTAAAGCTACTTATCAATCGGATGTAACGCAGATACCATCGAAATTGAGTGATATTCTATCTGTTGTGGCGCATCAAACTGTATCGTTTCAATCGCTTCCAAAGGATCAATATCAGGCCGTATTGGAGGCCAGTCAGTTGATTTGGGATGGCGGAATAATTTGTGCTCAAAACAAAATTACCAAAGCCGGAACTGAAGTGGAAAAACAAAAACTAGAAGTAGATTTATATACTCTGAAAGACCGTGTGAATCAGCTCTATTTCGGCATTTTGCTATTAAATGAACAGTTGAAACAAACCGATATTCTGAAAAACGATTTGCAAATAAATTTTAACCGAGTGACATCATTAGTAACAAATGGCGTAGCCTCGCAACCCGACCTCGATGCTATAAAAGTAGAGCTGATTAATACCGACCAACGTATTTTGGACATCAAAAACACACGTAAAACCTATGGCATCATGCTTTCGGCACTTTGCGGAGTGGAAATTACAGATAAAACTGAACTCAAAAAGCCCGAAACTGATTTATCAGCCCTAAATGAGAATAACAACCATCGTCCTGAATTAAGTTTGTTTGACGCTCAGGCAAAGTTGTATGAAAATCAGAAAGGTCTGGTTACTGCAGGAAATTTACCTAAAGTAGGTGCTTTTGTTCAGGGTGGTTTTGGTTTGCCGGCTCTGAATATGTTTGACCCTAGTTTTGCAGGATTTTATATCGCCGGATTACGTTTATCGTGGAATATCAGTGGTTTCTATACCCAAAAAGACAATTTGAACAAGCTTGATGTGAGCAAAAAAACGGTGGGTATTCAAAAAGAAACTTTCCTTTTCAACAACAACCTGGTAACGAAACAACAACGGAATGAAGTTGAAAAGATTCAATCCACATTGAAAAGTGATGACGAAATAATTGGCTTACGCCAGAATATTAAGAAATCAACTCAAGCCAAACAAATAAACGGAACAGCATCTGTTAGTGATTTAATTCGCGATGTGAATGCCGAAAATCAGGCACGTCAGCTTAAATCACTGCATGAAATTCAACTGCTCATGAATATATATCAGCTTAAAAACAATATTAATAATTAAAACACCCCAAACCCCTCCCGATAAATCGGGATAAATTGCGGGACTTAAAAGAACATAATATGAAAACAACAAAATTTAAAAGCAAATATCAGATTTTAGTGGCAATTGCATTGTTTGCCGGATTTACAAGCTGCAAAAAGTCGGATAGCGATTACGATGCATCCGGAAATTTTGAAACTACCGAAGTAACCGTTTCGGCTGAAGGTTCGGGTAAATTACTGGAATTCAACGCTGAAGAAGGCCAGACTTTGCAGGCCGGACAGGTGGTAGGTTCCATTGACAGCGTGCAACTATATCTGCGTAAAAAACAATTACTGGCCACCGGAAAAGCCCTTCAGGTTCGTCGTCCGGACGTGCAGAAACAAATTGCATCCATCGAACAACAGATTTCGACTGCCAAAACCGAAAAGAAACGCATTGAAAATCTGTTGAAAGCCAATGCTACAAACCAAAAACAATTAGACGATGTGAATGCACAGATTGCCGTGTTGGAAAAACAACTCGATGCGCAAAAAACAACGCTGCTAACTACCAATCAGGGAATTACGGAGGATAACGAAGGCATCAAACTTCAGGTGGCACAACTGGAAGATCAATTGAAAAAATGCCATGTTTCGAGTCCGATAAACGGAACCGTGCTGGTGAAATACGTGGAAAAAGGCGAACTGGTGATGCCCGGCAAGGCTCTTTTCAAAATTGCTGATACAGAAAATATGATTCTGCGCGCTTATATCACCAACGACCAGTTGGCTCAACTGAAAATCGGACAGAAAGTAAAAGTTTCCTGCGATTCAGGCACCGACAAATCGAAAGAATACAGTGGAACCGTTAGCTGGATTTCGGGCAAAGCAGAATTTACGCCCAAAACTATCGAAACGAAAGATGAACGTGCCAATCTGGTTTATGCCGTGAAAATCAACGTGAAAAATGATGGCTTGCTGAAAATCGGAATGTACGGAAATGTGAAGTTCAATTGATAAAAAAGCCCCTAACCCCTAAAGGGGAACTAAAATCTTAACCAGATAGAAGAATGTATGCAATTGATGTAAAAAATTTATATAAAAATTATTATTCGGATAAATCCGGAAAATTTGCCGGAATCGGAAAAAAACCAAACATTGAAGACGGTACTAACTCAGTTCCCCTTCAGGGGTTAGGGGCAGGTATCAGTTTTGATGTAAATCGTGGCGAGATTTTCGGTATTATCGGACCGGATGGAGCAGGAAAAACCACGCTCTTCCGTATTCTGACAACATTGATTCTCGCAGAAAGCGGTACAGCCAAAGTGGATAGTTTTGATGTTGTAAAAGATTACAAGGAAATCCGCAAACGGGTTGGATATATGCCGGGGCGGTTCTCGCTGTATCAGGATTTGACGGTGGAAGAAAATCTGGAGTTTTTTGCTACGGTTTTCAATACCACCATCGAAGAAAACTACGAGCTGATTAAAGATATATATGTTCAGATTGAGCCATTTAAGAATCGTCGGGCAGGCAAACTTTCTGGTGGAATGAAGCAGAAACTCGCACTCAGTTGTGCACTGATTCACAAGCCGTCGGTGCTATTTCTGGACGAACCGACCACGGGTGTCGACCCGGTTTCGCGTAAAGAATTTTGGGGAATGCTCCAGAAACTCCGCGAACAAGGTATCACCATTCTGGTTTCAACGCCTTATATGGACGAAGCCAGCCTGTGCGACCGCATTGCTCTGATTCAGAACGGCCAATTTCTGAAAATTGACACACCCAAAAACATTGTCAGCCAATTTGCCGACACGCTTTGGGCTGCAAAAAGCAACAATATGCATAAATTGCTGGAGGATTTACGAAAAGATGAGCAAGTGAAAAGCAGTTTTGCATTCGGGGATTCGATACACGTGACAGTTCAAAGAGGAAAGCTGGAAGTTGAAAGTTTAAAAGTATATTTAGCTGAGAAAGGCCATAAAAACATTACAATCGAGGTAATTGAACCTACTATTGAAGATTGTTTTATGGAGTTATCCAACACGCAAATTTGACGAACAAAACAATGGATACAGTAATAAAAGTTGAAAACCTGACCAAGCGCTTTGGTAATTTCACGGCCGTGGATAATATCTCTTTTGATGTAAAACGGGGCGAAATTTTCGGATTTCTGGGTGCCAATGGTGCCGGTAAAACCACTGCGATGCGTATGCTTTGCGGACTGAGTATCCCTACCGAAGGCAAAGGAACGGTGGCAGGTTACGACATCAGCAAACAACCCGAACTGGTGAAGAAAAGCATTGGCTATATGAGCCAGAAATTTTCGATGTACGAGGATTTGAAAGTGTGGGAAAATCTGGAACTTTTTGGTGGAATTTACGGTATGAACGATAAGGTAATCAAACAAAAGACTGATGACCTGATGACCAAACTGAACTTTGAAGATGAACGCGATAAACTCGTAAAGTCGTTGCCTCTGGGTTTCAAACAGAAACTGGCATTTTCGGTTTCTATTTTTCATCAGCCGCAGGTTGTTTTCCTCGACGAGCCAACCGGAGGCGTTGACCCGATTACACGTCGCCGATTCTGGGAAATGATTTACGATGCCACAGCTCAGGGTATAACCGTCTTTGTGACAACACATTATATGGATGAAGCTGAGTATTGCGACCGTGTTTCCATTATGGTCGATGGGCGGATTGAAGCGCTTGATTCACCCGAAAACCTGAAAAAACAATTTTACGCTAAAAATATGGATGAAGTTTTCCAGCAATTAGCACGAAAATCAACCCGTAAAGCCGATTAAAATGAAACAACTTTGGTCATTTATTCGTAAAGAATTCCATCATATTTTCCGCGACAAAACCACCGTGATGATTTTGCTGCTGATGCCGGTAATTCAGATTATTCTGTTTGGTTTTGCGCTATCGCAGGAAGTAAAAAACACACAGGTGGTGGTGGTTGCCAACACGATGGACGAAGCCACGCAGCGCATTGTGACCCGTGTGGATGCCAGCGAATACTTTGATGTGGTGCAAATTGCGCATAACACCAACGAAATTGATGCCGCTTTTCGGGATGGGAAAGCCAAGCTGGCTATGGTTTTCGAAGGTCATTTCTCAGAAAATCTGAAGCATAGCGGGCATGCTCACGTTCAACTGATTGCCGACGCAACAGATCCGAATGCAGCCACTTCGTTTATGTTTTACGCTTCGAACATTATCAGCAACTATCAGCAGGACATTTCAGGCCCACAAACAGGTGGTGGTATGATTATGCCCGAAGTAAAGATGCTGTATAACCCACAAATGAAGAGCGCTTTTAATTTTGTACCGGGTGTATTGGGGATGATTATGATTTTGATTTGTGCTATGATGACCTCCATTGCCATTGTTCGCGAAAAGGAAATGGGAACGATGGAAATTCTGCTCGTATCGCCAATGAGACCCATTTATACTATCTTATCCAAACTTTCGCCCTATTTCGTACTTTCGTTGATTAACTTCAGCACCATCATGTTGTTGTCGGTTTTTGTGCTGAAAGTGCCGATTGCAGGAAGTTTCATCAGTTTGCTAACCGTTTCATTACTGTATATTTTTGTGGCATTAGCATTAGGGCTGCTTATTTCTACCGTCACGAATTCACAATTGGCAGCCATGATGATTTCAGGCATGGGGCTAATGATTCCGGTAATGTTGCTTTCGGGAATGATTTTCCCTGTCGAAAATATGCCTGTATTTCTTCGGTTTATTTCTAATTTCGTTCCTGCACGCTGGTATATCGATGCGGTGAAAACAATTATGATTAAAGGACTTGGACTTGGCGCGGTATTGAAAGATGTGGGCGTATTAGTATTGATGGCAACCGTTTTGGTGACGATAAGTCTGAAGAAATTTAAAGTACGACTAGAGTGACCCCTAACCCCTAAAGGGGAACCGGATTACTTTCGTCTCAATCAATTTAAGAAAAAGTTTTAAACAAATTATACTAACTAAATCCCCCTTTAGGGGTTAGGGGTCTATGATAAAATATCTTCTGAAAAAAGAGTTCAAACAAATCATTCGGAATCCGTTTTTACCGAAAATGATTTTTATGTTTCCGTTGATGGTGTTGCTGGTTTTTCCGTGGGCAGCGAGCTACGAGATTAAAAACCTGAACCTGAGTGTGATTGACAATGATCATTCATCTATTTCGCGCCGTCTGACCCAGACCATCGTTTCATCAAACTATTTCCGCCTGACAGATCATTCCGACACGTACAGCAGGGCACTTAAAAGTATCGAAAATAATAAGGCCGATCTCATTCTGGAAATTCCACGTAATTTTGAAAAAAGCATTATCAATCGCGAAAATGTAAAAGTTATGATTTCGCCCAATGCGGTGAACGGGATGAAAGGTGGTGTGGGCATGACCTACCTGGCCAGTATTATCGGAGATTTCAACAACACATTAGTTTCGGAGTTATATCCTGAAATGGCTCAAAATGCCTTGTCTATCATTCAGATTGATTCCCAATTTCGCTTCAACAAACAACTGAATTATCAGGTATTTATGGTTCCGGCGCTGATGGTAATGATTCTGACTTTGCTTTGCGGATTTTTGCCTGCAGTTTCTATTGTTTTCGAAAAGGAACTTGGCACAATGGAGCAAATCAATGTTAGTCCTGTACCAAAAATCACCTTTATTCTGGCGAAATTGATTCCTTTTTGGCTTGTAGGATTTATAGCCATTACGATTGGATTTACTGTTGCCTGGCTCGATTACGGATTAATTCCGGTAGGGCATTTCTATGAAATCTACACTTTTGCGGCTATCTATATTTTTGCAATTTCGGGGATGGGAATTGTAATTTCAAACTACGCACAGACACTTCAACAAGCGGTATTTATTGTATTTTTCTTTATGTTGCTGTTTATTATGCTCAGCGGTTTGTACACTCCGGTGGACAGTATGCCGAACTGGGCGCAATGGCTGGCAGCATTCAATCCGCTGAAACACCTGATGATAGTAATGCGTTCCATTTACCTAAAAGGCAGCAATTTCAGTCAGCTCAGCAAAGAATTATTGGCACTGTTAGGATTTGCGGCAGCGTTTAATGGACTAGCAGTGTTGAGCTACAAAAAGACAAATTAAACTAACCCTAACTCCTGAAGAGCATATTACTCCCCCTTTAGGGGGTATGGGGGCAAGTATGAAATCTCACTAATCCAGCCATCGGATTCTGCACAATTTCAGAAATCACGATGCCACGTTCCGAAGCTACAATGTCCAGCGTGTCGCGGAAATAATGCGCTATTGAACCGACAAAGCCCACTTCCATATTTTCCACAGGGTATTGCATCACATTGCGAACAAAAAAAGCGTCGAAAGAATCGTAAACCAGATTAAATAGGACCGGTTCTTCGATATGTTCCAGAATAAATGGGGTGAATTTTGCAAGAAAACGGTTTGGGAAAGGTTTTTTGTACACGTTTTCAAGGATAATGGCCGGTGTCATTTCGTATTCGTCGAGCAGTTTTTCGGCAATCCATTCAGGCAACTGATTTTTCAGGCAATCGGCAATCAGCAACTTTCCAAGCACTGCACCACTGCCTTCGTCGCCCAAAATGTAACCAAGTGGCGACACATTTTGAACAATTTCCTTTCCGTCGTAATAACAGGAATTAGAACCGGTTCCAAGAATGCAGGCAATTCCTTTTTCGTGCTGAAAAAGCGAACGGGCGGCTGCCAACAGGTCGCTCTGAACCTCAATCATCGCATTGCTGAAAAACCTTACCAGAGCCTGACTTACCAACAATTTCTTTTCGGGAAACGAACAGCCCGCACCATAGAAAAAAATCTTTTCAATGGTAGTTTCGGACAAATTCGGAATGAGCTGAGCATCGAGCAAAGCAATGATTTCAAGCTCATTTTGATAAAATGGATTGATTCCGTCGGTAATTATATCGTTCACTACTTTTCCTTCGGAAACAAGACACCAGTGCGTTTTAGTTGAGCCACTGTCAGCAACTAAAATTGCCCCTAAATCCCCTAAAGGGGACTTTGATGCTAGTTTTGTCTCTGTCATTCTTCTGTCATTTTTATCACTCCGGCAAAGATAAGACATATTTTTTGAAATTTAGATTAACCACGCAAAAGGAAGTTTGGAAATTTAATCGTATTTTTGACATTCAAAACAACAAATTTCAATCAAACATGCACAATCATTCAAACAATACCAATACCCCCTTTAGGGGGCAGGGGGTCATCAATTGCTTTCTAGCCTGTAACGACCTTGCTGAAACCACCAAAACCGTTGAACAAATCAACCAATCTTCACTCGTTCAGGCCATTTATCTCCTCGTAAAAGAAAATCAAAACATACAAATTGCCGGTTGCACGACCATTGAAATTGACTCCCTTCAAAGCACTGAAACCATACTGAAAATTGCATCCAAATCGGATGCTGCTTACTCGCTGATTTACACCAAAGACAGCACGCTGGAACTCGGACAATTTGCGTTGGAACGTTTTTACCGCATTGCCGAAGACACACAAGCCGGATTGGTTTATGCTGATTACTACGAGGTTAAAGAGGGTGTTCGCTCCAATCATCCGGTAATTGATTATCAGGAAGGCTCGTTGCGTGACGATTTCAATTTTGGTTCGGTGCTGTTTTATAATGCTGCCAATCTGAAAAAAGCCGTTGCAGAAACCACTACAAGCTATCAGTTTGCAGGGCTGTATGACCTTCGGTTGAAAGTTTCGCAACAAGCCGAATTGGTTCATATCAACGAATACCTGTACACCGAAGTGGAAACCGACATCCGCAAAAGTGGCGAGAAACAGTTCGATTATGTAGACCCCCGCAACCGTGCCGTGCAGATAGAAATGGAAGCTGCCTGCACCAATCATTTGAAACAAATTGGTGGCTATCTGGCTCCAACCTTCAAAACCATTGAATTCAACGAAAGTAATTTTCCGGTAGAAGCATCAGTAATAATACCAATTCGCAATCGGGTAAAAACAGTGGAAGATGCCATTAAATCAGTGTTGATGCAAAAGACTTCGTTTGCATTCAACCTGATTATTGTCGATAATTTTTCGACTGACGGCACAACGGAATTGATTCAAAACTATGCCAAAGTCGACAATCGTGTGATTCACATTATTCCCAACCGCAGCGATCTGGGCATTGGCGGTTGCTGGAACGAAGGGGTTCATTCCGACCTATGCGGAAAATTTGCCGTACAGCTCGACAGCGACGATGTATATCAAACTGAAAATACGCTCCAAATAATGGTTGACGCTTTTTACGAACAAAACTGCGCGATGGTGGTGGGTTCGTACACCATGACCAACTTTGCCATGGAAACCATTCCGCCTGGACTTATCGACCACAAAGAATGGACACCCGAAAACGGACGGAATAATGCTCTCCGCATCAACGGACTAGGTGCGCCACGGGCATTCTATACACCGGTTTTGCGCGATATCAAAGTGTCAAACACCAGCTACGGTGAAGATTATGCACTGGGTTTACGCATCAGTCGCGAGTACCAGATTGGACGCATTTATGACTCGCTGTACCTTTGCCGCCGCTGGGACGAAAACTCGGATGCATCATTGGATGTGGTGAAAATGAACGGACACAATCAGTATAAAGATAAAATCCGGACGGTGGAACTGAAGGCGAGAAAAAAAATGAGCACAAAATAAACCCCCAACCCCTAAAGGGGAGTAAGAAAAGAACCCCTAGCCCCTAAAGGGGAAGAAATATTAGTAACTATGTATTTCGGAATATTTTTATGAATAAAGAAATCAAGATACAAGCTGGAAGTAATCAAGTTCCCCTTCAGGGGTTAGGGGTAGGTAGCACTATGTTTTATGGTGCATTGCCAATTCTATTTGAGTTAGCGAAAGAATTAAGGAATAATCAGACTGAAGCTGAGATTTTTCTTTGGGAAAATCTTGGACATTTACACGAATTAAACGTTAGATTTAAACGTCAACATCCAATATCATATTTTATTGCCGATTTTTATTGCCACAAAGCGAAGTTAATAATTGAAGTGGATGGTGGATATCATAATATTCCAGAACAATACCTTTACGACAAAAATCGGGATTCAGAGTTAGAAAACCTTGGCTTAAAGGTAATTCGTTTTACAAATAAACAGGTACTTTATGATATTGAACGGACATTAAATGTTATTGAAATGAATATTATCGATAGAATATCCATTCATGAGGATTTACAAGACGATGCAAATTTAAACTCTCCTTTGGGGGCTGGGGGTAATTCAAGAGACGAAACTAACTCAATCCCCCTTCAGGGGTTAGGGGTTCGCGTCAGGGCTCTTTTCTCTGAGCAACTTTCCAACTGGGAACTTGCACAAAACAACTATGCAGGACTAAAAACCGTCCAAACAAAATCCTTCGATTTTGGCGATTTTGAGGTAAAAGTGCAGTTTAACCCCGCACGTATGATTTCGTCCGGGGCTAAGGTGGATGCCAAAACCATTGCATCACGTCCGTGCTTTCTGTGTGCAGCTAACCGTCCGGCAGAACAAAAGGCGATTCAGTTTGGCGATTATGAAATTCTGGTCAACCCCTTCCCTATTTTTCCGGAGCATTTTACCATTCCACGCCGGGAACATGTAGCGCAACAAATAAAACCGTTTTTCAGCGATATGCTCGAATTGGCAAAAGCACTGGACGACTATCTGATATTCTACAACGGACCACAATGCGGTGCTTCCGCCCCCGACCATATCCACTTTCAGGCAGGAACAAAGGACTTTTTACCGTTGCTAAACGATTATCACCGATTGAAAGACACACATACCGATATGTTGGTTTCAACCGAAAAAATGCAGCTTTTCCAAATGAAAAACTACCTGCGAACCGTGTATTGCATCGAATCCACTGACATAGAAAGCGCCAAAGATTCGTTTGAAAAGCTGTATAACCACCTCTCTGCCCCCCTCTCCTCAAGGAGAGGGGTTGGGGGTGAGGTCATGATGAATATTGTTTGCACCTACGAAGCAGGCAAGTGGTTCGTTTTCGTACTTCCCCGCAAAGCCTTCCGTCCGTGGCAATACAATGCCGAAAGTAATAAGCAATTGCTTGTTAGTCCTGCCACGGTGGAGATGTGTGGGATCTTTATCACTCCGTTGGAAAGTCATTTTGAAAGAATTTGCAAAGAGGATGTGATAAGTATTTTTAATCAGGTAAGTTTATGAAAATACCTGAAAAAGAACCCATCATTCAAGTTGGCATTCTCTCTTCCGAAAAGATTGAATTCATTTTGAACGGTAGTTTTTCCACATCAAGCGGAACTGTTTTTTCAGGCAATCAACATGCCGCCATTCAGAATGGAAAAGTATGGTTTGACAATCAACTTTTCGATGAACTTATCATTGAACCAAGCACTGACGATGCATCTTTTGATTTAGTGGATGTGGTAATCGGCATCGGATTCCATTGGGAACGCAGAGAAACCCAACGATTCCGTGGAGCGATTAAGTTGATAGTGGACAATGGACAGTTGACAGTCATCAACCGGATTAAGGTGGAAGATTACCTCACCAGCGTTATTTCCAGCGAAATGAGTGCCACCGCCTCCGACGAATTATTAAAAGCCCATGGCGTGATTTCGAGGAGTTGGTTGTTATGCCCGTTGCAAGAACAAAGAATAAAGAATAAAGAACAAAGACAACTTTCTGAGACAAAAACTATAAACTATCCGCCCGGCTTTGCCGCTTGGCGTAGCCAAGAACTATCAACTATCAACTACACGAAGTGGTACGAACGCGATGCCCACACCCATTTCGATGTTTGTGCCGACGACCATTGCCAACGCTATCAGGGCATTACGCGGGCCAGCACAGCAGCTGTGGAAAACGCCATAGAGGCTACCCGTGGAC